>Ga0307471_100000960_pt1 | contig 15402 bp, 14 predicted proteins | sample atmos_gasesAM3C__2_FD_204566 | JGI IMG/M metagenome (GOLD analysis project Ga0307471, IMG submission 204566) | Hardwood forest soil microbial communities from Morgan-Monroe State Forest, Indiana, United States - atmos_gasesAM3C_515 | ecosystem: Environmental > Terrestrial > Soil > Temperate... | reverse complement strand
AGGTGGCTGGAACCGCCACCGGGATCACCGGGCTCCAGATGGACATCAAGATCGTCGGGTTGCGCTGGGAGCTGCTGGAACGCGCCCTGGAGCAGGCACGCCAGGGACGGCTCTTCATCCTCGGGCGGATGGCTGCAACGCTGCCGGAGCCTCGCTCCGACATGAGCCCATGGGCACCACGGATCGATGTCATTCAGATCAACCCGGACAAGATCCGCGACGTGATCGGCCCCGGCGGCAAGACCATACGGCGCATCGTCGACGAGACGGGATGTCAGATCGACGTCGAGGACGACGGGCGCGTGTTCATCGCATCGAACAACGCGGCGGCGCGCGATCAGGCCCTCGCAATGATCCGCGACCTGACCGACGAGATCGAGGTCGGACGCATCTACAAGGGCAAGGTCACGCGGCTCATGACCTTCGGCGCCTACGTCGAGATCATGCCCAAGAAGGAGGGCCTGGTGCGCATCGGACAGCTCGCCGAGCACCATGTGGACAAGGTCGAGGATGTGGTCAACATCGGCGACGAGATCATGGTCAAGGTGATCGAGATCGACGATCGCGGCAGAATCAACCTGTCCCGCCGAGAGGCCATCCGCGAGCTGACCCGCCAGCAGATGGAGACCGCCGGCGCCGGCGCGGCAGGACCCGCCTAGTCAACACGCTACAGCTGCATGGCGAGCAGGGTGTCTCGTTCGGGGTCGCGGTCGGACCGCCCATGATGTCGGGGCGGCCCGCCGCTCGGCGCTCGGCGAGACCTGCGCTCCGAGCCGTTCCATCTCGCCTCCGCGACGTCCCCTCACGAGACACCCTGCTCGCCACGCCGGTTCGCTCGTGATCGCCGCTCCTGTTGTGGCCGTCGTCGGTGCCACAGGTGCGGCGGGCAGCATGCTGCTGCGCGTGCTCGGCGAGCGCAAGTTTCCGCTTGCCGCGCTGCGCGTTCTGGCGAGCGAACGGAGTGCCGGAACACACCTCCAAACGCCTTGCGGTGATTTGACCGTACGCGCGGTCAGCGACGACGAACTGCGTGGGGCTGACATCGTGTTCTTCGCCGCGGGTAGCGGAACGTCGCGGCGCTACGCCCCACGGGTCGCTGGTGGTGGTGGCGTTGCCGTTGACAAGTCCAGCGCCTATCGCATGGATCCGGCTGTGCCGCTGGTGGTGCCGGAGGTCAACGCGCACTCGCTGCGCGAGCACCACGGCATCGTGGCCAACCCCAATTGCGTGGCCATCCCGCTGGCGGTCGTGCTCGCACCCCTGCACCGCGCTTTCGGTGTGCGCCACGTGACCGCCGCGACATACCAGGCGGCGAGCGGCGCGGGACGCGACCTGGTCGCCGAGCTCGCCACGCAGCAGGCGGACGACGCACAGGGCAGGCCCCCGCAGGCGCGCGTCTATCCGCACGTGCTGCACGGCAACGTCGTCCCGGGTGGCTGGGCGATGCAGGGAGACGACACCGAAGAGGAGGTCAAGGTCGTGGCGGAGACGCGACGCGTGCTCGACCTCCCGTCGCTGCCGATCAGCATCACCACCGTGCGCGTTCCCGTCGTCGCGGGTCACAGCGTGGCGCTGTGGGTCGAGCTGGCTTCTCCGGCGTCAGCCGACGAGGCACGCGCCGCGCTCGCGGCGGCGGCCGGCACCGTGGTCGACGACGATGCGTCCGCGCAGCGTTATCCCACGCCCCGCTCGGTCGCGGGGAGCGACCAGGTGCACGTGGGACGCGTGCGCGCCGACCCATCTCGCGAGCACGGCCTCGCGCTGTTCGTGGTCGCCGACAACCTGCGCAAGGGTGCGGCGACCAACGCGGTGCAGGTGGCCGAGCTGCTGCTCGGCGTCCGCTAGCGCGCGCCTGCGCCCGTCGGGGTCTCCGCGCGGGCCAGCACCTCGTACTCCTTGAACTCGCCGATCCTCCCCTGCGTCTGACCCGCACCTTCGGATCGGATCTGGTTGGCGATCTCTCGGCTCTTGCCGAGGTTCTCTACGCTGTCGAAGAGCGTCACGCCGACACCCTTGTTGGTGGCGGTGTCGAACAGCCAGAAGCCGCCGAGGAATCCGGGGAGCTGTCTCGCCCTGGGCAGGACAACCTGCTCGATCATCTTGATTGCGTTTGGGTCGCCCTCGAACTGGACCACACGTGCGTGGGACGCGTCGTGGTGGACCTTCTTTCCGGTGTCGAGGGCGACCTCGAACTCGTCGACCCCGGTCACCTCGGCGCCAATCTCGCTCAGGGCGCTGCTGCGGATCTGGTTTGCCGCCTCACGGCTGCCCTTCAGATGTTCCTCGCTCTCGAAGAACGTGAAGGTGACTCCCTCACCGGTCTGGCGATCAATCAGCCAGTAGCCGCCTCGGAAGCCTGGAAGGTCTTTGACGCGACCGCTGACAGTCTTCTCGATAACCTCCTTGGCTTTGTCGACCTGCGCGGGCGATCCCTTGCTCGTGCTCTTGCGTGCGTGCATCTCGGCGCCTCCTTGCCTCATGCCTGTACAGAGGAGGGGATTATCCGCCCCCGGTGGCACCTCTCACTAGAATGCCGCGCAGATGGCGGCGACCACCGAGGAGCTGCTCGCGCTGCATGGACGCATCCGCGCGTGCACCGCGTGTCCGTTGCACGCCACGCGCACCCAGGCGGTGCCTGGGTACGGACCGGTGACGGCGCGGATCATGGCGGTGGGGGAGGCGCCAGGCGAGACCGAAGATCGCGAAGGCAAGCCGTTTGTGGGCGCGGCAGGGCAGCTCCTGACGCGCCTGCTCGAGTCGGTCGGGCTCGACCGGCGCGACATTTACATCACCAACATCATCAAGTGCCGTCCGCCGGGGAACCGTGATCCCGAAGCAGCCGAGGTGCTCGCTTGCAGCCACTTCCTCGACGAGCAGGTTTCAATGCTCCGCCCCGACGTGATCCTGATCCTCGGCCGCCACGCGCTGGGCCGCCTGCTGCCCGGCGAGGGGAGCATCACGCGGCTGCACGGCCGCCGCGTCACCAAGGGCGACCGCGTGTTCGTCCCGCTGTATCACCCTGCCGCGGCGCTCTACAACGCCTCCCTGCTCGACACACTGCAGGAGGACATGCGCCGTGTCCGCGGATACCTCGACGACGCCGCACGGCAGCAGGCGGCGCAGCAGACAGAGCAGACGGCGACGACCGCACGCGAGGAGCAGCTGATCCTCTTTGACTGACGCCAGAACGGCCGGAGCGCGGCTGACGCTGGTCGCACTCGGAGGCCTCGGTGAGATCGGCCGCAACATGCTGGCCGTCGAATGCGGTGACGACATCATCGTCATCGACTCCGGTCTGATGTTTCCCGCCCAGGAGATGCTCGGCGTCGACCTGGTGATCCCCGACATCAGCTGGCTGCTGGAGCGCGCTACGCGGGTGCGCGGCATCGTGCTGACTCATGGGCACGAGGACCACATCGGCGCGCTTCCCTATGTGCTTCCCCGATTGCCGGTGCCGGTGTTCGGGACCGCACTCACGCTCGGACTCCTGCGCAACAAGCTGCGCGACCACCGGCTCCTCGAGACGGTCGACCTGCACACGGTGGTCGCGGGCGCTTCGGTGTCACTGGGCTGCTTCGACGTGGAGTGGATCCGAACGACCCACTCCATCCCGGACGCGTGCGCGCTTGCGGTCCGCACGCCGGCGGGGACGATCGTCCACAGCGGCGACTTCAAGATCGACACAACGCCGGTCAAAGGCGAGCCGCCTGATCTGGCCCGGCTTGCCCGTCTCGGCGACGAGGGTGTGCTCCTGCTGCTCAGTGACAGCACCAATGCGGAGCAGGAGGGCACGACGCCGAGCGAGCGCACCGTCGGCGACGCCCTGGGGCCGCTCTTCGCGAACGCGCCCGGGCGCATCCTGATGGCCACGTTCGCCTCGAACATCTCGCGACTCCAACAAGCGGTGGACTCCGCACGCGCCAGCGGGCGGCGCTGCTTCATCGTCGGACGCTCGATGTTGAAGAACGTCAAGGTCGCGCAGGAACTCGGCTACCTCGCTGCGCCCGATGAGCTGTTCGTGTCGCCGCGCGAGCACGAGAGCATCCCGAACCGAGAGCTCGCGATCCTCTGCACCGGCGCGCAGGGCGAGCCCCTGTCCGCACTGACCCGGATCGCTGCGGGCGACCATCCGCTGGTGAGCATGCGCGACGGCGACACCGTGATCATCAGCGCGAACCCCATCCCCGGCAACGAGGAGTCGGTGCACCGCACCGTCAACAATCTCTACCGGCGAGGCGCTCGCATCTTCAACTCGTCACGGCATCGCGTGCACGCATCCGGGCACGCGAGCCGCGAGGAGCTGAAGCTGCTCCTCGCCATCGTCCGGCCGCGCTACTTCATCCCCGTGCATGGTGAATACCGCCATCTCGCGGTTCACGCCGAGCTCGCCACCGCCGTGGGCATCCCAGCCGACCACGTGATGCCTGTGGACAACGGAACAGTCGTTGAGGTCGATCGCGACGGCATCCGGCGTGTGGACGGACGCGCCCGCGCGGGCTATGTGTACGTGGATGGCCTGACCATCGAAGAGGCCGGAGACGTGGTGTTTCGCGACCGCGCCCAACTTGCCCAGGACGGCGTGATCATCGTCGTCCTGACCGTCGAACGCTCGACCGGGACCGTTGTCGGCGGCCCCGACCTCGTGACACGTGGCTTCATCGACGGGACGGAGCGACTCCTTGACGAAGCGCGCGAGCACACACTGGCACTGCTCGCGCGACTCTCGCCCGATACCGACTGGAGCGTCTGGCAGGGGGCCATCCACGAAGGGCTGTCGCGGTTCCTGTTCCGACGCACCGGCCGGCGCCCGCTGATCCTTCCCGTGGTGACCGAGATCTAGCCTCTACGGCACCCGTCCAAAGAAGCCGGCGAGGCGGTCGCAGACAGGTGCGTCGGCGGGAACCGCGACCTCCGGGCCGAACGCCTTCCCATCAGCTTCGGATCCGCGGTGTCGGGGCGAGAGCGCGCCGCGCGCCCAGTCGAGCGCAAAACGACCGATCTCCGGATCCAGGTCGACCTCGGCGCCCGTGGCTCTGGCGAGATCCCACGAGTGCACGGCAAACTCGGTCGCCTGCTGATCTACCGGAAAGCGAGCGGGGACGTCGCCGAGCCCGGGGACCGTCAGCGTGCCGTCGAGCGGACCGGCGCTGCGCCAGGCGGAGACGAGCCGCGCAGCGCCTTCGCTGAAGTCGCGCGCCCATGCGGCCGGATCCCCCTCGATCTGTGCGACGTCGTCAAGGGTGGGCTGGCCGCCCTGGGCACGAACGGTGAAGCGCAACAGGTCGGTGAGCAGGTGCTGGACGAGCGCTCGCACGTCCCATGACCGGCATGGCGTGGGAAGTTCGATCTGATCGACGGTGATCCCGCCGATCAGGGCGCCGGTCTGATCGAGCGAGCGGGAGAGCAGGTCGACAGGTCCGCTGGCCGCCATCCGGTCGGGATTGTAGAGGGCGGATTGCTGATACGATCGCGCCGGTCTGCCGCTTCGCACGCACTCTCAACACGTCCCTGCACAACTGATACCGATGCCACGCACCGCGTCCACCCGCAGTCGACCCGCAGCTCGCGCGAGAACCGCGCGCACGGGAGCGCCCCGGCGCAGCAGCCGAGCTCACTCCGGCTCGCGCTCACCACTGCTCAGCGCCGATCAGCGGCGCGAGGTCAGTGGCGTCAGCGCCATGGGGCTGGGAGTGGTACTGGGCGCCCTGCTCGCGCTGCCCGGCGGCGGCGCCGTGGCGCGTCCCGTTCACGACGCATTCTTCAGAGGCTTGGGGGTCGGCGCCTGGTTTGTGGTGGCCGGCCTTATCGTGACGGGCGCGCGCATCTGCGCGAGTCCGCGCTGGCGCGCCGGTATAGTCGCCGCTCTGGGGAGTCTCGCCACCGTCGGCGCGGTGCTCGGCCTCGCGGGTCTGATCTCGCCGAGCAGCGCCGGTGTGCTCGGCCGCTGGTTCGGACCGGGCGTTGCGCGCGGCCTCGGCGGGGCGGGGGCCGGTACCGCGCTCGTGGTCGTCGCCTGCCTCGGGTTGGTGCTCGCAGTCGACGTCCGCGCCGTCCCCGTCGGCCGCCTGATCGCGCGGCTGCTGCAGCGAGGAGCCAGGCTCACGGCGACGGCGCTCGCGTCGCGAACCCCAGACGCGGAGGAGGATGGCGCCGAGTTTGCCGAGCTGAGCGGCCGAAGCGTCGCCCACCCGGTCGTGTCGGCGCCCGTGCCGTCCGCCCCGCCGGCTCTGTTCCGGGCCGAGGGGAGCGCGATCGCCGCACCGGTCGACACCTTTGCACCGGAGCCGGCTGACCATCGATTCGTCCGCGAGTTCGAGGGCATCCCCGAGCGGGCGTCCGATCCTCCGCCGGCCGCGCACCCGACAAATGGCGTCGCGACAGCGGCCGACGAACCGGAACCCCATTGGATCCTGCCGACCACGGATCTCCTCGACACCATCAGCGGGAAGCGGGAGCGACTTGCTGCGGAGGTCAAGGCCACCGGCGAGACGATCGTGGCGACGCTGCGCTCGTTCGGCATCGAGACACGCATCGTCGGCGCCAACAGCGGCCCGACCGTCACCCAGTACGAGCTCCAGCCGGCGGTGGGCGTGGCGGTGCGGAAGATCCTCAGTTACCAGACCGACCTTGCGCTGGCGCTGGCGGCGCCGATCCGGATCCAGTCGCCGATCCCCGGCAAGTCGGCCATCGGAGTCGAGGTGCCCAACAAGGCCGCGCAACTGGTCAGCCTGAAGGAGGTCGTCGAGTCCGGGCAGTTCAGCGATCCGCGCAGCCGGCTCAGCGTCGCGCTCGGCGCAGACGTGAGCGGCCGGCCGGTCGTCGGCGACCTCACGCGGATGCCCCACCTCCTGATCGCCGGCGCGACCGGCAGCGGCAAGTCGGTCTGCATCAACGCGGTGCTCGGCGGCCTGCTGCTCCAGGCGACCCCGTCCCAGCTGAAGATGATCCTCATCGACCCCAAGCGGGTCGAGCTGTCCGGGTTCATGGACATACCGCACCTGCTGGTCCCGGTGGTCGTCGAGCCGCAGGCGGCGGTGGCATCGCTGCGCTGGGCGGTCAAGGAGATGGAGGAGCGCTACAAGCTCTTCGCATCGCACGGCGCGCGCAATATCGCCGCGTTCAACGAGCGTGCCGGCGGGCTCGGCGTCAATCCGCTGCCGTACATCACCATCGTGATCGACGAGCTGGCCGACCTGATGATGGTCGCGGCGGGCGAGATCGAGGACCTGATCTGCCGCATCGCGCAGCTGGCGCGCGCGGTGGGCATTCATCTCATCGTCGCCACACAGCGCCCGTCCGCAGACATCATCACCGGTCTGATCAAGGCGAACATTCCCAGCCGCATCGCGTTCGCGGTGACCAGCCAAATCGATTCGCGCGTGATCCTCGATGAGGGCGGCGCGGAGAAGCTGCTCGGCCGCGGCGACATGCTGTACCTGCCGATCGACGAGCCGAAACCCCGCCGTCTGCAGGGCGCGTACGTCAGCGATCGCGAGCTCGACTCGCTCATATCGCACTGGAAGGCGCAGGGGCGCCCCGAGTATCAAGAGGAGATTTTCTCGGTCGAGGCGACTGTGTCCTGGGCGCGCGAGGCGGGCAAGCGCGATCCGCTGTTCGCCAAGGCCGCCCACACGGTCGCCGCGGAGGGCCGTGCGGCCGCGTCGCTGCTGCAGCGCAAGCTCAACGTCGGCTACACGCGCGCGGCCCGCCTGATAGACCAGCTGGCCGAGCACGGCGTCGTCGGGCCGTTCGAGGGCAGCAAGTCAAGAGAGGTGCGGATGGACGTGCTGGAGGTGGACGAGCTGCTCGCCTCGCTCGGCGAGGAGTAGGGACCCCAGCCGGTATCCTCACCAGGCGATGGCTCAGGATCACTCGTTCGACGTCGTCAGCGACTTCGACCGTCAGGAGCTCGTCAACGCGGTGGACCAGACCCGGCGCGAGATCACCACGCGCTACGACTTCAAGGGCGTCACCGCGGAGATCACGCTCGAGGAGTCGGCGATCGGGCTGCTGACCGGCTCTGAGGCGCAGCTCAAGTCCATCCTCGACGTGCTGCAGAGCAAGGTGCACAGGCGCGGCATTGACCTCAAGGTGCTCGACGCCGAGAAGCCGGAGCCCGCCGCCAAGGGCAACGTGCGCCAGAACGTGAAGCTTCGCCGCGGCATCAACGACGAGCTGGCCAGAGACCTCACCAAGCGGATCCGGGCGCAGCACCCGAAGGCGCAGGTGCGCACGCAGGGCGATCAGCTCCGCGTGTCGGCGAAGGACAAGGACGAGCTGCAGGCGGTGATCGCCCAGCTGCGCGACCTCGATCTCGCGGTGCCGCTGCAGTTCACCAACTACCGGTGATCCGGCACCTCACTCTTCCGAATCAACTCACGATCCTACGGCTGCTGCTGGTACCAGTCATCGGCTACACGCTCACCGCGGCGTTCGCGTATCACTACCAGCTGAGCGCCGCGATCTACGCGTCGGCCGCGGCGACCGACACGCTCGACGGCCGCATCGCTCGCAGCCGCAAGCAGGTCAGTGAGCTGGGCAAGTTCCTCGACCCGCTCGCCGACAAGATCCTCGTGATCACGGTGCTCGTCATCCTCGTCGGCGAGGCAGTGGTGCCCGCGTGGGTTGTCGTGATCATCTTCGCGCGCGAGTTCGTGATCACGGGGATTCGTTTCGTCGCCGCGGGTCAGGGCGTCGTGGTTGGCTCGACGCCGTGGGGAAAGTCGAAAACGGTCACGCAGAACGTCATGATCGGACTGCTCATCCTCGAACAGCCGTATCACGTGTTGCAGCCCGTGGCGCTTGCGTTTGTCGTGCTCGCGGTACTCGCCACCGTCGCGAGCGGCCTCGACTATCTGTGGCGCTACCGCCGCTTCGTGATCTGACGAGCATCACGATGACTGAGGCGGTGCAGCTGAGCGCGGCGTTTCCTGTGGCCGCCACGCTCGGCGCGACGCTTCACGAACGCCGCTTGACGATCGCCTTCGCGGAGTCGTGCACCGGAGGTCTGCTCGGCGCGGCGCTGACCGCGGTGCCGGGCGCGTCCGACTATGTCGTCGGCGGCGTGATCGCCTACGCCGACGCGGTGAAGTCCGACATGCTCGGCGTGTCCCGGCACCTCCTCGCCGAAGAGGGGGCGGTGAGCGAGGACGTTGCCGTTGCGATGGCTGAGGGCGTTCGCGAGCGCCTGGCGGCCGACATCGGAGTCGCGATCACCGGGGTGGCGGGCCCGGGCGCCGAGCCCGCCGGCAAGCCGGCGGGGCTGGCGTTCGTCGCGGTCTCGTGGCGGCTCGGATCGGTGGCCGTGCGCCTGGAAGGCGATCACGGTCGCGAGGCCAACCGGGCGCTGGCGGTGCGCGAGGCGCTCGACCTGTGCGCGGCGGCGCTCCGCCGGATGGACGGAGCGGGGAGCCCGGGAGGCGAGTCACGCTGACCCATCCTGCTGCTTGCCAACGACGACGCTGGTGGGTACAGTACAAATGTTCGCCCCCATGCGGTGTCGCGACTCAGCAGGCAATCAGCATGCGTCCTTCCTGGAGTAGTAGCGTTGACAAACACACTTGACAGTCATACAATGCCGGCGGTCGTCGAACTTCGTGGCGGGCGGGCCGCGCCGCCGCCGCGTCCACATGAGAGGAGCGAGCCGGTGAGCACTGAGCGGGAACGTGCGTTGCAGACAGCGCTGGGACAGATCGAGCGGGCTCACGGCAAGGGCGCGATCATGAAGCTGGGAGACGCGCAGGCTCAGCGAGTCGAGATCATCCCCACCGGCGCACTGACGCTCGACATCGCGCTCGGTGTCGGCGGCGTTCCGCGGGGCCGGGTGGTCGAGGTCTACGGCCCGGAGTCGTCGGGCAAGACCACCCTCACGCTGCACATCATCGCCGAGGCGCAGAAGCGCGGCGGAGTCGCCGCGTTCATCGACGCCGAACACGCGCTCGACCCGCAGTACGCGGCGCGCATTGGCGTCCGCACCGACGAGCTCCTCATCTCGCAACCCGACACCGGGGAACAGGCGCTGGAAATCGTGGAGGTGCTGGTGCGCAGCGGGGCGCTCGACGTCGTCGTCATCGACTCCGTCGCAGCGCTCGTGCCCAAGGCGGAGATCGACGGAGAGATGGGGGACAGCCACGTCGGGCTGCAGGCGCGCCTGATGTCGCAGGCGATGCGCAAGCTCACCGCCGCGATCAGCCGCTCGAATACCTCGGTGATCTTCATCAACCAGCTGCGCGAGAAGGTCGGCGTCATGTTCGGCAACCCCGAGGTCACCACCGGTGGGCGAGCGCTCAAGTTCTACGCGTCGGTCCGCATGGACATCCGGCGGATCGACTCCATCAAGCAGGGGCTCGACGTGATCGGCAGCCGGGTCAAGGTCAAGGTTGTCAAGAACAAAGTGGCGCCGCCCTTCCGGACCGCGGAGTTCGACATCATGTACAACGAGGGCATCTCGTACGCGGGGAGCGTGCTCGACATGGCGATCGACTCACGGGTCATCGACAAGAGCGGCACCTGGTTCTCGTACGGCGATGTACGGCTCGGCCAGGGACGCGAGAACGTCCGCGACTACCTGCGGCAGAACCCGGAGCTGCTCGAAGAGCTCGCCGACAAGGTGCGTCTCGCCGCGCTCCCCGAGGTGAGCCCGACGCCGGTCGCGGAGAACGGCGTCACACCGTCCGTCCCGGTCGCGTAACCCGAAGCGCGTGGGCATCCGCTCGCGAACGCCGCCCACCGTCGCGGACGCCGACGACGTCGACGCCGCGGAGGCTGTGGCCCTGCGGATTCTCGGCGGCGCGTCGCAAAGTGCTGCCGCTTTGCAGCAGCGGCTGGTGCGCCGTGGGTACAGCGCGCGTGCCGCGGCCGAGGCAGTGGATCGATGCCGCGTGCTCGGCTATGTCGACGACGGCGCGCTTGCGGAGTCGGTGGCCGGGCGGCACCGGCGCGCGGGCCACGGACGGATGCGCATCCTCGCCGATCTCCGCCAGCGCGGCATCAGCGAGCAGGCGTTGAGCGACACAGTGGTGGAGCTCGAGATCGATGAAGAGGCGGCGGCCCGGGCTGCCGCCGACGTGCTGCTCGACCGCGCCGAGCGGCGCGACAGCCTGGACGAGCGGGCGCTGCGGCGCGTCGCCGCGGCGCTGCAACGACGCGGGTTCTCGGGTGGCGTGGTGCGACGCGCGATTCGCGCGCGCGTCGAGGCATCAGCTGAAGAATCGCGGCGGTCGGGGTCGGATTCTTGAGCGCCTAATGGAGTACGCGCACCTCGGACGCTCCGGACTGCAGGTGAGCCGGCTCTGCCTCGGCACGATGAATTTCGGTCCGCACACGAGCGAACCGGACTCCCACCGCATCATGGACGCTGCGCTGGACGCCGGCATCAACTACGTCGACACCGCCAACACGTACGGCTGGCGCAAGGGGCAGGGGCTCACGGAGCAGATCGTCGGACGGTGGTTCGCCAAGGGCGACGGCCGCCGAGACAAGGTCGTGCTTGCGACCAAGTTGTACGGCTCGATGAGCGACTGGCCCAACGACACCTTTCTGTCTGCGCGCAACATCCGGCGCGCCTGCGAGGGATCGCTCCGCCGCCTCCAGACCGACCACATCGACATCTACCAGATGCACCACGTCGACCGCGACACCCCATGGGAGGAGATCTGGCAGGCGATGGAGGTGCTGGTGCAGCAGGGCAAGGTGCTCTACGTCGGTTCGTCGAACTTCCCGGGGTGGGTGATCGCTCAGGCGCAGGAGCAGGCCCGTACGCGCCACTTCATGGGGCTCGTCAGCGAGCAGTGCCTGTACAACCTCATCGAGCGGCATGCGGAAGAGGAGGTCATCCCCGCGGCGCGCAACTATGGGGTCGGAGTCGTGACGTGGAGCCCACTGAACCGCGGCCTGCTCGCCGGAATCCTCACCGGCGAACATGACAAGGGGCGCCGCACCTCGTCGCAGAGCCAGGGCCTGCTCCGCAAGCATCAGGAAGGGATCAAGCGCTACGAGGATCTCTGTGCGGCGCTCGGGGTGCCACCGGCACAGGTCGGGCTCGCGTGGCTGCTGCACCAACCCGGCATCACCGCTCCAATCGTCGGCCCTCGCACCGAGGATCAGCTCAAGTCCGTCCTGGCCAGCCTGGACGTCCGGCTCGACGAGGCGACAATCGCGAAGCTCGACAGGCTCTTCCCAGGGCCTGGGCCGTCCCCCGAGTCATTTGCCTGGTAGCGGTCGCCCTACGTAGCGCACGAGCCGGACCAGCGCAAGGAACGTGATGCCGGAGAAGAGTAGACCGAGCACCGCAAGCCCGTCGATGTACATCCACCGCGAGGCCACACCGCCCAGCACAGCGCCGATCGCCCCGCCACCCGCGAGCGTGACGGTGTAGAAGGACATGAGTGCGGACCGGTCCGCGCTGAGCGCCTCCGAGCAGTCGGCGAGGTAGGTGACGGCGGCCGGACCGAACCCTGCGAGGATGAGCACGCCGGTGACGAGGATTGGCAGGAAGATCGGCGCGTAGGCCAGGTGGGTGTGGTTGATCGCCAGCAGCGCGAACAGCACCACCCACGCTCCGGGCACCGCACGCCGCATCACCCTCGCCGGTCCCAGCCGAGCGATGTGCGGGGTCCACAGCACGATGCCGATCAGGAAGAAAAAGACCCAGCCGACCAGGATCGCCGAGATCACCCGCTCGTCGAAGTGCATCACCAGCGATTGTCCGGGTATGCGCTGGTGGCGGAGTAGCGCGGCGAGGTTCGCCCCGAACGCGCCGATCAGGGCGAAGCTGCACAGCCACCCGGGCAGGAACGTGCGCAGCGGGCCGGGCCCGGTCACCGCGCGAATCACGGTCCGGATCGGACTGACCTGGAGAGGCGGCACCCGCGGCACGAACCGGAGGCAGACGACCGCGGCCGCCACATACAGCGCAGCCAGGAGCGCGAAACAGCTACGGTGCAGCGCAAAGTACGCGAACGGCCCGAGCGCGAAGCCACCGGCGTACCCGCCGAGCGTGGCGGCCTCGAAGGCGCCGCTGGCACGAGCACGATACCCGGGGTTGCGGCTGGTGGCGGCCGCGATCGTGCCCAGGGCGACCGGCACGAACGCCGCCGCACCGATGCCCTCGACGAGACGGGCGCCGCCCAACTGGAGCGGATGGTTGCCGAGAGCGAGCAGCAGCGCGCCCAGCGCCCCGATCAGCGCCCCGCCGATGAGGAAACGGGAACGACCGAAGCGGTCGGCATATCGTGCCAGGATCGGCGCAAACGCCATCTCGGTCACCGCCTGCGACGCACCGATGAGACCGATCGTCACGCCACTGGGGCGACCGCCGGCCAGGTCAGTCAGGTCGAACTGCACCGCCACTGCTGTTCCCACCGCGCCGACACGGAGCAGGACAACGGCAACGAGAAGCGCGCCGATGGCGACGGGGCGGTAGTCCTCGAGCTGGGAGTGGAGGCTGGCGATCCACGATGGATCGTCGGCATGACCATCGACGGCACGGGTCGCTGGACTCGATACAGCGGGGTCCGCGACTCGACCGTCCGCAATCGCGGCATCGTGTTCCCTCACGTCGCCACAGCCTAACCGTCGGGCCGCACCGCCGCGAGCGCCCGTAACGCTCTCGTCTCCCAAGCGTCCTCCCGGCCCGTACAATCTGCTCGCGCCTCACGGGCTGGACCGACCGGTGTCAAACCAGTGAGCTCAGCCGGGCAGCAGGTCGCATTCGACCCACTGTCCGGCCCGTCCCAGCCCTCCGGGCGCGCCAAAACAGGGCGCGGACACGCCCGAAGACGTACCGAGGTCTCATCTCATCGCCACCATCGCGGCCCTGATCGGGCTCGTCATCGCCGTCATCTTTGCGATCGCGTCGGTGCTGTACGCGCGCCGCTCGATCGCTGCGTCGACCCGTGCGCACGCCGCCGAGTCCGACCGCCGCGAGATCGAGCGCAGGCAGGCCGAGCACGAGCGCCAGTCGATTCTGCTCACCGCCAAAGATGAAGCCGCGCGACGCCGAGACGAGATCGAGGGTGAGTTGCGCGAGCGCCGGGCGGAAGTTGCCCGGCTGGAGCAGCGCGCCAACCAGCGCGAGCAGAACCTCGAACGGCGGCTGCGCGAATTGGAGGCGAGCGAACAGCGACTCGGCCGGCGCGAAGCCGAGTCGGAGACGCTGCGTCAGGAGGTCGAGTCCGAGCGCGCCTCGATCAACCAGGAGCTGGAGCGCGTCGCCCGGCTTTCCCAGGAGGATGCACGGGGCGAGTTGCTTCGCTCCGTGGAGGCCGACCTCACACCTGAGATCGCAGACCGCATCCGAGCGGCCGACCAGCGGGTACGGGAAGAGGCAGCCGCTAAGAGCCGGGAGATCCTCATCGCGGCGATGCAGCGCCAGGCGTCCGAGCAGACGGGCGAGGCGGTGGTGACCGTCCTGCACCTCCCATCCGACGAGCTCAAGGGACGCATCATCGGCCGCGAAGGGCGCAACATCCGCGCGCTGGAGGCCGCGACCGGGGTCGACGTCATCGTCGACGACACCCCGGAAGCGATCGTCCTCAGCGCGTTCGACCCGGTGCGGCGCGAGGTTGCCCGCCTCGCGCTCGAGCGGCTGTTCAGCGACGGCCGCATCCACCCGGCCCGCATCGAGGAGATGGTCGCCAAGACGCGCAACGAGCTCGCCCAGCAGATCCGTCTGGAGGGAGAGGCGGCCTGCCAGGAGCTCGGCGTCGGCTCGGTGCACGCGGAGCTCGCACGGCTGCTCGGCACGCTCCGTTTTCGGAGCTCGTACGGCCAGAACGTGCTCGCCCACAGCAAGGACACCGCGGCCATCGCCGGGATGATCGCCGCCGAGATCGGATACGACGAGCGCGAGGCGAAGGAGGCGGCCCTCTTCCACGACATCGGCAAGGCTGTCGAGCCGGACGTCGACGGCCCGCACGCGATCATCGGCGGCGAGATCCTCGCGCGGCTCGGACGTCCCGTCGCGGTGGTGCACGCCGTCCGCTCGCACCATTACGACGAAGAGCCTCATTCGGTGGCGGCCTTCATCGTGATGACCGCCGATGCAATCAGCGGCAGCCGTCCGGGAGCGCGTCGCGAGGGGCTCGCATCGTCGATCAAACGATTGGAGCGGATCGAGGCGATCGCCGATGCCATGCCCGGCGTGGAGCGCAGCTTTGCGGTGCAGGCGGGAAAGGAGCTGCGGGTGATGGTCAAGCCCAACGAGGTCGATGACGACGAGGCGCAGGTGATGGCTCGCCAGATCGCCAAGCGCCTGCACTCCGAAGGCACGTACGAGGGGCGGATCAAGGTCGTCGTCCTGCGCGAGACGCGCAGCGTGGAGTACGCCAAGTAACGATTGGATCGCGCTCGCTGATGTGCGGGACCGGCGCAGGGCACAATTCCGCCGATAATGTCGTCGTC
>Ga0307471_100000959_pt1 | contig 15403 bp, 16 predicted proteins | sample atmos_gasesAM3C__2_FD_204566 | JGI IMG/M metagenome (GOLD analysis project Ga0307471, IMG submission 204566) | Hardwood forest soil microbial communities from Morgan-Monroe State Forest, Indiana, United States - atmos_gasesAM3C_515 | ecosystem: Environmental > Terrestrial > Soil > Temperate... | reverse complement strand
GTCAAGCGCATGTTGGCGAGGCTTACGCCGGACAAATTCAATTCTTTGCAAATCACGCGAGTGGCCTCAAAGCGTTTCCTGGGAGTGCCTTATGTGCGTGTATCGGCCTGCTCGCGACATATCCAGAAAAGTTTGTTTCTGTTCCGTGATAAGGATTTTTGACGGTTGGGATCGAGCAAGACCAACTGGCGACCGGGCCAAAGCAACACCTGGATGAAAAGTGTGCAATTTTGAACAGAAAGCTTGGAGCCATTCCGATATGGTTGTCATCGACTCCCTTCGAATCAGTTCCGAGGTTCAGTCCGCACAGGTCTGCCCCCGTGAATCTGATGGACTCTCAATGGCTTCAGCAAGGCGACATCGCGTCAAGCAAACCGACCCGCCCCTGGTCTTGAACGGACCCGCCAGCAGAAGGCTCCCTTTGCGTATTCTTTTTATTCACAGCGATGCCGCGGACGTAGAGCTTTGCGTGCAAGAGCTCAACAGGGCACATTTCAACGTCAGCGCAGAAGTAGTTCTAACTCCAGAGCAGATTGCCGGACAACTGAATTCAAACCACTATGACGTGATACTGGCTGACTACCCATCCTCGCACTGGCAAGGACCGCAGGCGCTGGAAGCGCTGCATCTGAGGGATAGCCGGATTCCCTGCATCTTCCTGAGCGACACAATGCAACCGGAAACCGTGGCGGAACTTATCACAGAAGGCGCTGCCGATTGCGTTGGAATGGATCATCTTACTCACCTTCCCGTAGCGATTCGTCGAGCCCTCAATGATAGCCATCTGCGCAAAGAGCGCGATCAAACGGAAAAGAGGCTGCGCCATTCAGAGGCGCGTTATCGCGCTCTTGCAGGAAATCTGGCCTATGGCATTTGCCGTTGCGACAGCGAAGGCAAGTTCTTGGATGTCAATCAGGCGTTGGTGACCATGCTTGGTTATTCATCCGCTGACGAGCTCCTAGCAGTGAACCTCGCCTCGGACATCCTTTGTGATCGCTCCAAACGAGCAGAGTTACTAGGCCACTCCGTCGAACGGGACAGCGCCGACCCACTGGAAATCGAATGGAAGCGAAAGAATGGCACTACGTTCAAGGGTCGTATCAGCGGGCGTAAGGTCGGCAATCAGGGCGAGAAGAACAGTTACGAGATAATCGTCGAGGACGTCACTCAGCAGCGCAAGCTCGAGGATCATTTGCGTCAACAAGCAGCCACCGATTCTCTGACTGGGCTTGCCAACTACCGCAGTCTGGTGGAAACGGTTGACCTTGAGATTAATCGCACAGAACGTACGGCTCGCGAATTCGCTTTGCTATTTCTCGACCTGGACGGGTTGAAGCAGATCAACGATCGTTTCGGTCACTTGGTTGGGAGTCAAGCGCTTTGCCGACTCGCCGATGCTTTGTGCATCTGTAGCCGGAAGATTGACACCCCGGCGCGTTTCGGCGGAGATGAATTTGCACTGGTGCTGCCCGAGTCAGGGCAAACGCAAGCCAATTTAGTTGCCCTGCGGATTCGCGACACTCTTGCCAATGACGGAGGGGAACCGAGGCTGTCGGTCAGTATCGGCGTCGCGACTTATCCCAAGGATGGCCAAAAAGTAGATTCGCTCTTGGGCGCGGCAGACGCTGCGTTGTACGCGATGAAAGCGAGAGCGCACAGCCTGGAGGCAAGCGCTCAGAAGACGATCGCCGTTCCGACACAAACGGCGGGCCGTAGACAGTAACAGTAATAGACGTTAGACGAGACTCAGCCTCGGTTGCCGGTGGATTTGGAGAGGTGTGCAAAAGTGAACAGATGTACGCCACCGCTCTCTCTACAATGCGCGCATCAACGGTGAAAGCAGAGCAAGGTAGTGGAGGATTGACGATGAGCGACCTAGAATTCCCGGAATGGCAGGGACCTTACATGGAAGCTCTAATGGAAACCGACCAGGGGAAACTTGTCGGGCGCGTTGATTTCGCTGAGAGGGCGATCTTTTTGCGATTAAAGGAAATCCAAAGCAGCTCTAAAAGACGCTCAGAAGAACAGGCCATCGAAAATGCGTTGATGGGTTTGACCTTGCTCCGGCGAGAAACTCTTGAATCCAAACGGTCTGAAGGAGAACTGGTCACTCTACCCCAGCTAGAGGTTAACTGACGGCTGTGTCGATATTCCTCTCTACGCCCCGGCTTTCTTAGCCTGTTTGAATGCGTCGATGCCCTGGTCGAGAGCGTCTTGTAGCCGGTCTTTTGAGGTTTCAACCAACTTTCTTGAACGCCGCCTCAAGTCCTTGCCCTGATCCCAGAGCTGGGTGGGGAATTCGTGCTTCCAGACGTCCAGTCGTTTGAATGATTGCATTATTCATGCAGGACGACGCTGAGGAGCGAATTGTCGATTTGCAGGCCGCCGTTGTACTTGATGAAACCTAACTTCCGGAATTTATTCATGAAGAAATTTACACGGGAGCGCGTGGTGCCGACCATCTCCGCGAGCATCTCTTGCGAGACTTTGGGAAGAACCCGTTGAAGTCTGTCTTCTTTTCCATAGCGCGCGAGAAGCAATAATGTTCGCGCCAGACGTTTCTCGCTGGAATTGAAGAGTTGATCGACGAGGTCTTCCTCGATTCGGATGTTTCTCGCCAGCATGAAGGTGATGAAGCGGTCGGAGAACTCATGTTCCGAATGGAGGACGCGAAGCATCTCGGATTTTTCGATCACGAGCGCGGTGGTTGGCGCAATGGCGGTCGCCGTACCGATCCGAATCGGCTGACCGGCGAGGCATCCTTCGCCAACGAAATCGCCCGGGCCCAAGACGGCCACGACCGCCTCTTTGCCGGATTCATTGACTACGGAGAGCCTTACTCCACCTTTCTGAATGTAGAAGACACTTCTGCACGGATCGCCCTGCGAAAAGATCGTTTCTTTTTTCTTGAATTCCGCGACCTTCCGGGCTACACCCGCCGACTCGAGAAAGTCCTGCGTATTGAACAGCCGCTTGGAGGCCGCTTTTGCGCGCTTTGGACGCTTTGGAACCACGGTTTCTTAACCGGTATGTTAGCACGCAACAATATTCACAAGAAGAAAGCAAATATGTGCAGAAGTGAACAGATACCCGCTGCGGGATCTTCTAGGATGAGCTTGCGGTTGAAGCAATCGGACCGGGCGAAAACAGGTCCAAGCGTTTCTCCCCGTTAAGAGCAAGAACAATCGCAGGTTCCTTCCCATTGTGCCCGCCATTCGCAGTTCGTGGCTTCAGACCGAAATAGGGTGAAGGCTTTGGACGGGCCGGAGTGTCTACCTGCGAACGAAGGAGTCGGAAATGCCGTTACTTCAGATACTGATGGTTCTGATCGCAATAGGCGTTCTGCTTTGGCTGGTCGATCGGTTTATACCCATGCAGGGAACGATCAAGTCAATTTTGAACGGAGTGGTGGTGATTGCAACAGTCTTGTGGCTACTGAACATTTTCGGACTGTTTCATTCGCTATCTCGCATTCGGATTGGGGCTTGAGCAGATCGAAATAGCAGGGACGCTCAAGATCGAATCGCGATCGCCGTGTACGCGAATTAGCGGAATAGCGAAGAAACCGAATCTTAGCAGTCCGGTGTAAGCGCCGGGAAAAGGAGCCGACAATGCTGGGAACAATCCTGATCGTGATTTTGGTGATGGCAATTCTCGGTGTACTGCCCAGGTGGTCTCACAGCCGGGAGTGGGGCTACGCCCCATCGGGAGGAATCGGACTGGTGCTGGTGATCGTCCTTGTCCTCGTGCTGCTGGGCCGCATCTAGGGCGCTTGAGTCGTTGATGCGGATGCTTGAATGCCGGGTATCTCCGTCATCGCGCAGGCAAGAGTGTCTGGAACAAAAGGTGCCCGGCCGGGGGCCGGGTTTTCCTTCGACTTTCGCGCATTTTCATAGGCGGCATCTTGAGGTGAAAAATGGATGAGTCAAAACGACTGGCAGTTCAGTTTCTCGAAAAGGAAATCAAGACGTACATCGCGCTGGCGTTGTTTTTGTCGAAAGAAGGAATCAAAGAACGCGTGCAGGTGGGAGACAAGAAGGTCGTGATCAGTTCCACATACTACAAGGAAAGAATGCGAGAAGCTCGGAAGCTCGTGAATGAACTCAGGAAACCGAGCTGACGTGCGACGGAACGATGTGGGGCCGATGCACAAGACGAAAACATGAAATGGACGAGACGCTCATGAATGTGATTCGTAAGTCTATAATTTCTCTTGGTCTGGTTCTGCTTGCAACGCCCGTGATTTCTGGCCAGGACCTTTCCAGATATCGGAAATTTGTACTCGGGACAAGCCTGGCTGCAATTTCGAAGCAGGTTGGCAAGGACGAGAGCCTGGCAACTCTAATTTCCGAGAGTCCTGCGCTTATCCAGCAAATGACCTATTGGCAGGCAGACACCTCCGACAACTCGGCCCGAATGGAGCCCATCTCGCACATCACATTAGACTTCTACAATGGCGCGCTGTACCGCATTGTAGTGGTTTACGACGAGAAAGCAGTGGAAGGTCTGACTGAAGAGGATATGGTGAAGGCAATCTCCGCGCGATACGGCAACGGCGTGAGGCTATATCCGGAGATCGACTTTCCAAATCACGATGTGTACTCATCAGCAGAGAAAGTGATCGCTCAATGGGATGACGGGGAAAACTCAGTGACTTTTTTCCATTCGAGCGGTCTGGAATCCTTCGGCCTCGCCGTATTCTCTAAGCGGGTGAACGCCCAGGCGGAGGCTGCAATCGTCGAATCCGCGAAACTCGCGAAGGAACAGGCACCACAAAAGGAAATCGCCCGCCAGATAAAGGAAGTCGACGACCTGGATATCGCGCGGCAGAAGAACATCAAGAGTTTTCGCCCATAGTTCGATTAGGTGTGATTGGTCCCGTAGCAATCCTGAAAGTGTTTCCGATTGAACGGTTTTCAAGTGGGCTCTAGCTGTACCACTACGGAATGAGAATGAGAGACTTAACTCTAGGCCAGCTAACCTCGGTCGCTTGTCCTGCGTGCGGCGTCCCTCCAGGGGAGCGCTGTTTGTGGCGTTCAGGCAGGTCGCGCACAGACCCACACTTGGATCGGAAGCTCATAGCTGCTGAGGCGATCGAACAGGAAAGAGTTCCCGCTGGTCCCATCCGTTGACAGAATCAACCAAGGAAAATGAACAGATAAACCGACCGCAAGTGATTGAAGAACTCCGGCAACACAAGCCGGAACAGCTTGCCGAGCTGCGTATTCTGCTCAACGCCGGGCTGGACCGAGCAGACATCCGCCGTCCTGGTTTCTTTGAAATCGATGGCGCGGCCAATGTCTACTACGTACTCCGTTATCCTTTCCGATGCAAAGTGCTGCTCGTGGCTGCCTGGGAACGCGAAGGCGACCCCAAGACTGAATTCGTGGCCTCCACGACTGGCTGACAGGTCGGAGGTTCTGTGAGTCAGCGCGCGGCACGGCGTGCCGCATCTCCCCGTACCCCAATGACGCCCTAGCTTCGCTCCTTTCGATTAGACATCTACTCAAGCCCACTGGTTTCCGGCTCCGGGGATGGTAAACTTTTGCGCTTTCTTCAGGAGATGGAATGACACGGCTCATGCGCGTAAGAGTTTTCTGCACGTTTTTCCTTGCGCTTGGCAGTGGATGTATCGCTGCATCCTCGGTGCGGGCGCAGTCTTCTGCGTCGCCGGCGAAAGAACTTACCGTACAGCGGATCTACAGCGCGCCGAGTTTGGGCGGGCACCTTACGGATGGAATCGAATGGACGCCGGACAGCAAGCGCATTTCGTACATCGTGCGCAACGGTTCGGGGCCGGATGCGCCGGTGGAACTTTGGACGATGGATGGCGCGACCGGCGAGCGCAAGTTGCTTGTTGGTACGGACATGCTGAAAGCTGTGACACAACCTGAAAAGCAGCAGACGATTCAATCGACCGGGCTGGGACGGGTGAGCGCGGAAAGCTACATCTGGGCGCCGGACGGCAAGGCGATTCTATTCGCCGGTAGTAGCCGCCTGGTGCTGCTCGACCTGGGGACGATGAAGCCGAAGACGATTGTGAGCGGCGAGAAGGAGGTGGAGGATCCAAAATTTTCGCCGGATGGAAAATGGATCAGCTTCGTGCGCGATTCGAATCTGTGGGCCGCGAATATTGCAAGCGGCGAAACGAAAACGCTGACTATCGGCGGAAGCGAAGAAATTCTAAAGGGGAAGCTCGACTGGGTGTATCCGGAGGAACTGAGCGCTTCGACTGCGTACTGGTGGTCGCCCGACTCGACGAAGATCGCTTACTACGAAATGGACGAGCGGCCCGTGACGCGCTATCCGATCATGGACATGAGCTCGGTGACGGGCGCGATGCAGTACACACGGTTCCCGCAGGCGGGTGAAGCGAATCCGATCGTGCGTGTGGGCGTGGTGCCGGTGACGGGCGGCGAAACGAAATGGATGGATACAGGTTCGAACACGGATGTGTACCTGGCGCGTGTGAACTGGCTGCCCGATGGGCAGCGGATTGCGATTCAGCGAGTGAATCGCGCGCAAGACAGGCTCGATTTGCTGTTTGTGGATGCGGGTTCTGGTGCGGCGCGGACGATTCTGACTGAGTCCGACAAATACTGGGTCAACCTCAGCGACGATCTTTATTTTTTCTCCGACGGCAAACGGCTTTTATGGTCGAGCGAGCGCACTGGATTTCGCCACTACTACATTTACGATCTGGCCGGTAAGCAATTGGAACAGTTGACGAGCGGCGAATGGGGCATCAACGGCACGGGCGCCTTTGGACCTGGAACGGCGAGCCATCCGCAGGTGGATGAAGCGCACAGCTGCCTCTATTTCATCTCGAATAAAGACAACGTTGTTGAGACGCAGGTGTACCGAGTTTCGCTTCGAGATAAGAGCGTGGAGCGTATTACGCGCGAGGCAGGCACGCATCAGCCGATGTTTGCGGCGGACAGCTCCGCGTTTGTTGACGTATTTTCGACGGTGATGACGCCGCCGCGTCAAGATCTGGTCCGGATTGATGGCAAACGTGTTGTCGCGATCGAAGAAAATAGTGTTGCGGAGCTCGCTGAATACCATTTTTCGCCGGTCGAGTTTTTGAATGTGGCGGCAAACGACGGCACGAAACTCTACGCGATGATGATGAAGCCGGCAAATTTTGATCCGTCGCGCAAATATCCGGCTCTCATCTACGTGTACGGCGGGCCGCAAGCGCAAACGGTGCGCAACCTGTGGGGCGACGTGGAGGGGCTGTGGCTGGATTTGATGGCGCAAAAGGGATTTGTTATTTTCGCGCTCGATAATCGCGGATCCTACAATCGCGGGCATGCGTTTGAGACTCCGGTGTACCACCACCTCGGCAAAGTGGAACTGGAAGATCAGGTGACGGGCGTGAATTACCTGAAGTCGCTGCCGTATGTGGACGGCTCGAGAATTGGAATCTGGGGCTGGAGCTACGGCGGTTTCATGACGCTGGATGGGATGTTCAATGCGGCCGACGTGTTCAAAACCGGGGTGGCGGTGGCGCCGGTAAGCGATTGGCGCCTGTACGACACGATTTACACCGAACGCTACATGGGCAGGCCGCAGGATAACGAGGAAGGATATAGGCAAGCGTCTCCTGGTTACGACTCCGGAAAACTGAAGGGGCAGTTGATGCTTGCGCACGGGACCGGTGACGACAACGTGCATTTTGCCAACACGACGGAAGTGCTGAACCAGATGATCGACAACAACCGCTATCCTGCGGCGCTTATGATTCTTCCCGGGCGCGGGCATCCGATCGGAGACGCAGCGGCGCGGATTCAGCTTTTTGAGCGTATTACGGAATTTTTTCTGAAGAATCTTTAGTCGATGATAGATTCGGAAACAAGATATGGATACAACCTGCCGAGGATGGAGATATTCCAATATACTAGCGCATAACGCCGGTCCGGTAGGAGTCCCTGCCGCGCGGCTTCGGAGAACTTTGAACTTCCGATCGAAATTGCGGGCCAATCAATGTGTGGTGATGTGTCTGGCGGTGGGGCTGTGGCCTGCGGCTCGGGCCGGGGCCCAACAGGGGCCGACGGCCAAGCACGAGCCGGTACTCGAAGCGGATACGTCCTCGCATCTCCTCGATACGGGATTCAAAAAACTCTACGAACTCGATTTCGATGGGGCGCGCATGGATTTTAAGCAGTATCAAAAAATTCGCCCGGACGATCCCATGGGGAAAGCCGCCGAAGCTGCAAGTTACCTGTATCAGCAGTTTGATACGAAAGGCATTCTGTCGTCAGAGTTCTTTCTAAATGACCAACGGTTCCTTGGCGGCGCGGAAGGAAGCCCATCGCAGAATCGTAATGAACCTTTTGAAGCGGCGGTGCATGAGTCGCGCGAGATGGCGAAGAAACGCGTGAAGGCGAACTCGCACGACGTCCAAGGCTTGCTCGTTCTAACGATCGCTGACGGGATGGAATCGAACTACGATGCGTTCATCCAGAAGAAGCAGATGGCCGCACTGAGTTTTATGAAGCAGGGTGAGGCGGAAGCGAACGCTGTGCTTTCGATTGATCCTTCTTCGCAGGACGCGTACGTGGCGCTGGGCATGGCCAATTATGTGATCGGATCGTTGCCGAGCTACAAGCGCGCTTTTTTGTGGTTCGGCGGGGTTCACGGCGACAAAGTAAAAGGAATGGAATTGATGTCGACCGCTGCCGAACACGGGCGTTATCTGAGCCCGTTTGCAAAGATCATGCTGGCGCTTGCTTATGAGCGGGAGCACCAGCCCGAGAAGGCCCGCTTGCTTCTAAGCGAGCTTTCCGCGGAATTCCCTTCGAACCGGATCTTTGCGCACGAACTGGTGCTGGTGGATCAGAAAGAAACGTGCTGCAAGCGCTGAACGCCTTTCAGCTGAACGCCTCTCCTGCTGCTTACCATTTCACTCGCACGCGATAATCGAGCGTTGCAGTTCCGTCCTTCTCGACTGGAACCGAAAAACCTAGAGTGGTGGCGTCGAGCTTCGTCCATTTAAAATTCGAGTTCAGCACTTCCCAATCGCCGCCGATTGGTTCGCGGACTTCGACGGTGACGGCGCCGTCTTTGTGGTTGCGTAGCGTGATCTGGTATTCGAGCTCGATGACGCTTGAGGCGATTTTCTTGTAGTCGGTCTCTTTGCGCTCGCAGACCACGTCGAAGGCGTTGCCGACGTGAATTTTGAGCGTTTCGTCTTTGGGCGTGTGGTCGATGCGATCCTCGCCGACGAACTGGATGCCGCCCTTCGAATCGGCCTGGTAGACGCGCACGGTTCCGGCAGGCAGCGGCATTCCGAGGCTGCTCTTTTCATCATTCTTGAAGCGATAGAGAACTTTTACCGGTTGCGAAATTGGATTGCCGATTCCTTGTGGATTACGGAACCAGTATTGCTGGCCTTCGACGAGGAGATATTTCTCGACCGGGACGCCGCTGCCGGATAGCAGGCTGATCTGCTTCGATTCGTTGTTCTGGATGGAGGTGCGGCGGCCGAGCGTGTAGATGTGATATTCGGAGAATGCTTCCTGACCGAATTGCGGCGCGGCGGCAGCGTTTGTTTCCAGCGCCCCCGCATACGCTTTGGCTCTTGCTATCGGTGGCTCGACGCGATTTAGTTGGCCGGCGACGAGCTGGAGCTTGGCGTTGGAGTAAGCGACGCCGCTGTTGTTGACGAGCGTGACCCAACCATCGAGGTCGGCGGTTTTTTCGTCGCGGCCGACGGTGAGAACGTAATCGGCGCTCCAATTCATATTGCTCGTCAGGTAGGACGCTTCGACACGCTGCGATTCCGCGCCACGATTTTCGAGCATCCAGACGAGCGTGGGGCGGCTGTAAAGATTTTCGGGGAGATCGGGGAAGCGATAGGAATCAACCGCCATGCCGGTGACGATTTCGTTGCCGATTTTCCAGACAGGGCCGCCATTATTTGCGAGAAGCACAGCCTTTGTTTCGACCCATCGCGTGGAGCCGCCGTCTTTTTCGGCGCGCACGAGAGTGACTTCCTTGCCGACATATTTCTGGAGGAGCTTTTGCGGATCGAGGAGATCGAATTCGTAATTTTGCTCGATGACGTTGAGCTTCGCGGGGTCGACGAGCGACCGGAAATGAACTGTAGCGGGATTGATGGAAGCGGCGACGTCTTCGAAATGAAGCGGGAACAGGCCGGAGGGGAGGTGGATCTGGCGGACGTCGCGAACGAGGGCGATATTGGAGTTGTAGACGGTGACGGCGAGATCGACCTGGTCTTTTTCCGTGGTAATAGCGGGCTGCTTGCGCGCGGCGTCTTCTTTCTGCGGTTGGGGACCTGCGGCTTGCGCGAGATTTCCAGAGAGCTGCAGAAAGGCGAGAAACATAAGGGTGATGCCGGCGCGAATGTTTTTGTTGGAAAGCGGGTGCATGGGCTGTCTCCTTGTCGCAAAACTAAGTGGCGAAACTACTCCTCTGGTTAGAACGGCCGAGGTCGAAAGTCTTGCCGAGTTATTTCACGGGGTGCCAGGTCTTGCCGGCATCGTCGGTTGACCATTTTCGATCGTCAGTCGCCGTGACCGTGGCGTTGGAAGCGCTTTTTGCTACCACTGCGACCAGGTCTTCAGACGTGGGTGACGGAAGCTTGCGCCAGCTTTTGCCGTCTTCGGTGAGGAAGACGATGCCCGAACGGCCGACGAGCCAGCAGATTCGCAGCTCGGGGGCGGATCCCGCGGTGAATTCGGCGGAGGGATTGAGGAGCTGGGCTTGCCAGGTGACACCGCCATCCTCGGAAACTTCGACGAAACCGCCTTTGGCGGTGCGATAGAAAATGTCCGAATCGGGCGTCGGAATCACCGTTTCGGTGTAGCGCTCTTCGGCTGGTTTTGCCTTTGCTAGAGATTTCGCTGCGGTTGAGCTATGGACGTTGCTTCGGCCTGCGAGTCCGAAGGCTTGCGATTTTCGTTCCGCTGTCGGAGGCGGTGCGGGCGCGGGAGATTTCACAGCATCGGCGGAGCTTGTGGCAACCACGATCGACGGAAGCGAAGCGTTCAATTCGGGAGCGGGGGCTGCCGGCGCGGGCTCGGATGCTGCATTGTGGTCCTCCTGACCTGCCGCGCCGGCACTTATCTCACCAACTTGTTTTTGTGAATGAAAGGCCGAAGCACGTCCTGCAGTTGCTCGTGAAGGACTCGGAGTCGCTGCTGGAGCACTCCTTGAAGCTGCGCCGCCGCGAAGGTAGGAACCTTCGCTCCTCTGCGTTGATGCCGATTGGGGATTTGACGTAGAGCCTGCAGCGGAGGGCATGGAAGATCGCGAGCGAGTAGGTGTACTCGCTGCGGATGGTTGGTTATTAGGCGCGGCTTTCTCTTGCGTCGCAGCGTTGCTGGCTTTCTTCTCGGGTGCGGGTGCGGTTTGGTCTTGCGGCGGCGGAGATGATTTCGACATCGCGACCTGATCGGGCCCGATGGTGGTTATGTGCGAAGCGACGCGCATGAAAACAAAGGTGCCCAGAACGAGCATCGCGGCTACTGGGATGAGCCAGCGAAGATCGAGCCAGCGTGCGTCAGGGGATTTGCGCTCGGGGAACTTTGTTTCGGAATGCGCGATGAATAGGGCGGGTTTCGCTTGTGCCGGGGTGCGCGCGGCGTCCAAGGCGATTGTTGGGACTGGCCGTGCACCCGCGAGAGCTGGTTCGAGCGCGAGATCGGGTTGCACCATCTGCCCGGTGCTGGCGCGTGCCATTGCTGCGAGTTGTTCGCGGCAGCGCGGGCATGTGGAGAAATGAAGCTCGTATCCGGCGGCTTCGTCAGCTCCTAGCGATTGATCGAAATATGCGGACAAGAGCTCGGCGTCGGGACAATCGCTAGCCGCCGTGGAATCGCGCGCGAGACTTCGCCGGAGCAGGCCATCCATTGCGTTTTCGTTGTCCTGCGATGGCATGACGCTATTCTCCTTCTTTAGAACGGGCCGGGCCGAAATTCTTGCAAAAATACAGAGCGATTCGCGTGGCTGCGGCCATGGTCAATCACGCGCCGACAGCGCGCGCGTCAAGTCGAATGGCCATTGCTGGCGCGCGTATTCGAAGCACAGCTTCAATTGCGCTTCGGTTAGTTTTTTTTCTTCGCGGAGTGCGACCTCGACGCAACGCTTTAAGTCCGTGCGTGTCCGCTCGAGTTTGCGCGAGGCGGTGGCTTCATGTTCGCCGAGCAGCTTGCCGATTTGAGCGAGCGTTAGATCATCCACATAGTAGTACGCAAGGCGCAGGCGGTCGCGCGGCGCGAGGTCGTGAAGCGCTGCGGTGACACAGGCTTGCATGATCGCGAGGTAGGCGTCGCGTTCCGGATCCGGCGGCGCGGTTTTCATCTCGGGCAATTCGCGCGCGTCTGAGTCACCGTTGCCGGGGTCGTCGAGCGAATCCGTCTTTTGCGTGCGGCGGATTTCGTCGATGTGGCGTTGCGCGAGAATCGCATGCAGCCACGTGGATAATTTGCTCCGGCCGTGAAAATAGTCGAGAAGCGAACGGCGCGAGCCGTCAGATGACTCGCGCAGACCGTAGAGATCAGCGTAAAGCGAGTCGGCCATCTCGCGCGCTTTCGAATCGTTGCCACCCGATTTCGAGAGAATCATCCGGGCGGCGCGGTGGAGTTCCGGGCGATAGTGCTCGATGAAATATTCCCAGGCAGCGCTGTCGCCGGCGCTGCAGGCGCACGCGAGAGCGAGGTCGCTTAGATGCAGGCTTTCGAGATATCCGGCGACGATGCGGTCATCCGGAAGCGAATCCGGGAAACGGCGAGCGGCGCTGCGTTCGAGTGCGCGCTGAAATTGTTCGCGCGTGAGGCTCCATTCGCGAGGTACGGCAGCGGTTTGCCAGCAGCGCGCAACGACGGCGTTGAGCGCAGGCGGAAATCGATGCGGTTTGTCGGCTGGCATCTTTGCTGGGCCGCCTCTGGGGAGGAATGATACTAGAATCGGGGGCGTGAGTTGCACGGGAGCGATCGGTCGGCCTTGCAGGGTGAGCAATCGGAGAGGTGCAAAGGCGCACAGGCCCTTCGGTTCTCAGGATAAACAGGAGTGCCTGTGCCACTTAAAGCGCACGATAGGGCAGCCACGTAAACGATTTTGTGCCGGGCGACTTCTTGTAATGTGACGGCGAGTTCGCCTATAGTCGCACTCGAAAGTACAAGAAAAATGTCGCCTGGAGGAATTGGATGACGCGTCGCCCTGCGGTAATGATCGGATTGCTGTTGTTTTGCGTTTCGCTAAATGCGCAAGCGCCGAAAGAGACGCCCAAGAAAAGGATCGCTGTGCGCGCTGGGAGACTGATTGATGGCAAGAGCGAGCAGCCGATTCTGAACGCGATGATTGTGGTCGAAGACGGCAAGATTCTGTCCGTTACGCCGGGTGGGAGCGCGCCCGCGGGCGTGGAGGTGATCGATCTTTCGCACGCGACGGTGCTCTCGGGACTCACGGATGCGCACACGCACGTGCTGCTACAGGGCGACGTGACCGCCGCTGACTACGACGAGCAGCTTCTGAAGCAATCAATTCCCTATCGCGCGATTCTCGCGGCACGCAATGCGAAGATTGCGCTGGATCACGGGTTCACGACGTTGCGCGACCTGGAAACGGAAGGCGCGATGTACGCGGACGTGGACGTGAAGAAGGCGATTAATCGCGGAGAAGTGCCGGGGCCGCACATGTTTGTTTCCACGCGGGCGATGACGCCGACGGGAATGTATCCACTGCTCGGCTACTCATGGGAAATTGAAGTGCCGCACGGAGTGCAGTATGTGGACGGCGTGGACAACGCGCGGCTGGCGGTGCGCGAGCAGATTTCGCGCGGAGCGGATTGGATCAAATATTATTCGGACCGCGCCTACTACTTTGGCTCCGATGGCGTGTTGCACAGCCACGTGAATTTCACGGATGAAGAAGCGCACGCTATTGTCGAGGAGACGCACCGGCTGGGGCACAAAGTGGCTGCGCATTCGATTGGATCGGATGGGATTGCGGCGTCACTGCGCGCGGGAGTCGATTCGATCGAGCATGGCGACGGATTCACGGAAGCACTGCTCGATCAGGCCGTGAAGCAAGGCGCGTACTGGTGTCCAACGGTGATGGTAGGAGCGTACGTGGCGCCGGGTCGCGGCGGGAACTGGGGGCCGATGGTGGAACTCGAGAAGAAGGCGTTCGGGCTCGGCGTGAAGAAGGGCGTGAAGATTGTGATGGGGACGGACGCGGGCGGTTTTCCGTGGACGGACCCGGACTTGAACGAGGCTCGCGAATTTCACTATTACGTGGACTATGGAATGACATCGATGCAGGCGATTCGCTCGGCGACCACTGTTGCTGCGGAGATGCTCGGGTGGAGCGACCGCTCCGGAACGATTGAGCCCGGAAAGCTGGCCGATATGGTCGCGGTCTCCGGCGATCCGCTCGCGAATATTGATGAGCTGCTGAACGTGAAGTTTGTGATGAAGGAAGGCGTGGTTTACAAGAACGAATTTAAGTGAGGTCTGTGGCCCAGCGGTCCTCAAGACTCGCTTCCTGCTAAGATTGTGTTTCGATGTTCACCTGCCGGGAATGCGATGCGGCGATTAATTCGAGTAGCGAGGTGTGTCCGTATTGCGGCGCGGATCTGACTTCGCCGGCTGCGGACGTGTTCGGCGAGCCGGCGCCCGTCGCGAAGCAGCCAACCGCTAAACGAATTCTGATCGCGTGCGGCATTCTACTTGTGACCCTCGGAGCCGTGGGCTGGTTCGCGGTGCCTTGGCACATGTCGGGAACAAAATCGGAATCGGAGGCGCGCGCTCGCGATGCAATCGCGACGGTTCAGTCCGCGCTTGCGAATTATGAATCGGCTGAAGCCGCTTATCCTTCCTCTCTTGAAGCCTTGGGCGACGCGGCACGAATCGCGGCGCAGAAAGCGCGGCTCGGGCACTACAACCTGCAATACACGCCGGGGAAACCTGACTCGGAAGGCCGCGTGACGAGCTACACTCTTATAGCGCGGCCGGGAAATTTTGGTTTCCGGAGTTACTACACGGACGAATCAGGCGTGCTTCGAGCTACCGCCGAGGATCGTGCCGCAACCGTGCAGGACGCGCCGATCCAGCCGAATCTTTAAGAACGGTAACTGGAAAATCGCAGCAACGATTCAGCTTGCCGATGAGTCTAAGACGTCATGAGCGCTCAAGGAATAGCCATTTCTTCAGGCAGATCTTCGGTCTTGATCGCGGTGCTTCTTTTCTGTTCGCCGATTCTGGCCGGCGAGGTTGCGGGACGGGTTTGCGAACCCGCTGATTGCTGCACGTGCGTATCGTTCGAATATCTGCCATTCGCGACCGTTGACGCGTCGCCCGGCGCTCAGACCATGCAGCACGGAACTGCGCATTCAATGGCCGGCATGGACATGAGCCACCCGGAATCGTTGATCGAG
>Ga0307471_100000958_pt1 | contig 15404 bp, 12 predicted proteins | sample atmos_gasesAM3C__2_FD_204566 | JGI IMG/M metagenome (GOLD analysis project Ga0307471, IMG submission 204566) | Hardwood forest soil microbial communities from Morgan-Monroe State Forest, Indiana, United States - atmos_gasesAM3C_515 | ecosystem: Environmental > Terrestrial > Soil > Temperate... | reverse complement strand
GCGCATGTACACGCGGTGGGCGGAGCGGCACGGCTTCAAGGTCGAGCTGCTCGACATGCTCGAGGGGGAAGAGGCGGGCATCAAGTCGGTCGATCTCCAGATCAGCGGTCGCTACGCCTACGGCCTGCTCAAAGCCGAGAAGGGCGTGCACCGCCTCGTGCGCATCTCACCCTTCGACGCGCAATCCCGGCGGCACACCTCGTTCGCGTCGGTCTTCGTTTACCCGGTGGTGGACGAGGACATCGAGATCGAGATCAAGGACGACGACCTGCGCATCGACGTGTTCCGCGCCTCGGGGAAGGGCGGGCAGCACGTCAACAAGACATCGTCGGCGGTGCGGATCACGCACCTGCCGACCGGCATCGTGGTGCAGTGCCAGAACGAGCGCAGCCAGTTCAAGAACAAGGCGACGGCGCTCAAGATGCTCAAGGCCCGGCTGTACGAGCGCGCCGTCGAAGAGCGCGACGCCAAGAAGGCCGAGGTGGACAAGCAGAAGACCGACATCTCCTGGGGCAACCAGATTCGCTCCTATGTGTTCCAACCGTACACGATGGTCAACGATCATCGCACGGAGCTCAAGGTGGGAGACGTGCAGAAGGTGATGGACGGCGACCTGGATCCTTTCATCGAGGCGTACCTCAAGCGCTTCGGGACCAAGGCCGCGTGACGAGCTTCGTGGAGGCCGCCCGGCGCGAAAAGCTTGCCGAGCTCACGAAGCGCGGCGTGGTCCCGTTCGCCTATCGGTTCGATCGGTCCGGAGCGATCGCGTCGGCGGTCGAGGGCTTTCGCGACGAAGACGGCGTTGTGCACCGCCTCGCCGGGCGTCTCATCCTGCTCCGTCCCATGGGGAAGACGACGTTCGGACATCTCGAAGACCGCTCCGGGAAAATTCAGATCTACTTCAAGATCGACAACCTGGGGGCAGCGCAGTACGAAGTCGTGAAGCTGCTCGATCTGGGCGACGTGATCGGCGTCGAAGGTCCGCTGTTTCGCACCAAGACTGGTGAGGTTACGCTGCGGGTGACGCGTTTGACTCTGCTCACCAAGTCGCTGCGTCCCTTGCCGCTCGGCAAGGAAGACGCGGAGGGGAAGAAGCACGGGGAGCTGTCGGATCCTGAGCTCCGCGCGCGCCAGCGCTACGCCGACCTGGCGGTTCGTCCCGCGGCTCGCGAGGTGTTCCGGTTGCGGAGCCGCGCCGTGGCGTACATCCGCAAGTTCCTCGACGCGCGCGGGTACCTCGAGGTCGAAACGCCGGTGCTGCAGCCGGTGTACGGCGGCGCATCGGCCCGGCCGTTCACGACGCACTACGACGCCCTGGACGCCACCTTCTACCTCCGCATCGCTGACGAGCTGTACCTCAAGCGCTGCATCGTGGGCGGTCTCGAGAAGGTGTACGAGATCGGCCACGACTTCCGAAACGAGGGACTGGATCGGTTTCACAACCCCGAGTTCACGATGGCCGAGTGGTACGAGGCCTATGCGGATTACGAGGTGATGCTGGCGCTCACCGAGGAAATGGTCGCGGGGTTGGTGGTCGAGCTGTTCGGGACCACGACGCTCGAGCGCCACGGAGCCACGCTCGATTTCAAGCGTCCATTTGTGCGGAAGGATTTCTACTCCCTGGTACGCGAGACTGCCGGGGTGGATCTCGCGGGAGCCAAAGAGACGGAGCTTCGGGCGGCCCTCAAGCGGAAGGACGTGCCCGAGGTGGACACGCTCTCGGGCGGGAAGCTGGTGGACGAGGTCTTCAAGAACTTCGTCGAGCCGACGCTCGTGCAACCGACGTTCGTGCTCGACTACCCGGTCGCGCTGTCGCCGCTGGCCAAGCTCAAGCGTGGCGATCCGACGCGGGTCGAGCGGTGGGAGCTGTTCATTCAGAAGCGCGAGATCGCGAACGCGTTCAGCGAGCTGAACGATCCCGAGGAGCAGCGCCGGCGCTTCGAGCAGCAGGCGAAGCTCCGCGCGGCGGGGGACGCCGAGGCGCAGCAGCTCGACGAGGACTACATCCGGGCGCTCGAGTACGGCATGCCGCCCACGGGCGGCGTGGGGCTGGGGCTCGACCGCTTGCTGATGATCCTCGCAGACCAGCCCCACATCCGCGACGTGATTCTCTTTCCCATGCTGCGGCCCGAATGACGATCGCGCAGGGGTTCTTGCTCGCGCTCGGGATCGTCGCCGCGGTCGGCGCCGTGGCGTTCCTACGGGCCAACTGGCCGTCGCGCCTCGAGACGCATGTCGCCCTGCGTTATCTCCGCAGCCGTCGTTCTTCGCGGTTGCTGTCCCTGATCACGGTGATCGCCGTGGGGGGAGTGACGGTCGGCGTGATGGCGCTCGTGGTCGTGCTCGGCGTCATGAACGGCCTGCAGGCGGACTTGCGAGACAAGATCCTGGTCGCCAATCCGCACCTGCGCGTCCTGACGTACGGGGAGGGGCTGCGGCTCGACGACTGGCACAGGATTCTGGGCGAGGTGCGCCGGTCGACGGGGGTGGAGGCAGCCGCCCCATTCGTCCTGAGCCAGGGCCTGATCTCGGCGGGGCACGACTACGCCGAGGGCGTCGTGGTGTACGGGGTCGAGGCCGACACCGGTCACAAGGCGGTCACGAGCTTCGCGCGACATTTCACGAAGGGCGATCTGACCTTCAAGGCCACACGCGCGGACGTAGAGGGCGGCATCGCCCTGGGTATGCGGCTCGCCTCCAAGCTCTCGGCATTTCCGGGCGACGTCGTCACGCTCGTGGCTCCGGCAGGCGCGAAGTTCAACCCGAGCCTCGGTGCCTACGTGCCCAAGTTCCATCGTTACGAGGTGACCGGGATCTTCGACACGGGGATGTACGAATACGACAACAGCTATGTGGCGCTCGACCGGCGTGTCGCCCAGCGCTTCGCGGGGCTCGACACCGCGGTGACGGGCATCGAGGTCCGGCTCGCCGAGCCGTGGCAGGCGCAGTCGTTCGGCGCGGCGCTCGAGACCAAGCTGGGCTATCCGTACCGCGCGCTCGACTGGCAATCGCAGAACGCGTCCCTGTTCTCGGCGCTCAAGCTCGAGAAGCTCGCGATGGCGTTCGTCGTGTTCCTGATCTGCGTCGTGGCCGCGTTCAACGTCGTCGGCACCCTCACCATGGTGGTGCGTGACAAGACGCGAGAGATCGGCATCCTGCTCGCGATGGGTCTCCGGCAGGCCGCGATCCGGCGCATCTTCCTCACCCAGGGGATCCTGGTCGGGCTCACCGGCACCGTCCTCGGCGTGCTGCTGGGCCTCGTGCTCGGCGCGCAGGTCAACGGCGGGCACTGGATTCCGATCGACCCCTCGATCTACTTCATCGACCACCTCCCGGTGCATCCGCAGCCGGTCGACGTGGTCCTCGTGGTGATCGCGAGCCTGGTGGTGGCCACGCTCGCTCCCCTGTACCCCTCGCTCCAGGCGTCGCGGCTCGACCCCGTGACCGCGATCCGGTACGAATGACAGCGTTGCTCGAGGGGCGCGGCCTCCGCAAGGTGTTCGCGAGCGGCGATGGCCATCCGCTCGAGGTCCTGCGCGCGGTGGAGCTCGAGGTCCATCGCGGCGAGTTCGTAGCCATCGTGGGCGCCTCGGGCGCCGGCAAGAGCACATTGCTCCATCTCCTCGGCGCGCTCGACCGGCCCACCGGGGGCGACGTGTGGCTCGAGGGCTCGCGCTACGCCGACTTGGACGCGGACACCCTCGCGGAACTGCGGAATCGGAAGTTGGGTTTCGTATTTCAGTTCCACCATCTCTTGCGGGAATTCTCCGCACTCGAGAACGTGATGATGCCGCTCCTGGTCGGGGGGATGCGCGACCGCGCGGCGCGCTCGCGGGCGGAGGAAGTGCTCTCGCTGGTGGGGCTCGCCGGCCGCATGACGCACCGGCCGGCGGAGCTCTCGGGTGGGGAGCAGCAACGCTGCGCGGTGGCGCGCGCCCTCGTGCACGACCCGAGCCTGGTGCTGGCCGACGAGCCGTCGGGGAACCTGGACCACGCGAACGCGGACCGGCTACACGAGGTGTTCTTCCGGCTCGCGCGGGAGTACGAGACGGCGGTCGTGGTGGTGACTCACAACCGGCAGCTCGCGGGCCGGGCGGATCGGATCCTGATGCTCGAGGACGGTCGCCTGGAGGCGGTGAGCTCGGTGGATGCGATACCCTGATGCTGTGCGACAACTGTAAGGAGCGCGACGCGGTCATCAACCTGACCACCGTGGAGCACGACACGAAAGTCACGCTCCACCTGTGTGAGCAGTGCGCCCAGCAGAAGGGGGTGGAGACCGGTGCGGCCGTCATGAAGACGCCGCTCGGCGGGTTCCTTCAGGGAATGATCGGGAAGGGCGGCAACGTCCTTCCAACGCCGGCGGACGGGCTGCGCTGCTCCGCGTGCGGGAGCACGCTCAAGGACTTCCGCGAGTCGGGCCGCCTCGGATGCGCGCAATGCTACGAGTCGTTCGGCCCACACCTGCGCGACCTGCTGCGCCGGCTCCACGGCTCGAGCCAGCACGTGGGCGAGCGGTACATCGCGCCGGGCGCCGAAGGCTCGGCCGATCCGCGGATCCGGCTGCTCGATCTCAAGGAACAGCTCCGCCGGGCCGTCGAAAGCGAAAACTTCGAGCTCGCGGCCGAGCTGCGGGACCGCATTCGGGTGCTTGAATGATCGACCTCTCGTTGCTCCCTGATGGCGGGATCGGCTGGCTCGACGCATCCGGGCCCAAGGGGAGCATCGTGCTGTCCACCCGCATCCGCCTGGCCCGCAATCTCGAGGGACACGTGTTCAGCCAGCGCGCCAAGGACGCGGACCGCACGGCGGTGCTCACGCGGGTGGAAGAGGCGGGCGCCGCGAGTGACCTGCTGCGCGGGGCCGTGACCATCCGGCTGGATCAGCTCGAGCGCGCCGACCGGCAGCTCTTGCACGAGCGGCACCTCGTGTCCAAGGAGCTGGCGGCGCTCGATCGGGACGTCCGGCCCCGGCCGGGAGCCGCGCTCATGGTGCAGGGCACCGTGGGCGTCATGGTGAATGAAGAAGACCACTTGCGATTGCACGGAATGCGTTCGGGATTCGCTTTGGAGGACGCCTACGCGGATTTGGAGGCGCTCGACGCGGATCTCGGGGGGCTTTTACCCTTCGCGTTTCACCCGGAATTTGGCTATCTTACCTCCTGCCCGACCAACGCCGGGACAGGCCTTCGCGCGAGTGTACTTATCCACTTGCCGGGGCTTGTTTTGACAAAGGAAGTCGGGAAGGTGTTGCAGGGACTCGCTCAGGTCGGCCTGACCCATCGGGGTTTGTACGGGGAGGGGAGCGAGATCGTCGGCAACTTCTTCCAGTTGTCGAACCAGACGACGCTCGGCAAGTCGGAGGACGAGTTGCTCGATCACCTTGGCAAGATCGTCCGCCAGGTGATCGAGTACGAGGAGCAGGCACGGGACGTGCTGCTCCGGACCGCGCCCGACGAGGTGGCGGACAAGACGTGGCGGGCCTACGGGTTGCTCAAGTACGCGCGCAAGTTGACGTTCGAAGAGACGATGAACCTGTTGAGTGGCGTGCGGTTGGGTGTCGGGCTGAATCTGATCCCGGGCTTGAGTGTATACACACTCAACAAGCTGATGATATTCACTCAGCCCGCGCACCTGGCGGCGCTGGACGGGCGGCAAACCGGCGATCCTGACTTGCCGACGGTCCGGGCCACCTACGTTCGCCGCGTGCTCGAGGCTGAGGCGGCGTGATGCTGGGGAGTAGGGGGGGGAGATGAACGGCTACAACTTCACGGATCGCGTCCGCAAAGTCCTGCAGATGGCGCGGGAGGAAGCCGCGCGGCTGCACCACGAGTACGTCGGGACCGAGCACATCCTGCTGGGGCTGATCCGCGAGGGCGAAGGCGTCGCCGCAGCCGTCCTCACCAACCTGAACGTCGACCTCGAGGAGATCCAACAGAAAATCGAGGAGACGGTCAAGAAGGGCAAAGCGGCGGCCGCCGCCGGCCCTGATCTGCCGTACACCTCCCGGGCCAAAAAGGTGCTCGAGCTCGCCATGAGCGAAGCGCGCGAGCTCAACCACTCCTACGTCGGCACCGAGCACCTCCTGCTCGGCCTGCTGCGCGAAGAAAAGGGGATTGCCGCGCAAGTCCTGACCGACGCCGGCGTGAACCTCGAGCAGGCACGTGCCGAAACCCTCCGGCTCCTCGGCAGCGAGATGCCGTCGGGTGGCCCGGCGCCCTCCGGCACGGGCGCGCAGCCCGCCAGCCCCAAGAGCGAGAAGAAGTCCAAGACCCCCGCGCTCGACCACTTCTGCCGGGATCTCACGCAGCTCGCCGCTGAAGGGCAGCTCGATCCGACGATCGGCCGGCAGAAGGAAATCGAGCGGGTAATGGAGATCCTGTCCCGGCGCAAGAAGAACAACCCGGTGCTGATCGGGGAGCCCGGGGTGGGCAAGACGGCGATCGTCGAAGGGCTCGCCCAGCTCATCGCGAGCGGGCAGTGCCCCGACGTGTTGAAGGATCATCGGGTGCTCTCGCTCGACATGGCGGCCGTGATCGCGGGGACCAAGTATCGCGGCCAGTTCGAGGAGCGCCTCAAGGCGATCATCAACGAGATCGCGCAAAACCGGAACATCATCCTCTTCATCGACGAGCTGCACACGCTCGTGGGTGCGGGCGCGGCGGAAGGCGCGGTGGACGCGTCCAACATGCTGAAGCCGGCGCTGGCGCGGGGCGAGCTGCAATGCGTGGGCGCCTCGACGCTCAACGAGTACCGCAAGTACATCGAAAAAGACGGCGCACTCGAGCGGCGCTTCCAGACGGTGATCGTCGATCCCCCCACCGTGGGCGAGACCATCGAGATCCTCAAGGGCCTGCGCAAGCGGTATGAGGAGCACCACCGGGTGATCATCCCCGACGAGACGCTCGACGCCGCGGCGAAGCTGTCGGAGCGCTATATCACCGACCGGTTCCTGCCGGACAAGGCGATCGACGTGATCGACGAGGCCGGCGCGCGCGCGCGGCTTGCGACGCAGGTGCCGCCCCCGGAAGTGTCTGCCTTGAAGGGGAAGCTCGAGCACATCAACGGCGACAAGGAAAACGCGGTCCGCGACCAGAACTTCGAGCGGGCGGCGGCGCTGCGTGACCAGGAGCGCGAGCTGCAGGCGGAGATCCGCCGCAAGCAGGAAGCGTGGGAGAAGGAGCGGCAGACGCACCGGCCCACCATTAGTGAAGAAGGCGTCGCCTTCATCGTCTCGCGCTGGACCGGGATTCCCGTCACGCGGCTCCAGGAGGCCGAGACCGCGCGGCTGCTGCGGATGGAAGACGAGATGCACCAGACGGTGGTCGGCCAGGACGAAGCCATCGCGGTGATCTCCCGGGCCATCCGGCGGAGCCGGGCCGGCCTCAAGGACCCCAAGCGGCCGATCGGCTCCTTCATCTTTTCCGGACCCACCGGCGTCGGCAAGACCGAGCTGGCGCGGGGGCTCGCGCGGTTCCTCTTCGCCGACGCGAACGCGCTCATCCGGGTGGACATGTCGGAGTACATGGAGAAGTTCTCCGTGAGCCGCCTGATCGGCGCGCCGCCCGGGTACGTGGGGTACGAGGACTCGGGGACGCTCACGAAGTCGGTGCGGCGGAAGCCCTACTCCGTGGTCTTACTCGACGAAATCGAGAAGGCGCACCCCGACGTGTTCAACATCCTGCTGCAGGTGCTGGATGAGGGGCACCTGACGGACAATTACGGGCGGGTGATCGACTTCAAGAACACGGTCGTGATCATGACCTCGAACGTCGGCGCCCGTGACATGGTGAAGGGGAAGGCGCTGGGCTTCGCCCAGCCCGACAGCCGGGCGACGTTCGAGAAGATGGCGGAGAAGGTCAAGGAAGAGATCAACAAGACCTTCAACCCCGAGTTCCTGAACCGGCTGGACGACGTCATCGTGTTCCACCCACTCACCCGGGAGCACATCGCGCAGATCGTCGCGATCCTGCTCAAGGAAGTGCAGCGCCGGCTGGGCGACGAAGAGCTTACGCTCCGGTTGACGCCGGCGGCCTCGGACTTCCTCGTGGAACGCGGCTACGATGAGCACTTCGGCGCGCGCCCGCTGAAGCGCGCGATTCAGAAGTTCGTCGAGGATCCGCTCTCGGAGAAGATCCTGGTCGGCGAGTTCGCGCGGGGCGACGAGATCGAAGTCGACGTGGCCCCGGACAAGGAACGGTTGGCGTTCCGCGCGCTCTCCGGCTCGAAGGCGTGATCCGCCGGCTTTCCGCCGTCATCCTCCTGAGTTGCCCCGTGCTCCTGCCGCGCGCCGCGCGCGCGCAGGGAGGCGAGGCCACGGCCCCGGACTCGATCGTCGTGCTCGGGCTGCACCGGGTCGACCGCAAGCAGCTGCTCGATCAGAGCGGTCTCGCCCCCGGAAAGGCGCTCGGCTACCGCGACGTGCAGCGCGCCGTCCAATCGCTGTACGCGAGCGGCCAGTACGACGACGTCCGGGTGACGCAAGACACGGCGGGCGGCCGTCAGGTCCTGATCGTGCGCGTGCGCGAGCGCCCCATCCTCGTGAAGTGGGCGGTGCGCGGCGTCAACCGCGTGTCCGAAGGCAGCGTCCGCGACAAGGCCCAGCTCCCGGAGGGCCGCCCGCTCGACCCGGCGGCCGTCACACGCGCGCGCGGGCGCATCGACTCGCTGTACCGCGCCGACGGCTACTACCTCGCGCAGGTCAAAGTCGTCCCGATCTATGAGAGCGATTCGTCTCGGGTCCGCATCGTCTTCGATGTAGACGAGGGGCGGCGGGTCGCCGTCGCGCAGGTCGAGGTGCAGGGCACCACGCACTTCCCCATGGACGAGCTCGTCGGGCAGATGAAGACCCGCCCCGAAGGGTTCTGGTGGTTCCGCTCGGGTGAGTACGACGATGAGAAGCTGCGCGCCGACGTGCAGGAGCGCCTTCCCAAGTTCTACGGCGACCGGGGGTACGTGGACTTTCAGGTGCTCGGCGACACGATCCTCGTGAACGACACCACGGGCAAGGCCACGCTGCAGATCCGGGTCAGCGAAGGCGAGGCCTACCGCGTGGGCGCGTTCGAGATCGTGGGCAACCGGCGCTTTTCGACCGAGGAGCTGCAGCAACTGTACCCGTTCAAGGGCGGGGACCGCACCGGCTTCCTCGGCCTGGGCGGGACCGAGCAGGGTCCGGTCTATTTCAGCCAGGAGCGCTGGGACAACGCGGTCAACGATCTGTACACGCTCTACCGGAACAACGGCTACATCTACGCCAACATCCAGCCCCAGGTCATCCGCCGCACGGGCGCCGACGGCAAGCCCGTCGTGGACCTGCGCTGGGCGATCAACGAAGGCCAGCCCGCCATCGTCAACAAGATCGAGATCGCGGGGAACGATATCACCCACGAGCGCGTGATTCGCGAGGCGATCGTCCTCCTGCCCGGCGACGTGTTCCGCCAGGACGCGCTCATCCGGTCGTATCAGAACATCTCGAACCTCGGCTTCTTTCAGCAGCCGCTCCCGTTCCCCGATACGCGGCCGGCCAACGACCAGGGTGACATCGACGTCATCTTCCGCGTGACCGAGAAGCACACCGGCAACATCAACTTCGGCGCCTCCGTGGGGCAGGGCACCGGCGTGGGTGGGTTCCTCGGTCTCGACGAGCCGAACCTGTTCGGGAAGGGAAAGAAAGGCCACTTCCAGTGGCAGTTCGGTCAGAACATCAGCGACTTCCAGGTGAGCTACACCGATCCGGCGATCCGTGAGTCCCGCATCTCGGGCACGTTCGACGTCCACAACACCCGGCTGCGCTACACGATCGCGGACCTGGGCACGCTGAAGCGCGAAGGTGCGAGCGTGCAGTTCGGCTTCCCGGTGTTCAACGACCGTTATACCCGCCTGTTCTTCTCGTACGCCATTGACGACCAGACGTTCACGGGCGCCACCACGGGGCTCGCGTCGCTGAGCTGCAACAATTGCATCCGCTCGACGGTCGGCGTCTCGTTGCTGCGCGACACGCGCATCGATCTCCCGTTCCCGACGGCGGGAACCATGCACTCGATCGGCATCTCGCAGTCAGGCGGGCCGCTCGGCGGCTCCGGGAACTTCCAGCGGCTCGACCTCGAAGGCCGGTGGTACGCACCACTCGGGCAGCTCGGGGGCGCGGCCAGCACCTCCCCCGTCAAGTTCGTGATGGGGTTGTCCACCCGGTCCGGCCTCGTGTTCGGTAACTCTCCCTTCTTCGATCAGCTGTTCACCATGGGTGGCGTGCAGTACGGGATCCCGCTCCGCGGCTACGACGAGTTCTCGATCACGCCGCGAGGCTACGATCCCACGGCGGTCAACGGGCAGGCGAGCGCGAGCTCGTTCGGCAAGGCGTACTTCGCCACCACGGGGGAAATCGGCGCACGCATCTCGCAGATGTTCTACCTCGCGGCCTTCGTGGACGCGGGCAACGTGTGGGCCCGCGCCGAGGAGTTCAATCCCACCCGTCTGTTCCGCGGCGCCGGGTTGGGCGTCAGCATCGTTTCGCCGCTGGGCCCCATCGGCATCGACTGGGCGTACGGCTTCGATCGCACCGACACGTTCGGCCGGCCGGCGCCGGGCTTCAAGCTGCATTTCAAGCTGGGCAACTTCTTCTGATCGGAGCGCCCGGCTCGTCGGGCACCTGGACCGCAGTATCTCTTCTTTGGGAGACAGTTATGAGGCGTGTGGTGATCGCAGCGGTTGGGCTGCTCCTTGTGAGCATGCCGGCTTCGGTTCGCGCGCAGGCGCAGAGCATCAAGATCGGTTACATCAAGTCGCAGGCGATCCTCGAGCAAACGCCGGGATACGCCGCCGCGGATTCGACGCTGGGTAAGGAGCGCAAGGCGATCCAGGACACCCTGCAGCGCATGCAGCAGCAGTGGGATTCCACCATGAAGGCGTTCGACCAGCAATCGATCGCCCTGTCCTCGACGGCCAAGCAGGCGAAGCAGCGTGAGCTGCAGTCGACGCAGCAGCGCCTCCAGCAAAGACAGACCGAGATGGAAAGCCGCTTCCAGCAGCGCCAGCAGGAGCTGTTTCAGCCGATCCAGGCGCGCATCTTCGGCGTGGTCCAGGGGATCCGTGCCGAGGGGAACTATTCGTTCATCTTCGACATGGACGCGCCGAACAACAGCATTCTCTTCGCCGATCCGAGTCTCGACATCACCGCCAAGGTGATCGAGCGGCTGAGGCAGCCGAAGTAAGGCCGGCGGAACCGGTGCGCGGCCGTCCGGCAACAGAAGGCGGGGGCGGGGGGGGAGGGGGGGGGAGCGGGAGGGGCGGAGGAACGGGCGGCACGAGTGCCGCCGCTGCCGGTCGGCGTATCAGCGCCCGCGAAATCGCGGCCCTCACGAACGGCGAGCTCGCGGGGCCCGCGGACGTCACCGTCTCGGGTGTGGCGCCGCTCGACCGGGCCGGCCCGGACGATCTGTCCTTTCTTGCTGCCCGGCGCTATCTCCAGTATTTTCAACAGTCTAGCGCGGCCATCGTGCTCTGTAAACCGGATCTCATTCCGGACGGCACGACCGGGCCGGCGTGTCGTGTCCTGGTGCGCGACCCGCACGTGGCGCTGCTCTCCGTCATTCCGGTGCTGTACCCGGAGCCCGCCTGGGAGCCGGGCGTGCACCGCACGGCCGTGATCGGCGCGGGCACCACGTGGCAGGATCCGGTGGCGATCGGTCCATACGTCGTGCTCGGCCAAGGCGTGCGACTCGGGCGTAACGTCCGCATCGGCGCCGCTACGGTGCTGGGCGACGGCGTCGTGCTGGGTGACGAGGTGCAGCTCTATCCCCACGTCGTGTGCTACAGCGGCACGGTCGTGGGCAGCCGCGTGATCCTGCACGCCGGGGTTCGGCTCGGCGCTGACGGATTCGGATACGTACCCGGGAAGGGTGGTGAATTGCCGCGCAAGATCCCGCAGGTAGGCCGCTGCATCATCGGGGACGACGTGGAAATCGGCGCCAACACGACCATCGACCGCGGGAGCGTGGACGACACCGTCATCGGCCCCGGTACGAAGATCGACAACCTGGTACAGGTCGGCCACAACTGCCGGATCGGGGCGCGGTGCCTGATCGCGGGCCAGGCGGGCATCGCGGGAAGCACGCATGTAGAGGACGACGTTTTTCTCGCGGGGCAGGCCGGCCTGGCCGACCATGTCACGATCGGAAAGGGTGCGCGCGTGACCGTGCAGGGCGGCGTGATCGGGGACATCGATCCGGGGGCGACCGTGTCGGGCTATCCGGCGCGCAATCACCGCGAGTTCCTGCGGGCCCAGGGTGCCCTGTACCGGCTCGCCCAGATCGTGGACGACCTGGAGGCGCTCGTACGGCGGACCGATGACACAGGGCGGTAGGCGCGGGATCCGGAAGAAGGCCGTCCTCTCGGGCACGGGACTGCACACCGGCGCCCGCACCGAAGTGACTTTCTTGCCGGCGCCCCCCGGCCAGGGGATCGTGTTTCGGCGCGTCGATCTCGCGGGGAAGCCCGAGGTTCCCGCCCTCCTCTCCGAAGTCGAAGCGGTGGAGCGCCGCACGGCGATCGGCAAGGGCGAGAGCACGATCCACACCGTTGAGCACCTGCTCGCCGCCGTGGCGGCGCACGAGATCGACGATCTGACGGTCGAGGTCTCGGGTCCGGAGCCGCCGATCCTGGATGGCAGCTTCCAACCGTACTTCGAAGCCCTCGAGCGCGCCGGCCCGACCGAGACGGAAGGCGAGCCGCTGGTGCTCACGGTGCCGGCCCCGTTCAAGGTGAGCGAGGGCGACTCGACGTACGTGGTGGCGCCCGACAAAGAGCTGCGCCTGACGGTGACCATCGAGTGGCCGCACCCGCTCATCGGCCGCCAGCACGGGAGCTTCACGGTCACGCCGCAGGAATTCGCGCGCGATTTGGCGCCGGCGCGTACCTTCGGGTTCACGTCGGAAGTGGCGGCGCTCCAGGCCAAAGGCCTCATCAAGGGTGCGTCCAGCGCCAACGCCATCGTGCTGGACGAACGCGGCCTCGCCAACGGCGGCCAGTTGCGCTGGCCTGACGAGTTCGTGCGCCACAAGGCCGCAGACATCCTGGGAGACCTGGCGCTCACGGGCGGACGCGTGCGCGCCCACATCATCGCGACGCGGCCGAGCCATGGCGGCAATATCGCCCTGGCGCGGGCGGTGGCCCGCGCGGCGCGCCGGGCCGGCCCACCCAAGATGGACATCGGCCGGATCATGGACGTCCTGCCGCACCGCTATCCCTTCCTGCTGGTGGATCGGATCATCGAGGTCGAGGGCCAGCAGCGCATCGTGGGCCTCAAGAACGTCACCATCAACGAGCCGTTCTTTCAGGGGCACTTCCCGGGGCATCCGGTCATGCCAGGCGTATTGCTCATCGAGGCGATGGCGCAGGTCGGCGGGATGCTGCTGCTCAGCTATTTCGAGGGGCAGAACATCGAGGACAAAGTCGTCTACTTCATGTCGCTCGACAACGTCAAGTTCCGTCGTCCCGTAGTGCCGGGGGACCAGATCCGGTTCGAGCTCGAAATGCTGAGCTTTCGCGGGAAGACCTGCAAGATGAAGGGCGCGGGCTACGTCGACGGGCAGCTGGTCGTGGAAGCCGAGATGATGGCGTCGGTGGTGGATCGGTGATCCACCGGACCGCGCTCGTCGACCCCACGGCCCACCTCGCCGGGGACGTCACCGTCGGCCCGTACGCCATCATCGGCCCCCGGGTCACCGTGAGCGAGCGCTGCCAGATCGCCGCCCACGCCGTGCTCGAGCGGAACGTCAAGCTCGGCACCGGCGTGAAGGTCGGCTACGGCAGCGTGCTCGGCAACGATCCGCAAGACCTGAAGTACAAGGGCGAGGATACCTGGGTCGAGGTCGGGGACTCGACCGTGATCCGTGAATACTGCACGATCAATCGCGGGACCGCGGCGACCGGCAAGACGTCCGTCGGCCACCGCTGCTTTTTGATGTCGTACGTTCACCTGGCACACGACTGTGTCATCGGGAACGACGTGATCGTCGCGAACGCCGTGCAGATGGCCGGCCACGTGACGATCGAGGATCGGGCCATCATCTCGGGGCTCGTGCCCATCCATCAGTTCGTGCGCATCGGCACCTTCTCGTTCGTGGGCGGCGGGTCGCGCGTGAACCAGGATGTGCCGCCCTACACGAAAGCCGTCGGCAACCCCGTGCATCTCTATGGCCTCAACTCGGTCGGGTTGCAGCGCGCCGGGTTCTCGCCCGAGGTCAAGCTCGCGCTGAAGCGCGCCTACCGACTGTTGTTCAACTCCGACATGACGGTGGGGCAGGGCATCGCCAAGGCGCGCGCCGAGCTGCCGCAGATTCCCGAGGTGGAGAATTTCCTCAGGTTCATCGAGGGCTCGCAGCGCGGAGTGATGGTATGAGCGCGCGCCCCGGGGGGGGGCTGCGCGTCGGGGTCGTGGGGACCGGAGCGCTGGGCTTCCATCACGCGCGGCTCCTGCGACGCATGCCGGGCGTCGCGTTCGCCGGTATCTACGATAAGAACCCCGCGCGGGCGGCCGACGTAGCGAAACAGCTCGATACGGTGGCGCACCCGTCGCTCGCGGCGCTGCTCAAAGAGGTGGAAGCCGTGACCGTGGCCGTGCCCACGCCAGTGCACGCGGAGGTCGGCCTGGCCGTGCTGGAGCGGGGCATCGCGCTCCTCATGGAGAAGCCGCTCGCGGACACGCTCGAGGGTGCGGACGCCATGGTGCGACAGGCGGCAGCGCAGGGCGTGGTGCTCCAGGTGGGTCATGTGGAGCGCTTCAATCGCGCCGTCCGCGCGGCAGCCCCGTATCTCGCCGAGCCGCGGTTCCTCCAGATTGACCGGCTGGCCCCGTTCCAACCGCGCGGGACCGACGTCGCGGTCATCCTCGACCTGATGATCCACGACCTCGATCTGGTGCTCGAGCTGGTGCAGGCGCCGGTCGCCGACGTGCGCGCGACGGGCGTGGCGCTCCTCACGCCGCACGTGGACATCGCGAATGCCCGCATCGAGTTCGCCAACGGCGCGATCGCGAACGTGACCGCGAGTCGCGTCTCCCGCGAGCGGACCCGCAAGCTCCGCATCTTCCAGCCGACCGGCTACTGCTCGCTCGACCTCGCGCAGGGGTGCGGCGACTTCTTCCGGCTGAGAGACGGGTGGCAAGGTCTCGGGGCCACGACCCTCGAGCAGATCGTGGAACACGTGCGGCTCGAGGCACCCGAAGCCGAGCCGCTCAAGCTCGAGTTGGAAAGCTTCTTACGCGCCGTGCGCGCTGAGGAGGAAGTCATCGTGTCGGGCGCCGCCGGAGCACAAGCCCTGGCGCTCGCCTTTCGGGTCGCCGACGCCGTCCAGGCTTCGCCGCTCGCCGCCGCGCGGCCGTGAGCCGCGCGCCGCGCATCTATGTGT
>Ga0307471_100000957_pt1 | contig 15436 bp, 18 predicted proteins | sample atmos_gasesAM3C__2_FD_204566 | JGI IMG/M metagenome (GOLD analysis project Ga0307471, IMG submission 204566) | Hardwood forest soil microbial communities from Morgan-Monroe State Forest, Indiana, United States - atmos_gasesAM3C_515 | ecosystem: Environmental > Terrestrial > Soil > Temperate... | reverse complement strand
CCCTCGTTTCGGCCTGACCAATCTGCGCACGCTCCAGGACTGGGTCATGCAGCGCCGGTTGCTGACCGTGCCCGGCGTGGTCCAGGTGGTGACCTGGGGCGGCACGACCAAGACGTACGACGTCGAGGTCGATCTCCACAAACTCGACGCCTACAGCATCACCCTACCGCAAGTCCTCACCGCCATTGGCAACGCCAATACCAACGTCGGCGGGCGAACGATCAACGTCGGCCAGCAGTCGGTCAACGTCCGCGGCGTCGGCCTGATCGGCAACGTGGCGGATATCGACCACATCGTCCTCAGCGCCCAACCGGGCGGGATCCCGGTGCTGGTGAAAGACGTGGCCAAAGCCTCCGTCGGCTCCCTGCCCCGGCTCGGCAAGGCGGGCCGCGACGCCGAGAACGACGTGGTCACCGCGATCGTCATCATGAACCGGACGCTTCACACCAATGATGTGGTCGCCCGCGTCCAGGCGGAGATCGAGAAGATCAACCGCGACGGCACGTTGCCTCCGGGCGTGCGCGCGCTGCCCTTCTATGACCGGGGCTCACTCGTCTCAGTCACCACGCACACGGTTCTGCACAATCTCATCGTCGGGTGCGTGCTGGTCTTCGTCATTCAATGGGTGTTTCTCGGCAACCTGCGCAGTGCCCTCATCGTGGGCGCCAACATCCCGTTCGCGCTGCTCTTCAGCGTGATTCTCTTATACGTCCGAGGGGAGTCGGCCAACCTGCTGTCGATCGGCGCCGTCGACTTCGGGATCATCGTCGACTCGGCCGTCATCCTCGTCGAAAACATCTTCCGCAATCTGCAGTCGAGCGATGAGCACCAACGGCAGGTTCTGACCGCGAACGCGCCACCGGCGCAGGCGCACGACTGGAGTACGCGCATTGGGATGATCTTCGCCAGCGCCCTGCAGGTGGACAAGGCCATCTTCTTCTCGACCGCGATCACGCTGGCGGCGTTCGTCCCACTGTTTACCATGCAGGGCGTCGAAGGACAGATCTTCAGCCCGATGGCGTGGACCTATGCCTACGCGCTGGCGGGCGCGTTGCTCGCGACCTTCACGGTCACCCCGGTCCTGGCGTCACTGCTGCTCCCGGCGCACGTGCGCGAGGCTGAAACGCTCGTCGTGCGGGCGCTGCGGGCCAGCTATCAGCCGGTCCTGCGCTGGGCGCTCTCCCACCGCGCCATCGTGGTGACGGTCGGAGTGGCGTTCTTGGTCGTGGTGGGCATGTTGAGTCCACGGCTCGGCGGTGAGTTCCTGCCCACCCTGGAGGAAGGCAATCTGTGGATTCGCGCCACCATGCCGCCGACGATCTCGCTCGAGGATGGGACGCCGCTCGTCGATCAAATCCGGCGGATCCTCCTGCGGCACCCGGAGATCGTGACGGTGGTCTCGCAGCATGGGCGGCCGGACGACGGGAGCGATGCGGCAGGATTCTATAATGCCGAATTCTTCGTGCCCTTGAAGCCGGAAGCGCAGTGGACGCCGGGCCTGACCAAGGAGAAGCTGGTCGACCGGCTGCAGCAGGAGTTCTCGGACGCGTTCACGGGGATCACGTTCAATTTCTCCCAATACATCCAAGACAACATCGAGGAGGGCCTGTCGGGGGTCAAGGGCGCCAACTCGGTGAAGATCATTGGGCGCGATCTAGCAACTTTGGAACGGATCGCCACCCAGATCCTGCCGATTATGGATCAGGTGAAAGGGGTCACGGACCTCGGGATTTTTCGCGTGCTCGGACAACCGAACCTGAACATCAGGGTGGACCGAGAGAAGGCGGCTCGGTATGGCCTCAACGCGGGCGACGTCAACGCAGTCATTCAGGCGGCCCTGGGCGGGACCCAGGCGACCACGGTGCTGGAGGAGGATCGCCAATTCGCGCTCATCGTCCGCGTCGCGCCCGAGTACCGGAACAGTCTGGACCGGGTGCGCCGCATCAAGGTCGGAGTTCAGACCAGCGGCGGGACCAACGCCTACGTCCCGCTGAGCGAGCTCGCCACGCTCTCGTTGGATACCGGCGCCTCCTATATCTTTCACGAACGCAATCAGCGGTTCATCCCCATCAAATTCAGCGTGCGCGGCCGGGACCTTGAGGGGACGGTGGCCGATGCCCAGGCACGCATTGCGCGGCAGCTGCAGCTCCCCCAAGGATATCGGATCGAGTGGGCCGGGGAATTCGAGGCCCTGCAGCAGGCGCGAACGCGCCTCGCGGTGATCGTGCCGGTGAGCCTCGCGCTGATCATCCTGCTGCTCTATGCCCTGTTCAATTCCCTGCGGGACAGCCTGCTGGCCCTCGCGGGCATTCCTTTCGCGATCGCCGGTGGGGTGCTGGCGCTGCTGGTCACTGGGCTCAATTTCAGTATCTCCGCCGCCATCGGCTTCGTGTCGCTGTTGGGGATTTCGGTGATGAACGGCATCCTGGTGCTCACCTACTACCACGAGGTGATGCAGCGGGGGGGCCTGCGGAGCCGCGAAGCCATGTTCCACGCCGCCTCGCAGCGCATGCGGCCGATGCTGATGACGGCGCTGTCGGCGTGCATCGGCCTGGTCCCGGCGGCGATCTCGACCGGGATCGGCAGCCAAGTGCAACGCCCGCTGGCGACCGTGGTCGTCGGGGGCTTGTTGATCGGTCCGCTCTTGTTGCTCGGGGTCGTGCCGCCGCTGTGCTTGGTGTTCCTCGGCGGGCGCGAGGGCGACGATGCGGCGGCGCCCGGCGGCGAGGGCCCGTCTGCGGCGCCGGGCCTTGGGCCCGGGCAACCGAACGGGGCCGAGCCATGACGGCAGAGCCATCGGACGGCACGAAAGGGGGAGTCTGCGCATGCGATGGGCTGCTGTGTTGGTGGTGCTCATTCTCAGCTCGGGGGCAGGGCCTGGCGGAGTCGAGGCGGCCGGGCCGGGGCCCGGGGCTGGCGCCGGGGTGCAGGACACGTCGTGCAGGGGCCGGCGCCCAATCCTGGCAGGCTGCGCCGCGCCTCAGGCAAGACGAGGGGCCCGGTGAGGCCAAGGGCAGTTCGAGCAGCGGACCCGGAGTCCGGACCAGGCACTGAGGCGCAATGAACTTCAAGCGAACCGCCCGACGTGTGACCGCGACCGACTTCGGTGGGAGTCCCGTCGCGCGTCGGAAACATGAGGGACCCGACCATGACATCACCTGGTACATCTAGCCGGTCGGCACACCCGGGTCCTGGCGCGGTGATCACGTTGGCCGCCCTGGCCCTGCTGTCCGGCTGTGCAGTCGGCCCGGACTTTCACCGACCTGCCCCGCTGACGGTGAGTGGCTATACGCGCGAGTCCCTGAGCCCGCAGACGGCTTCGGCGGAGGTGCCGGGGGGCGAGGCGCAGCGGTTCCGACACGATCAGGACGTGGTCGAGCAGTGGTGGACGCTGTTCCAATCGCCGGCGTTGAACGCGGTGGTCGAGCAGGCGCTCCAGGCCAATCCGACGATCGTCTCGGCCCAGGCGGCACTGCGCCAGGCCCGGGCGCTGGTGGACGCGCAGCGAGGGTTCTTCTACCCGACCGTGCAGGGCAGCTTGTACGCCGCGGGCGCCCAGATCGGCGTGGCCATCGCAAACCTCCCGCCCCAGTTCACGATCAGCGCGACGTACGGCGGCACCGCGACGGACTTTGCCCAGATGTTCGCACACCACAATCCCTACTGGATGGTGGGGGGGACCGCGCTCCAGATGCTCTTCGATGGCAATACCCTGTGGCACCGACAGCGCGCCGCCGCGGCGGCCTTCGAGCAGGCAGCCGCCCAATACCGCAGCACGGTCCTCACCGCGGTCCAGAACGTGGCGGATACCCTCTATGCCCTGCAGGCCGATGCCGAGAGCCTGACGGCGGCGGTCGCCGCCGAACGCGCCGCCAAACGGACCCTCGATATCACGCTCAAGCAGCAGCAACTCGGCCACACCAACTACCTGGCGCTGCTGAGTGCCCAGCAGGCCTATCAGCAAACCGTGATCACGCGGGTGCAAGCGCAGGCCAGCCGCTTCGCCGACACGGGAGCACTCTTCCTGGCCCTGGGTGGGGGCTGGTGGAACCGACCGGACGACGCGGCGACGCAACCCGCCGATCAGCCGTCGCAGCGACACTGACACACGTGGAGGTCGAAAGGGGGGCCAGCGGAAGCCCGCACCGAAGAGCAGCGTAACGGTCATGCACCGTGACACGCGACGAAGAATACGGGCACCAGCGGAACACGCGTGCCGGGAGTCTATCCGCATGCTCACCAGGACATGCAGGGCAACAGTGCCCAGGAGGGGGATATGGCGTTGCGCGCGCTCTCGTTGGTGGGTCTGCTGACTATCGGATGCGCGATGTCGCCTGAGATGAGACTTCGCCAAGACATCTACGTGGGTGCGGCGAGGGCCTGTGACGCCCAGTTCCCGTCGGTGCAGATGGCGCGCGTCGGCATGGAGGGCAGCCTCTCGGTCGACGTACAGGCCGGCCAAACGCAAGATGTGCCGGGGTTTGCGCGGTGCTATTGGCAGGGCATCGCCCAACGGGTCGAACACCGACGTCAAGCCGGTCTACCGCTCCCGGACTCGCTCGATTTGAAACCGTCTGTCGACATCGCCCCCGAGCAAGGACGTTAGCCGCCCGCTGCATGATGTTCTCGCGGGCCGGAGTGGAGTTGACCCGTCACCGTGGGGGCTGCGTGGGCTGAAGGGCAGGTGATCGAGTGAGCGATGTACCTCGCCGGAGCCGATGGTGACTCGGCGACCTGACGCTCTGCGCCACCCTCGGGTGCGCGCGGAGATGCAGCACGGTAGGCTTCAGCCGCAATGGAGGGTGACCATGGTGCGAGAAGCTATTGGAATCGGGGTTACAGTATGGTTTCTGGCCGGGTGTGCCTCGACTATGCCTGCTCCAGCGACCACCAACCCGATGGTCAGCGAGGCGCAGCAGTGCATGCGCGGCGGGGGCTGGTGGCGGCAAAGCCTCGGGATTTGTGACATGCAAGGAACGGGAGCCGAGATGCGAGGAAGATAGCGCGAACTTAGTCCGCAGTTGACCTTTCGCCCGACACTTCGCCCGAAGGGGATGAGCCGCCCTCTCGAGGCTGCCCCTTAGGGCTCTCAACTACTAAGCCGCCGGACCGCTAGCTGTCTCCGATTCCCCGGCGTGCGCCTGGTGAGGTGTCGGTCCCACGCTTTTTGAAGCTGGACGATAGAGGACTTCGGCGTCCGAGGGCGCCACGTCATAAACCCGCACGAACAGTTCCAGACGATGCTCTCGGGCGCGTTCTGAATCCGCTTCCGGTGGCGCCTTAGATGCACCGACCCGGGCATGCTGGCCAGGATACCACGGGTCCCATCGCGCTTTACGACATCGCAGCCTAGTTCTCGAACGCCATCAGCGCCGACTTCAGCAAGTCTTCGTCCCTCTCGCGCTCAGGGCTTGCCCCTCGTTGCCACGCTCCGGGCACGAGGATCCTAGCGGTGTCCCTCATGCCGCTCCCCTTCGCCACGATGGCCCTCGCCCTGGTGATCGCCTTCATGATGATCGCGTTCCCACGGACGCCCGCCGCCATAATGCCAGCCCTCGCGGCCTTCCCACGTCCCGTACCAGCACCCGGAACAATAGGTGGCCGAGTAGGTGTATGGAACCGATCCCTCGATGAAGCAGCTCATCAAGACCGTCATGGCCATCACCATCAATAGCCCCGTCGCGAACCTGCGCATTTTGCTCCTCTCATCGGCCGATGTTCGCTACTGATAGATGCCGTACTTAATCCGTGGGACGCACTGTTCGACTCGGTGCCCCTGGCACCAACGCTAGTCACGTCGCCTCCCCCAGCACCGGCACGAACGCGACCAGTCCGTCTGGCCGCGTCCACGGGATCACCTCCTGGGGTGGCCGCACCGGTTCTGGTACCGCTCGACCTTGAAGGCGCGCCAGGGCTACGGCGTAGGGTGCGGCCCGCCGTACTCTCAGTCCCGCCACGCGGCCTTGACGAACCGCACCAGCAGATAGAGCCCGCCCAGCACGACGCCCACCTGAACGGCCAGCGCGAGCAGCCACGGTTCCGCGAGCACGATCAGCAATAGGAGCCCGCCGCTTGCGAGTAGCAAGAAGGAGTCCTCCAGGATCATGCGCCGGCCGGCGTCGGACCGCGGATCGCTCATCGTCCATGTTCCGTCCTGGGCTTCGGCGTCAGGAGGATCTGCCCCACGGCCAGGCGCTTGCGCACTCTGCGCCTTTTGCACGCAGGCCGCCGAGTCGTCCTGACTTGCGGCGTCGGGGGCGAGCCATGGTGTACGCACAGGGGCTCCTTGTCCCTCCAGTATCGGACAGGCGAATTTTTCGGCCAAGGGTCACGGGCGAGCGGGAGTGGGAGCGGAAGAAATAGCCCCAGTGGGCCCGGCTCCGCTGGTGTAAGGTCGACCCGCTGGCCGTCCCGCCCCGACCCTCCTAGTCGATGCGGTCAGCAGAGGGTGCCGTATTGGACCGACGTGCCTTCCTTGGGACGGTAGCTGGCGGCCTCCTCGCCGCGCCGCTCGCCGCCGAAGCGCAGCAGCCCCGCGTCTATCGCGTCGGAGTCATCGTGCAGGGAGGCCCGTACTTGGGAGCTGTCGACGGGCTGCGGAAGGGCCTCGCAGAGATGGGTTTCGAGGAGGGGAAACAGTTCATTCTCGACGTACGCGACGGCAGCGGCGATCTGAAGGTGGTGGAGCAGGCGGCGGGGGATCTCGAACGGGAGAAGGTCGACCTGATCTATTCGCTGGGTACCCGGGTTACGCTCGTGGTCAAACGGGCTACCAAGACTGTCCCCATTGTGTTCAACGCCGGTAATGATCCAGTCTCCGGCGGCCTCGTCGAGAGCTTCCGGAAGCCTGGCAGGAGACTCACGGGCACCTTCAGCCGGTCTGCGGAACTCACGGGGAAGCGCCTCGAGCTCCTGAAGGAGATGGTTCCAAGGCTCCGCCGAGTCGTGACCTTTTACAACCCTAGCAATCTCACCACTCAACTGGGCGTGAAGATCGCGCGAGACGCAGCCCGCCGGCTGAAGGTGGAGCTCGTCGAGCATCGAGTCGGGTCAGTCGAGGAGCTGCAGGCAGGCCTGCGCGCGCTTCGAGCAGGGGAGGCGGATGCCTATTGCGCCTTGCCGGACGGAATGGTCATCAGCCAGACGGCGTTGATCGTTGACACCGCGAGAGCGAAGAAGTTGGCAACCATGTTCATCGAGCAGGAGAGCGTTGTCCACGGGGGCCTGGCCAGCTATGGCGTGAGCTACTTCGCGATCGGCCAACTCTCAGCCAGGTACGTCCACCAAATTCTCTTGGGCGTCAACCCCGGGGATCTTCCCGTGGAACAGTTTGACCGGCTCTACTTCGTCATCAACCTCAAGACCGCGAAGGCCCTCGGCCTGACGATCCCGCCGTCGCTCCTGCAACGCGCCGATCAGGTGATCGAGTGACGGCCAGATCGTAAGGGTGAACAAGCCAAATGAAGCCAATCAAGTATCTACTGCTCGCGAGCATGGCAAGCCTAACGCTGGCTAGCTTCCACCCCACGACTCCGGCCATTGCTCTGAGCGCGACATCGACCGTCGATGCGCGAATCCGACTCGACTGGGAGGTCGGAACTTGGCGCGGGCGGCCAGCCATCCAAGGGTACGTCTACAACGATTACCTACGCGCAGCCTACAACGTGCAGCTCTTGGTGGAAACCCTGGACGCCTCTGGCACCGTGATTGCGCGCGGGGTCGGGTTCGTGCGTGGAGTGGTTCCCTTCAACGACCGCACCTACTTCGAGGTGCCACTCAAGATGCCCGGTGCGTCGTACCGGGTCAGCGTCACGGCGTTCGACTGGAAGGACAGCGGCGGAGGTGGTGGTGGCGGTGGTGGCGGCATGTGACCTCGCCTTTCTGCCCGAGCGGGAGGGGCCAGACCTCTTGCGGTCGCCCGCTCAGGTTCTTCACTCCTCGGGCCTAATCGCGGACAATCGGGCGTCAACCTCAGCCCACTCCCAAATCGCAGCCACACCTCGGCGGCCCGCTGGTGTACCTTCGACCCGCTGGCCGCCACTGCCCCGTCCCCCATAGACGACGCGGCCAGACGGAGGCCCGTGATGAATCGACGGGTGTTCCTCGCATCCTTGACTGGCGGCCTCCTCGCCGCGCCGCTCGGCGCCGAGGCGCAGGAGGCCCGCATCTATCGCGTCGGAGTCATCCTGCAGGGAGGCCCGTACTTGGGCGCCGTCGACGGGCTCCGGAAGGGTCTCACAGAGCTAGGCCTCGAAGAGGGAAGACAGGTCGTTCTTCACGTGCGCGACTGCAGAGGCGATCTGAAGGTGGTGGAGCAGACAGCGGTTGATCTCGAACATGAGAAAGTCGACCTGATCTATTCGGTGGGCACCTCGGTCACACGCTTGGTCAAACGGGCTACGAAGACCGTCCCCATTGTGTTCAACGCCGGCTCTGATCCAGTTGCCTTCGGCCTCGTCGAGAGTTTTCGGAAGCCTGGAGGCAGGCTCACGGGTATCTATAGCCGGTTTACTGATCTCACCGCGAAGCGCCTCGGGCTCTTGAAGGAGATGCTTCCGAGGCTTCGCCGGGTCGTGAGCTTTTACAATCCTGAGAATCCCGTCGCTGAGCGGGGCATGAAGGTCGCGCGCGAGGTATCCCGTCAGCTGAACATCGAGCTTCTCGAGCGGCGAGTCACCTCTGTCGAGGAGCTGCGGGCAGGTCTGCGCGCGCTACGGGCCGGGGAGGTAGACGCTTATTTCGCCGCACCGGACGGAATGGTGATCAGCCAAGCGGCGCTAGTGATTGACACAACGAGGGCAAAGAAGCTACCGAGCATGTTCGCGGAGCAGGACAGTGTCGCCAAGGGGGGGCTTGTCAGCTATGCCGTGAGCTACTCTGCATTGGGCCGACTCGCGGCCAAAGACGTCCAGCGCATTCTCTTGGGCGCCAACCCTGGCGATCTGCCGGTCGAGCAGTTCGACAGGCTCTACCTCGTCATCAACCTCAAGACCGCCAAGGCCCTCGGCCTGACGGTCCCGCCGTCGCTCCTGCAGCGGGCGGATCAAGTGATCGAGTAGGTCGGTTGGATGGAACGGCGCACGCTCAAGTGGCTAACGGTGAAGCAAGCCCACTATCGAGAGCGCGGGTCGAGGCCACGAACGTGAGCACGACTGCGGCGTTTCCAGCAGATTATTAGTCGGCAAGATCGATCTCGCTGAACGTCTCCTCGCCCCCCTGCCTCCCGTGGGCATGGCGGCTAGTGTGGCGCTGATGAACCGAACGTTGACTTCCCGCACCGCGGCGCTACCCAGTCGCCCACGCCCCAGCGATGTGGGTGTTAGCGCACCCCGGGGGCGTCTTGCTTTTCTACGTCTCCTGCTCCAGCTTCGCGATCACCTGCACGAGGCTCCACATCAGGGCACCGTACGGCCGCGGGATCGCGGCAAGGTTCCGCTGGCGCAGCCGGCCGTGGAAGGTCTAGGGCTGCTCCTCGAGCGTTGTGAGGGAGTCGAACCCGGTCACGTTCTGATCGCGCTGGATCGCCTTGAGGGCGTCGCAAGGCAGAGATGCCCAGGATGCGCACGGCTCGCAGTCTTGCCTAGAACAGCGTGTAGATGAACGGCGCCACTGCGCTGCCCTGCGTGAGCACGATGAGCGCCCCGAAAACAGCCAGCATGATCAGGACGGGGAGCAGCCAGTACTTTTTCCGCACCCTCATGAAGAGCCACAGCTCGCGAAGAAAGGAGATCATGGGTCAGCTCAGCCCGGCCAGCTTGCCGGCCAGCCAATGGCCGATCTTCTCGGCCCCTTGTGGCGTGTTGTGCTCGAAGTCGTAAAAATCGCCATCGGCGAAGTGCAGCTCGGTTGCGAGGTCGAAGCAGACCACGTGCCGCTCCCGACAGGTCTCCAGCGTGGCCGCGTTGACGCGGGCGAGCGCGCGGCCCTGATCTACGCCGTTGGGGCCCTCGGTCTTCGCGATGCCGATCAGCCGGCCGTTCTCCAGCCGGTAGTCGGCGCGAGTCTGGGTGATGAAGACCGGCACCGCCCCCAGGCGCTCGATCAATTCCGCGATGCGGACCAGCCGCGTCTTGTAGACGCCGAGGTTGGTCTCCAACCGATCCGCCTGCCAGCCGGGCTGAGCGGGCTGGTCGGTCCATTTCGCACCGGCAAAATCGACCGCGCGGTGACGCAATTCGGCTCGGCTGGCTCGAATCGAGCCGGCCACGGTGGTCCACAGCCGAACGAGGGCGCTTCGTTGCTCGAGCTCTCGACCGAACGTGACAACGTGGCGGCTATCTCTCCACGTGTCCCTGATGTACACGTCGTTTATCCCGACGTAGACCAGCACCAGGCGCGGCTTGAGCTGAGGAACATAGGGGATCCAGAGTTCGAGATCCGCGACCATCCCGATGGTGCTTTGGCCATCAAGGCCGGCATTGGCCACGACGACGTCACGGCCGGTCTGGCGCAGGGACCGCTCCAACACAGCCTGCCACGTCGCCTCTTCCGGAAGGTACAGCTGGTTCGTCGTACTGCCGCCGAGGGTCAGGATGGTGATGCGCGCCGGATCGACGCCGGATCCACGGAAGCCAAAGGCGTCGCGCTGATAGATGAACTCTCCTCCTCCCGGATACAGCGGAGCGGCCGATATAGTGACCTTGACGTTACGCAGAATGGCAAGTTGCCCCAGTGGATGTGCGCCGATCCACTCTCCAAAAGCCAGCTCTGCCGCGAGAGCAAGTCCCAGCAGCACGGCCAGATTGACCGCGATGACGCGGAGAAGCTTCACGGGACTTGTCTTGTCTGTGCGGCGATCACCGGGAGTCTCCCCTGACGGTCCGTGCGCGTGGCATGGCCCGGATCGTGTCATGAGCCGGCTTCCCAGCCCGCGAGGGGACATGAACCCCCCGTGCGACGCCCGGGCGGTAACGGCCGATTGCCAGAGCACCTGGCACCGACTCCAGGCGCCCGGTTCAGCGAGCGATGGTGAGGCCTAGACTCGGGGTGGCGCCCGGCCCAGGAAGGCCCGCCGCACGGCCACCGAGAGGAGCCGCGGCGCGCCTGGCAGGTCGAGGGAAACGGCGACTAAGCGTGGTGTAGAGCAGGCGTCCTGGCCCAGTTCGACGGCCCACGTCGCCGATGTCACGGAGACGATGACGTCATCGCCGTCGTCGTCGTCGTAGATTCCGTCGATCCACGTCGGATCAGGCGGACTCGCGTAGGCCAGCGGAGTCACGCTGCCAAGGCAGGCAAGAAGCAGGAAGACTAGCGCGATGCCTACTCTCACACCGCGGAGCCTACCTCCGGGGCTCTCCCTCGGTCAAGCGGAGGCAGAAAGCGGCGAACAACCAGGCCCAGATAATGGGATGGTAGCGCAGCGCAGGCCGGTGGGTCGCTCCCCATGCGCAGGACGAACACGGGCGTGTATCAAAGACACCCGGTTTTGGAACACTGGAAGGTGAAGGATGACTCGCTGGCGCCGCGCGTACTTGCAGAGGGGGGAGCGATAGGGTTTCTGGAACATGGCCGGGGGCGTCTTGCCTCTACGGCTTGCCGTCCTCGAGCTTCGCCAACGCTTGCACCACGCTGACTCCAGAGCTTGGAACCCAGAGCGAGGCGGCGGTTGAGCGCGATGGCCTGCAGGCCATTCTTGACCATGGTGCGAATGCGCACGAGGCGGACCCGGTGGGTGACGAGGGCGCGGAGATCGCGGGTGGCCGGATCCGGGATCCAGACCGCGGGGAAACGGTCATGCTTCAGCAGGTCGAGCAAGTGCTGGGCGTCGCGGCAGTCGGTCTTGGTCTTGCGCACGACCATGGCTCGGATCTTGGCGGCCTCGCCCACGAGCAGGGTGTGGCCGAGGCGCTGCAGCAGTTCGTGAAACCACAGGGCGTAGCCGGTGCTCTCGATGCCGACGGTCACCGGACGGGGCAGCGTGCGGTAAAACTGCTCCACGGCATCGCCCGCGTGGAGGAGCTCCTGCTCCACGACTTCGCCCGTGTCGGCATGAAGGACGGCAACCTGCTGCTTCCGCGTGTGCAAATCACATCCGACGATTGTCATGAGGACGGCCTCCTGCCTGAGAGTGTGGTAACGGTCCCGCAGCCTGAGCCTACTAGCAGCGGGCGGCCGTTCTCATGGCATCAGTAAGGCTCCGACGCCGAATGGCGCACATTCCCCTGTTCTGGGTCATCGCGGTCGGGCTCGTACTGGCCGTCGGACTGGTCGGTGGCGCATGGGCGCGGATGCGCGAGCAACGCCGGCACGTGCGGACGATGCTGCGAGACACCTTCAAGCGGCGACGAGGCCAGAAACGCGGCCGTTCAGAGTAGCGGCCAGCCGACACACCCGGCCTTCGCCCGAAGGGGATGAGCCGTCCGGCTTGACCCCATTCGGGCGCTAACCTTCCGGGCTGCGCGGCGGCGATGTCGGCGGGATGGAAGGACGGCACGGCCAGAACACACCACGAGCGTCGAGGGCGACTCGACGCTCGTGTGAGTTAGTGCCTTCGGCTGCGGGTGCTAGACCTGTCTGCGCTGTCTCCAGCGATTCGCGAAGCCGAGCCCAGTCAGCGTAGTGCCCAAGAGCAAGAGTGTGGTCGGTTCCGGGACGGCTCCCAGAGGTTCCAGCTGGCCCCTGATTTCCCCACCCATGTTGGCCATGGTGTGGATATTGAAGTAGGTCTGGTCATTCTCGATCCCTGCGATCAGCGCGGCCTCAGCCTGGCTCAACCCGCCCTGCATGGTGACAAAAGCCGGGTTGTAGATCGGTGGCTGCGTGAGATCAAAGACGGGGGAAAGGTAGACCCCTTGGGTCACCCCGAGAGGGAATCCTTGAAACGCCGGAACCGTGGTGGCAACCCCGGCGTTCGTGCCGAGTGGTGCGCAGCAATGGATGTGCGCTGCCGTGTCGGGTGTCGTCAGGCCGAAAAACGATGCGATTACCTGGAGCGTTTGAGCCGTCGGGTCAAGCACTACCACTGCGGTCCCAGCTCCCGGCGAAGCGACGGGAGGAACCTCGTTTGCGCCGCTGAGGATAGTGCCGAAGGTCATCGGGATCGCATGGGCGGCTGGTACCGGAAACATCAGCGCCGTCGCGATGGCCAGAGCTGTCACAGGAAGGAACACACGTCTCTTCATCTGCGAGCCCTCCTAAGGTCGGGCGAGATCATAGGTGAATCAAACGAGGCGCATTTCCTGTGCCGGTGGCGACCCTCAACAATAGTGGGCAGTTGCAGTGGCCGGTGTATTGCTGGGTGCAACAAACCTGCAAGCCAATGCAGAGCAGTTGATAACGAGCCGGCAGTAAAAATTGCTCAGCGGAATGCTGATCCCCCGTTACCTTATCCTTTTGCCAGCCGCGCCTCTATCTCCGCCAGCCGCTTCTCCCTTTCCCTGATCTGCCACTTTAGCCGTTCGTGGCGGGCACGAAGCTCGTCTGCACGTGCTGTCGGAAGCGAGCTTCACCGAGCTCACGCGGACCCATCCCGGCATCGCGATCGCTCTGCTGAACAAACCTGAGCCGCGAGCTCTCCGGGCGGCTGCGCCGCGCCACCCGGACGATCTACCAGCTATCGAGCTGACTCGCGCGAGCCTCAGGGCTCCGCTTCGCCGACGGGCTCCCGCGAAGTGCCGAGCGTTCCGAAGCGCGGTGTCGGCGAGTAGTCGAACCAGGTGAGAAAGAGCGGTTTCTCGTTGCGCAGCACGTCGACGATCGCGGGAAGTGCATCGGCGCGGAAGCTCATGATCGGATAGCCGAGATCGGTGCGGAACTCGTTGGCGGGCATGGCGACGCCGTCGCGGTAGAAGCGCAGAAAACCGATCGTCTGCGTGTTCGTGCCGTAAAGCCACACGGTCGCGGCGAACTGGTTGGGATCGCCCTCCGACACGATGTTGACGGAGTACCGCGCGATCTCGGTCGTGGTTATCGCCATGCCCTTACCCCTCCCCGTTGATCTTCGCCAGCAGCGCCTCAAGATCGGCCATCCGTTTCTGAACCCGCCGGATGTGCCACTCTATAAACTCGCGCCGGGTCTTGCTGACTGGGACGTTTTCTAACTCCTGTCGATAGGCGGCGAGCTGGGCGGGGATCTCGGCGAGTTCTTGCTCGAGAGATTGGCGCTCGTTCCGGGGTCTCGGCATGGTCCACAGCGTAGCAGCCGGGGCAACCCAGGAGGCGACTCAGGCTAGCTAGCGATCACCCTTGCGTCTCTTCCGGGCGTTGTCGCGGTGTTCGAGCCACACGATGAGGAGCCACAAGGCGATGACGACGCCTGCGAGGAGCAGAGACCAGAAGAGTGCGCCCATCGACGATTTATCCCCCGACCCTCACTCTACCCGAGGGACTACGAGCACGTAGCGCCTCGGCCGCGCGGGGTGAGGCTCGTCAAGCCAGATCGGCGGGGGGTTGGAGGTGGAACTGGGGCACCCACAGAGTTCTCACGCCATCCTCATCGCTCTCTCATCTGAGTCGGCTAGCGTGTCTTCGAGGGAGAAAGGAGATGAGGGGAAATGCAGAAGACCACCACATGGCTGGCCACGACGCTGACCGCGCTGACGCTCGTGGGGCCGGCGATCGCTGCCGACGCGCCGACGACCAGCAGCACGCCCGCGGCTGAGGCGTCGAAACCGGCGGCGCTCAAGACGATGCCCACGCGGCACCTGGCCGCCGAGATCGTGTCCGTGGATCAGGGCAGTAAGACCGTCACGGTCAAGCACGGTCGGAATGCCAAGGAGACGACGTTCGCCGTCGAGGGCGACGCCGCGGCCCGCCTGGCCGACCTGAAGCCGGGGGATCACGTACGGATCGGCTACGTCGACAACCAGGGACAGATGACCGCGAAGACCATCACCAGTCGCAACCACACTGCAAAGCACTGATTACCAGCCCCGGCCCGGGCGAGGGCTCGATGCCCAGCCCGGGTCGGGCCGCCTCATCAAGGGAGGGCGGGTCGTAATCACTCATCGGCCGCCTCCCGGGCGCGGGCTCATCGCGGCACCCGCCGGAAGTAGTACGATCCCTGGCGACGCGACGGGACTCCTGATGCAGCCCACCTTGATCGCCCAGCCCTTTCACCGCGCCGGCTGGCGGATGTTGGCTTACAAGGCCGCCGACAAGTGACCTCCCTTGAGGCCCTATATCCAGAAGTGCTCGACGTTCCCCCGGGACGGGTGTACACCGGGCAACATGACGACCCCGACTCAGAGGCCGGAACTCGAGCCGGACCAGCTTGCTCAGGCGGTCTGCGTGGGCCTCTGCCTGGCCCTGGCAGCCGTCCTGCTCGTATTGGCCGGCGTAGTTCGGACCTCGTTGTGAGGCAGTAGGGCCGCCGTCCGACGGGCCATAGAGCTGAGCCGCGTCGCAGAGCGGGCACTCAAGGGCCCGTGATGCTCCGCGCGCTCGTCGCGCGCCTGAGGATGTGGCTCGATCTCCTGATCGGCATCGCGGGACCTCG
>Ga0307471_100000956_pt1 | contig 15444 bp, 16 predicted proteins | sample atmos_gasesAM3C__2_FD_204566 | JGI IMG/M metagenome (GOLD analysis project Ga0307471, IMG submission 204566) | Hardwood forest soil microbial communities from Morgan-Monroe State Forest, Indiana, United States - atmos_gasesAM3C_515 | ecosystem: Environmental > Terrestrial > Soil > Temperate... | reverse complement strand
TGTTGTAGGGACCGCCGCCCGCCGGTCGGTCGCTGGCACACTGCCGCGCGATGGACGGCCCGGACGCTCTCGAGCTCGCCACGGCGTACCGCGGCGACATCGCGGAAGCGCGCTACCGCGGGCACGTCGCCGTCGTCGCAGCGGATGGGACGGTGCTGGGCGCAATCGGTGACCCGGCGACGGTCACGGCGCTGCGCAGCTGCGTCAAACCGCTCCAGGCGCTGCCCTTTGTTCGTGATGCTGTGGATGAGCTGGGCGTCACGCCAGACGAGATCGCGGTGGCCTGCGCCTCGCACAACGGCGAGGACATCCACGTGCGCGCCGTGGCGACACTGCTCGCCCGGGCCGGGCTCAACGAGGGTGCGCTCGCCTGCGGCCCGCAGCCGCCCATGGGCCCGACCGCCGCGCGCGAGCTGATCGCAGCGGGATTGCCGGCCCGTCCGATTCACAACAACTGCTCGGGCAAGCACGCAGGCATGCTTGCCGCCTGCGTGGTCGCCGGATGGACGACCGAGGGCTATCAGCGGATCGATCATCCGATGCAGCGATCGGTCGCCGCGGCCATGGACGAATACCTCGGGCACCACCTCAGCCGAGCGCCGGTCGCGGTGGACGGATGTGGTCTGCCCACGTACGGCGTGCCCCTGTCCGCGCTGGCCCGCGGCTTCGCCGCCGCCCAGACCGATGCGGCCTTTCGGCGCTGCCAGGAGGCGATGGCGGCACACCCGATGATGGTCGCTGGGACCGGGAGATTCGACACAGCCCTGCTCGAGGATTTCGGGACAGCGGTCACGGCGAAGATCGGTGGCGCGGCGGTGTGGGTGGCGTGCGCGCGACCGGCAGGGCCGGGAGTCGCCGTCAAGCTGGAGGGCGGGGTCGACTCGGCGGTCGCTCCGATCGCGCTCGCCACGCTTCGCAGCCTCGGGCTCCTGCCCGACCGGGTGACGCCCGGTCTCGCTGCCTATGCGAGGCCCGTGCTGCGGAACTGGGCCGGCGAACCAGTGGGGGAGATCCGCGTCGAGAAGGCGGCGTTCGCGCAGCTCAGAAGCGGGGGGTCGTCGGGGGGTATCCCCCCGACTGTGCTTTGACTCCTACCCCTTCGACGGCTATAGTGCGGCAGGGGCATGTTGATACAGATGTCAATTTGCGGCGCGTGTGACGCGTTAGGGTTGGTTTGCGACGGTCTCGTCGACCAGCCGCGAAGTGCGGGCACCCATAGTTAGAAGGAAGAGGAGATGCCTGACCAGAGTCACGTCGGCAGGCGCTACAGCGCCCCTGGCCAGGTCATCGACGGCCAGCGGGCGGCGCAGATGGCGGCTGCCATCGCCGGCAGCGACCCGGTTGCCGAGCCCGGTGCCGTGCCGCCGACCTTCGCCGCCGTCTACTGCCTCGCCCCGACCCTCGGCCAGCTCTTCGGCGACCCGGAGGTGGGCATCAACCTCGCCGGGCTCATCCACGGCGAGCAGACATTCGAGTGGCCGGTTCCGGTCCGGCCCGGCGACGTCGTCGACTCGACGGCGGAGATCGTTTCAGTGGAGGAGAAGCGCGGCATGACCTTCGTCGGGCTCACGGTGGAGAGCATCCGCCCTGCTGACGGCGCGGTCGTGTGCCGGGGCCGCGACCTGATGATCATCCGTGGAGGAGCCGGCTCGTGACTGCTCCCGCCCTGTCCTCACTTCGAGCCGGCGAAGATCTCGACCCGCTCACACGCACAGTCGACCAGGCCCAGATCGACGCCTACGCCGAGGCGTCGGGGGACTTCAACCCCATCCACGTCAACCCCGACTTCGCGCTTGCGGTCGGCCTCCCCGGCACGATCGCGCACGGCCTCCTGGAGATGGGGATCCTCGCCGACGCGATCAGCAGGTGGGCGGGGGGCAGTCAGACGCTCCAGAGCCTGGAGTGCCGCTTCAGCAAGCCGCTGGTGGCGGGCGACGGCATCACGTGCACAGGAAAGGTCGTCGCAGTTGACGACGGGGAGAAAACAGCCACCCTCGAGGTGGAGGCCACATCCTCCCGTGGCGAACGAGTGTTGACCAACGGCCGGGCGATTGTCCGGCTTTCACAGTAGGGGTAGCCAACGATGGCACTAGAGTTCTCCCTCACTCCCGAGCAGGAAGAGATACGGGACCTCGCTCACGACTTCGCCGAGAGCGAGATGCGCCCGGTCGCGGGTGAGTACGACGAGAAAGAGGAGACCCCGTGGGAGGTGATGCGCAAGGCGCATGACCTCGGCATCGACCCGGCCTCCGGCTTCCCCGAAGAGTACGGCGGAGGTGGCATCGACCTGATCACCTCCCTGATCCTCCAGGAAGAGCTGGCCTGGGGTGACGCCGGCATGGCGGTGGCCATCAACGCGAGCGGCCTCGCCGGCGCCGGCATCCTCGCCATGGGCACCGAGGACCAGAAGCGCAAGTACATCGGCATGCTCTGCGACCCCAAGGAGCTGAAGCTCGCGGCGATGGGACTGACCGAGCCCAACTCGGGGTCGGATTCGCTCGCTCTCGAGACGACCGCCACCAAAGTCGACGGCGGGTACGTGCTCAACGGCACCAAGCAGTTCTGTACCAACGGCGGCATCGCCGACATCCAGGTGGCGTTCGTCACCACGGACAAGTCGCTCGGGCCGGCGGGCATCGCCGGGTTCGCTGTGGAGAAGGGCACCCCGGGCATGCGCCAGGGACGCAAGGAGCGCAAGCTCGGCGTGCGCGCGTCGCACACCGCGCAGGTGATCTTCGAGGACTGCTTCGTCCCCGAGGAGGCGCGCCTGGGATACGACAAAGAGGGCAACGCCACCGGTCCCGGAGCTGTCGGCGCCATGCTGATGCTCGAGGCAACCCGTCCGCTGATCGCGGCCGGCGCCATCGGCATCGCGCGCGCCGCGTTCGAGTTTGCCCGCGACTACTCGCAGCAGCGCGTGCAGTTCGGCAAGCCCATCGCCAAGCACGAGGCCATCGCGTTCAAGCTCGCCGACATGGCGACCGAGATCGACGCGGCGCGCCTGCTCACCTGGCGCGCCGGATGGATGGCGATGAACGGCATCCCCTTCGCACGCGGCGAGGGATCGATGGCCAAGCTCTTCTCTGGCGACATGGCGATGCGTGTGACCACCGATGCCGTTCAGGTTCTCGGCGGCTACGGATACATCAAGGACTACCCGGTCGAGCGCTTCATGCGCGACGCAAAGATCTACCAGATCTGGGAAGGCACAGCCGAGATCCAGCGCCTGGTCATCAGCCGCTACATCCTCGGTGAGCGCACGGCCATGGCGCGGCCCAAAATCGTGCGCGACACACCGCCGACGCGCATCGCCGCAGCAAGCTGAGCAGCGCTCACCGAAGAGCCGGCACCGGTCTGCCCGGGACAAAGCGATCTCTCGAGGAGGCACGCGGTCGGGCCGCCCTCCTTTGGCGTGCATGGCGCGACTAGTGAAAAGGGGGCGGCCCGCCGCTGACATCTCGCGGCGCCCGCAGCTCCGACCGCACATCGGCGCCGCTCCGATGATCACCTCCTACCGAGAGATCACTTTGTCCCGTGCAGCGCACCGCTGAGTCGAACGCTGCTCATGCTTGCGCGCTAAGCTCTCGCGCGGTCGTCCGCTTTAGCTTGGGAGACGCGCATGTTCGATCTCACCGGGAAGGTCGCGGTTGTGACCGGCGGCTCGCGGGGGCTGGGGCGAGCTGATTGTCTGGCGCTGGCGAGAGCCGGTGCGGACGTGGTGGTCACCGACATTCTCATCGAGTCGGACCCGGCGCTCGAGCAGGCCGCTGAGTCGGCGCAGTCCGCGCTCGCGCAGCTGTTCACGTCGCAGCACGTCGTCTATGCCGAGAAGACGAGCGAGGAGATCAGGCAGATGGGCCGCCGGTCGGCGGCGCTCAAGATGGACGTGACCAACCGCGAGCAGGTGCGGGCGGTGTTTGCGGACATCGCGAGGGATTTCGGATCGATCGACATCCTCGTCAACAACGCGGCCACCCTGGATCACGTCGCGCAGATCGAGAACCAGAGTGACGACCTGTGGGACCGCGACCTGCGCGTCAACCTCAGCGGCGCGTTCAACTGCACCAAGGCGGCGTGGCAGTACATGCGCGCCAACGGGTGGGGACGGCTCGTCTACATGGCGTCGGTCGCCGGCACGCTCGGCGGATTCGGTCAGGCGTCCTACTCCGCCACCAAGTCCGCGCTGGTCGGGCTCGGCAAGTCGATGGCGCTCGAAGGCGCGCGCTTCGGCATCACCGCCAACATCGTGGCGCCGGGGATCATCGCCACCGAGGCGTGGAAGATGGGTGACGCGAAGATGAACGATCGCATGGTGCTGCGCACGGCCGTGCGCAGCCCCGGAGAGCCTGAGGACATCGCGAACACCATCGTGTTCCTGGTGTCGCCCGAGGCGCGGTACGTCACCGGTCAGGTCATCACCGTCGCGGGCGGCATCGACCTCTTCGTGTACTGAGCGAGCGGCCGGTGGACTCGCCGCGAGCGCGAGTCGAGTGCGGGGTGACGTACTGGTCGTCGGATGTCGGCCCATATGTCTGGCACGAATTCGACGCCGCGCGCGCAACAGCCGACATCCGCCGGATGTCGAGCGCTGGGTTCCGCATGATCCGCACGCTGCTGCCCTGGGATGCGTTCATGCCGACACCACGTGGGGTCGAGCCTGCGCGGCTGCGTGACCTCGAGCGGTTCCTCGCCGCCGCGGCCGCCGAGTCGGTGCAGGTGGTCCCCGTGATGTTCGTGCAGTCGTTCGGCGACTGCGTGATGCTCCCCGCGTACGCGATCGACGTTGACCGGCCGCGCCGCGGCGTGCGCGTGCTCAGCGGCGGTGTCGCGCAGCCCGGCGGCCCTCGCGACGTCTATACGGAGCCGCGGATGCTCGACGCCGGCTTTCGCTGGCTGGAGCAGATGCTGACAGCGTTTGCAGGCCATTCATCGATCGCGGCCTGGGATCTCGGCCACGACCCCGCGAGCACGGTCCGGCCGCGCCGAATCGCGCACCTCCGCGACTGGGTCGCCGCTTTGGCCGCCCTGGTGCACGAGCGCGGCCAGCGGTGCACGCTGACCTTCGGGGTGGATGACGCCGTCACGGCGCGCGGGGTGCGCATGGGCATCGTCGCGTCCGATCTCGACGGCGTGGGCATGGACCTCGACCTCGCTCGCGTACCGGTTGCCGACGACCCTCTTGACGCCGCGGCAACTCGATTTGTCGCGCAGCTGACGCAGCGCCTCGCGGGCGAGCAGTCGGCGCTCGAGGCGCATGTGGGGGTGTCGAGCGTCGTGCCGGGGGACTCGTCCGGCGGCCTCGCGCGTTACGCGGGCGACGCCTTCAGCGGACTCGTCGCGGTCGGTTGCGCGGGTGTGCACGCCGCGCAATGGGCGAACTGCGGCGCGCGCGTCATCGACGCACCGCCCGTCGACCGTGCCGGCGGACTCTGTCATCGCGGCGTCGTTGACACGAGCGGTGAGGCGACGCCGTTCGGCGCGCCATGGATGAGCAACGCTCGCACCGAACATGAGCGCCGTCCGCTGTCACCGTGGCCCGCACATCTCGACATCGAGTCGTACTACGCGAACCTTCCCGACAGTCTGCGCGACCTGTACGCAGCATGGTCGCGCGAGGTCGACGACCGTCCTGCTATGCTCGATTGAGTGACGTCCGACACGCTCCAGCGTGTCGGGAGTCACGCTCATGGCGGTCGCCGGAGTCCCCGCCGCTGACACGGGGACGACAGTCGTTGTGGGGTGTCGCAACCGTTGTCAGCGAATTGTCCTGGAGGACAGTGCCGTGCCTGCTGGCAGAATCAAGAAGATCATCCCCGATCGTGGCTTTGGCTTCGTGCGCGCGGACGACGGCAACGAGGTGTTCTTTCATCGCACCGAGTTGACCACTGTCGACTTCGACGCTCTGCAGGAGGGCGAGCAGGTCACGTTCGACATCATCGAAAGTCCCAAGGGACCGCGGGCGCGCAACCTGCAGCGAGTCGGGTAAGTCCGGCCGGGTCCTACCTCAGGCGTCGGCTTTCAGCTCGCGCAAGCGAGCGGCCGCCGCGGCGACTCGGTCGGCGTCGTCACCTCGCAGGCGGATGATCAGCTCGCGCTTCTCCATCTGCGGGTAGGAGCCGATGTGGACGTCGGGAAACTCGCTCGCGAGCGTACGCATCGGCCGATACATGTCGGCCTCCGGCACGCGCTCGTAGCGCACCTCGGCCACGGCCGGCTCACTGCCGCCGGCGAAGAAACGGGGGATCACCTCCTCGTCGACAATCGTGCCGAACTCGCGGGGGATGCCGGGGAGGACGAAGACCCAACGGTCGTCCCCCACCTCTATGGCGAGCGCGGGCGCCATGCCGCGCCGGTTCGGCAGTACTGTCGAGCCCGCCGGCACGGTGGCTGAGCGCATGTTGGCCTCGCTCACCTCCGCGGTGCGCACCCAGCCGGCCTGATGCATCCGCTCGACCAGCGCCGAAATATGCGCCAACGCCACTGCATTGACCTCGAGCGGCCGCCCGAGCGCCTCCGCTACTGCCTCGAACGTGTGGTCGTCTGGGGTCGGGCCGATCCCGCCGCAGACGGCAATGCGGTCGACGTCGGCCTCCGCGAGCGCGCGTTCTATCGCAGCGATGATCGCCTGGTTGTCGTCAGCGACCACCTCGATGCGGCGCACCGGGCGCCCGGCGGCGAAGGCCCGGTGGGCGAACAGCTGGGAGTTGGTGTCCTGCGTGTGCCCACTCAGGATCTCGTCGCCGACTGCGATCACCACGGTCGTCGGGGGGCTGCTCATCGATGGGAGAGCGTACACACGGCCGATGCGGGCGCAGTCCCGGTACAATCCTGCCGCCCGTCGGCGGCGGCAGCGCCTCGACGCAGCCCCGCCGCTTCGAAGTAATTAGGAACGCATGCCTCAACTCGACCGCGCCGTCCTCCTCCCGGTCGGCGCCGCCGGCGTCGTCGCGCTCGCGTACGCGGGTGTCCTCATCGTCTGGGTGCTCCGGCAGCCGGCGGGGAACGCGCGCATGCAGGAGATCGCCCGGGCGATCCAGGAGGGTGCGCAGGCCTACCTCAACCGGCAGTACACGATCATCGCCGGCATCGGGGTCGCCATCTTCGTGTTCCTCAGCCTCACGCTGGGGGTCAAGACCGGCGCGCTCTTTCTCCTCGGGGCGGTCTTGAGCGGCGCGGCCGGGTACGTGGGCATGAACATCTCGGTGCGCGCCAACGTCCGCACCGCTGAGGCGGCGCGGCGCGGCATCAGCCCGGCGCTGGCGCTGGCGTTCCGTGGCGGGGCCGTCACCGGTCTCATCGTCGTCGGTTTCGGGCTCCTCGGCGTCAGCATCGCGTACGGCGTCTTCCAGGACTTCGACGCGCTGGTCGGATTCGCATTTGGCGCCTCGTTGATCTCCGTGTTCGCCCGCCTCGGCGGCGGCATCTACACCAAGGCGGCGGACGTCGGCGCCGACCTGGTGGGCAAGGTCGAGGCCGGCATACCTGAGGATGATCCGCGCAACCCCGCGGTGATCGCCGACAACGTCGGCGACAACGTCGGTGACTGCGCCGGCATGGCAGCCGACCTCTTCGAGACGTACGCAGTGACGGCCGTGGCCACGATGCTGCTCGGCAGTCTCCTATACCCGGGGAAGTTCACCTTCGTCGTGTATCCGCTGTTCCTCGGTGGCATCAGCATCATCGCGTCGGTGATCGGCACGTGGTTCGTGCGCATGGGCCGCGGTGGCTGGATCATGGGCGCGCTGTATCGCGGCCTGCTCGTGTCGGCGGTGATCGCGCTCGCCGGATTCATCGCCGTGACCGCGCTGCTCGACGGCCGCGGGTACTTCGCCGGGTTTGATCACCCTGTGATCAACCTCTTCTACTGCACCATCGTCGGCGTTGTGCTCACCGTGCTGCTGGTCGCGGTCACGGAGTTCTTCACGGGAGCGCAGTTCTGGCCGGTGCGCACGATCGCGCGCGCGTCGTTGACCGGACACGCGACCAACATCATCGCGGGGCTCGCCATCGGCATGGAGGGCACCGCGATCCCCGTGCTCACCATAGGCATCGGCATCCTCGTCTCGTCAGCGCTGGGCGGCCTGTACGGGATCGGCATCGCCGCGATGGCCATGCTGAGCATGACCGGGATCATCGTGGCGATCGACTCGTACGGGCCCATCACGGACAACGCGGGCGGCATCGCAGAAATGGCGGACCTGCCCGAGTCCGTGCGCCAGGTCACCGATCCGCTCGACGCGGTCGGCAACACGACCAAGGCGGTGACCAAGGGTTATGCCATCGGCTCGGCAGGCCTCGCCGCACTCGTGCTGTTCGCGAGCTACACCGACATCCTCACCAAGCACGGCAGCGGGGGCAAGGGATTCTTCGACCTCACGCAACCGCCGGTGATCGTCGGCCTTCTGCTCGGCGGCATCATGCCGTACCTGTTCGGGGCACTCTCCCTGCTGGCGGTGGGCCGTGCGGCCGGCGGCGTCGTCACCGAGGTCCGTCGCCAGTTCAGCGAGATCCAGGGAATCATGGAGGGCACGGTGAAGCCCGAGTACGGCCGCGCCGTGGCGCTGGTCACTGCGGCGGCGCAGAAGGAGATGATCATTCCCGGGCTCCTCCCTGTTGTGGCGCCACTCGCGGTCGGCTTCATCCTCGGACCTCAGGCACTCGGCGCGATGCTGCTCGGCGCCATCGTCGTCGGCCTGTTCGTGGCGCTGTCGATGACCACCGGCGGTGGCGCATGGGACAACGCCAAGAAATACATCGAGGAGGGTAACTACGGCGGCAAAGGCACCGACGCGCACGCGGCGGCCGTGACCGGTGACACCGTCGGTGACCCGGAGAAGGACACCGCCGGTCCGGCGATCAACCCGATGATCAAGGTGATGAACATCATCGCCATCCTCGCCGCGCCGACGATCGCGGTGCATCACCTGTTCTACTAGTCCCCTGATGACCGTCGGGCAGTTGCGCGTGGTCGGGTGGCTCGGTGTCGCCGCCGCCGCTGTGTTCACTGTCGCCTTTCTGCTCGATCCCACGCCTCCGACGGCCGGAGCTCCCGCATCCGCCGTGCTCGCACACATCGCGACCACGGGAGCCGCCGATCGCGCTGCGGCATTCCTGTTTGCGCTGAGCGCGGCCGGGCTGGTGGCGTTCATCGCCGGAGTGCGAGCCTGGTTCGAGAACATCTCGAGCGCTCCTCGCTGGTGGGGGACCGCGATGTTTGGTGGCTCCATCCTCGCCGGTGCGTCGCTCGTCGTGACCTCGGCGCTGTTCTTTCTCCTCTCCTCGCACGCCCCGGCGAACGGCGAGGTTGCCGCATACCTGAATGACGCCATCAACTACGGCTTCGTGTTCGCGGGCTTCGGTGTGCTCGTGACGGTCGGTTTCCTCGCGGCCTCGATGGTCACGACCGGAGGCCCGCTGGCGCTGATGGGCCGGATCGGCGTGGCCGTGACCATGGTGCAGCCACTCTTCCTCGCCTCCACGTTCTTCGCCAGCGGGCCGCTCGTGGCAGGCGGCGTCGCCACCATCATCGGCTTCGGGTTCACCGGCATTTTCATCCTCTTGACGGCGATTTCGGTGCTCCTCTTCGCGCGCCTGATGAGTGCCGCCGCTCGACAGTCCTGACGGCGCAGACTCAATCCATGGCCGACACCGTGGTTGAGACCCCCCACGCGCCTGCCGGGCATCACGCGTTGGCGAAGCCCCACCATCGTGACGTCCAGGGAGGTGCCGCACGAGCGGCCGTCTTCGGCATGAGCGACGGGCTCCTGACCAACATCTCGCTGATCCTGGGCGTCGTCGGCGCCACGCCCAACTCGGCATTCGTGCGGTTGGCCGGGCTCGCGGGCCTCGTCGCCGGTGCCTTCTCGATGGCGGCGGGTGAATATGTGTCCGTGTCCGCGCAGTCCGAGCTGCTCCAGCGCGAGCTCGACCTGGAGCGACGCGAGCTCGAGCGCCATCCCGAGGCGGAGACCCGCGAGCTCGCCACCGTGTTCGAGCGCCGTGGTGTCGAGCACGCGGACGCGCTTCGGCTGGCGCAGGCGGTGATGGCCGACCCCGAAGTTGCTCTCGAGGTGCACGCCCGCGAGGAGCTGGGTGTCCGACCCGGCAAGACCGGCTCGCCGTGGCAGGCGGCGGCCGCGTCGTTCGTCACGTTTGCGATCGGTGCGCTCATCCCGCTCGTGCCGTGGTTCTTCACTGGGGGATCGCTCGCCGTCTCGCTCTCCATCGCCTTGGGCGTCGTTTCGGTGGTCGCCGTCGGGTGGACGGTCGCGCTGTTCACGGACCGCTCCCCGGCGCGCACCGCGCTCCGCCAGCTTCTTTTCGCGACCGTCGCGGCGACCGTCGCGTTTGCCGTGGGTCGCGCCGTCGGGGTGACGACCACGATCTGACGCGAGTGTCGTGGACGAGTATCAGCTCGAGATCCAGTCGCTCCGCCGGACGCTCGCCCGCTTGCGCGCGGATCTGGCAGACCCCGCCCTGATCGACGAGTACGAGGCGGAGGTACGAAACCTCACCGCGCTGTATGACGCGGCGCGGGCGACGCTCGCCGCGGGGCGGGCGGATGCGCGCCTGCGCAACGCGCTCGCGGAGCTCGGGTTCGGCGATTGGAACCTCGTCAACGTGTACAGCTACGTCTATGACGCCGCGATGGACATCGAGGTCGACGACGGGCACGAGCTCGCCAGCGTCATCAACGAGACGGATTACGCGGCGTCGCTCCTCGACGATATCGACGCCTGAGGGACCTTCTTTCCCGGATTGAGGATGTCGGAGGGGTCGAGTGCCGCCTTGATCCGCCGCTCCAGATCAACCCCGCCACGGCCGATCTGCCCCTCGACATAGGCGAGCTTCGCGGCTCCCACGCCGTGCTCGCCGCTGAGCGATCCCCCCATGCCGAGGACCATCTCGAAGAGCTCGCCCGCCGCCGCGTCTGCTCTGGCCCGCTGCCCGGGAACCCGGGGGTCGATGAGAAACGTGGCGTGGAGGTTGCCGTCGCCGAGGTGGCCGAAGTTGACGACCGGAAGCTCATGTCGGTCACCGATCTCGCGGGTACGGGCCACGACCTCTGCGAGGCGGTCGCGCGGCACCACGACGTCCTCGTTGACCTTGCCGATCATCACCTTTGCCACGGCCGCGCTGACCGCCTTGCGGGCTGCCCACAGGCGCGCGGCCTCCGCCGCGTCCCGGGCCTGCTCCACCGTGGTCGCCGCGGCGCGGGCCATGGCCGTGTTGACCAACTCTGCCTCGCGGTCGACCGAGGCCGCGTCGCCCTCGACCTCGACGATCACCAGCGCCGCCGCGTCGCCGCCGATCGTGCCGCCACCCGCGCGGCGCACGGCGGCCAGCGCCCCTGAATCGAGGAACTCGATCGCGGCTGGCACCAACCCTGCCGCCGACATCTCGGCGACGGAATCGGCGGCCCGCTCCATGCTGGCGAAGGTCGCGGCCAGCGTCGCACGCGCCGCCGGCGCCGGGAGGAGCCGGAGCACGACCTCGGTGATCACCCCGAGGGTGCCCTCCGAGCCGCAGAGCAGCGAGAGCAGCGCAGCGCCGTCCGGTTCGCCGGCCTCGCCCAGGTGCACGATCTCGCCATCCGCGAGCACGGCCGTGACGCTGGCGACATAGTCGGCGGTGACGCCGTAGCGAAGCGTGTGCGGGCCCGCGGCGTTGCACGCAACGTTGCCGCCGATGGTGCACGTCGTCGAGGATCCCGGGTCGGGCGGGTAGTACAGGCCGGCCCGCTGGGCACGGGCATGGATCAGGGCGGTGACCGCGCCCGCCTCGGCCTGGATGCGCATCGCCTCTGGCTCGATCCCGAGCACGCGGTTGAGCCGGGCGAGGCTCAGCACCACACCCCCGTCGACGGGCAGCGCGCCGGCGGCGTATCCGGTGCCCGCGCCCCGCGGAACCACCGGGACGCCATAGTGCGCGCACACGGCGACGGCGCCGGCCACCTCCTCGGTGGACCCGGGGAACACCACAGCGTCGGGTAGGTGCCGCTCACCCGAAGCGCCCCAGGCGTCGTACGCGTAGGCGGCGAGGTCGGCCGGGCGGGTGTAGACATGTTGCGTGTCCACCTGCCCGGCGAGGTCGCGGAGGACGCGGGTTTCAAGCACGACCGTCGAATGGTAGTGGGCGGTATGCTCGGTTGGAGATGAGCACTGCCACCGCCGACACACTCGAGCGAGCGCTCGCCACGGTCATCGACCCGGAGTTGCGCAAGCCGATGCTGGCCCTCGGCATGCTGCGCGACATCGCGATCGACGGTGACGCGGTGTCGCTGCGCGTGGTGCTCACGACACCCGCGTGCCCGCTCAAAGACCGCATCCAGCAGGATCTCGAAGCCGCCGTGATCGGCACGGTGCCAGGCATCGAGCGGCTGCACATCACCTGGGATTCCGACGTCAGCTCGACTCGCGGCGTGCCCGGGCGCCAGGAGATCCCCGGTGTGCGCAATGCCGTGGCGATCAGCGCCGGCAAGGGTGGGGTCGGAAAGACCACCGTGGCCGTGAACGTCGCGCTTGCGCTGCACCAGGCGGGCGCACGCGTGGGTCTGCTCGACGCCGACGTCTACGGGCCGAACGTACCCATCATGTTGGGGCTCACCGAGCAGCCGCGGCCCGGAGAAGGCGGACGCATTCATCCGCTCGAGGCGCACGGGATCCGCGTGATGTCGTTCGGCACCATCCTCAAACCGGGACAGCCGGTGATCTGGCGCGGTCCCATGCTCGCCAAGGCGCTGCGCGAGTTTCTCTATGAGGTGGAGTGGGGCGAGCTCGACTACCTGGTGATCGACCTGCCGCCCGGCACCGGTGACGTGCAGCTCAGCCTCGCGCAGAGCATGCCGATGACCGGAGCCGTCATCTGCACGACGCCGCAGGACGTCTCGCTCGCCGACGTCAGCCGCGGCATCGAGATGTTCCGCAAGCTCAACGTGGCGGTGCTCGGTGTGGTGGAGAACATGAGCGGATTCATCTGCCAGCACTGCGACGAGCGCACCGACATCTTCGGCAGTGGCGGGGGACGAACGCTCGCAGAGCGGTACGAGCTTCCCTTCCTCGGATCGATCCCGCTCGACCCGCGCATCCGTCTGGGCGAGGGCGACGGCGTGCCGTTCATGGCGTCCGCGCCGGACAGCGGGATCGCCGGCGTGTTCCGCGAGGTCGCGTCGCACATCGCGGCCGAGGTGAGCAAGGAGAACTTCGCTGCCCGAGCCGGTCCGGTGATGCCGTCCGGTCCACGCATCCAGATGGCGCGCTGAGCACGACGCGACCGCCGGTCATCGCCGTCTGCGGTTCGTCGTCGCCGAGCGGACACGAGAGTCGCGACGCACACGAGGTCGGCCGGCTCCTCGCCGTGCGTGGCGCGATCGTGGTCAACGGCGGGCTCGGCGGTGTGATGGCGGCCACCGCCGCCGGCGTCAAGGCAGCCGGTGGCACGTGCGTCGCGCTGTTGCCGGGAAACGACCCTGATGAGGCGAATCCGGACGCGAGCATCGTACTGGCCTCCGGCCTCGGCGAGATGCGCAACGCGCTGATTGCGCGGTGTTGTGCCGCGATGATCGCGATCGGTGGGGGATGGGGAACGCTCAGCGAGATCGCCTTCGCACGCCGTCTCGGACGGCCGGTCGCGCTTCTCCACTCCTGGGATATGACAGCACCGGCAGGGATTGAACGGAACGCCTCGCTCCACCGTGCGGCGAGCGTGAGCGACGCGGTCGAGTGGGTGTTCGCTCAGTTGACCGCCGGCTGAGGTTCTCGCTCACCCCTCCAGCGCGGTCCGCACGGCGGTGTGGAGGTCGCTCAGCGCGCTGCTGCTGTCGGTGAAGACGCGGATGATCTGATTGTGCTGCGGCAGTCGTGCCGTCATCTCAGCGGTGCGCGCGTGTTCCACCGTGCCGGTGAGCGGGTCGTAGATGTTGACCATTCCGCTTTCGGTCATGGGATTGTGCGGTGCCACGCGTGCGGTGACGATGTCCACCTCGATGCGGACGTCTCGATGCTCCCGCGGCAGTGCTGCGACGATTCGCTCGTGAAGGTCGGAAAGGTCGACGCCGCGATGGCCGATGGTTTCGTAGGCGAGATGCCATGGCAGGTCTCGCGTGAGGATCCGTGCCCATGCGTCGGCGAGGCGGCGACGGTCTGACCCCGGTGCGTCCTGCTGCCATCGCTGCACCGCATCGAGCACGGCCCAGTCGTTGAGCTGAAGGTATTCGTCGAGGTGGTCGAGCGGATTACCCGACAGCAGCTCCGCGATCGTCTCGGCGAAGATCTCGCGCATCGAAAGGTCGAACCGCCGGCCCGTGCGATGGTGGTAGACCTGCGTGTACATGTAGAGGCGCGACGCGAGGAACATCTCGAGCGCAGCGGTGGCGTGGCCGTGCAACACGATTGTGTCGCCGCTGACAAACGTGTAGTGGATGAGCCGCTGCACGTCGACCGGGCCGAGGCGTATGCCGCACATGTACGCGTCGCGTGGCACGTAGTCGAGGTTGTCGACGGTTGCGGGCCCACACAGGATCGGCTTCAAGGCACGCAGCCACCTCGGTGGCTCGTAGCCCTCGATGTCCGCCTCGGCCATCACCCACGAGACCCACATGGGGTCCACGCGCTCTCCCGGCTCGAACCGCGCGGACGGGCTCGCTCGCAGGGAGGTGATCAGGTCGCTGAGCTTGTGCGTGACCAGGGTCCGCCCGATCGCCTCGTGGTCCAGGTGCCACTGGGCGAGCACTTCGTGATCGAAGAAGTGGCCGAACGGGCCGTGACCCACATCATGGAGCAGCCCAGCGAGGCGCACGGTCTCCTCGACGAGCGCGGGGGATGGAGCGTCGGGAAACGCAGCCCGCAGCGACTGATCGACGCGGCGCGCGAACAGCGTGGCGAGGTGCATCGCGCCGAGCAGGTGCACGAAACGCGAGTGTTCCGCGCTGGGGAACACCCACCACGCGGATTGCAGCTGGTGCACTCGACGCAGCCGCTGCAGCCACGGCGTGTCGAGAAGCTCGCGCTCGCTCGCCTCGCCGGGGCGGTCCTTCGTGATCTCGATGTAGCCGTACAGGGGGTCCGCGATGAGGTTGACCTCGCTGAAGCGCGCTGATCCGCGCGCGGCGAGGTCAACCTCACGCTCAGCGGTCAGGTGCGCTACTCCTCCTCTTCTTCTTCGTCGTCCTCATCCTCGTCGTCATCGTCGCCGTTCTGCCGGACGGGTTTCCAGCCGCGAAGGTCGGTCATGACGGTCCTCCCAACAGTGATCGACGGTCTCAGCCGGCGCTCCGGCAACGCTGTATACGATACCCAACAGCGGCGTGGGTGATGATGAGCGACGTGGCAACCATGCAGCAGTTCGCGAAGGCAGCCGACGCCATCGCCGCGACGCAGTCGAAGCTCGAGAAGGTGCGCGTGCTGTCGGCCTTCTTCACGACCCTGCATGGTGACGAGCTCGCTC
>Ga0307471_100000955_pt1 | contig 15447 bp, 13 predicted proteins | sample atmos_gasesAM3C__2_FD_204566 | JGI IMG/M metagenome (GOLD analysis project Ga0307471, IMG submission 204566) | Hardwood forest soil microbial communities from Morgan-Monroe State Forest, Indiana, United States - atmos_gasesAM3C_515 | ecosystem: Environmental > Terrestrial > Soil > Temperate... | reverse complement strand
AGCAGCCGAAGCGGGCTTCTTTCCGGGCATCATTGTTTACATGACGCACTGGTTCCGCGCCGAAGATCGCGCTAAAGCCGGAGCGTTTTTCATGACCGCGATCCCGGTCGCCAACATCATTGGTTCCCCGGTGGCGGGGTGGCTCCTGGGTGTGCATTGGTTTGGAATGCAGGGGTGGCGGTGGCTGTTCATCGTCGAAGGAATCCCCGCGGTGGTGTTCGGAGTCGTCACCTATTTTTACCTCACGGACTGGCCGCGCGAGGCGCGCTGGCTCACCGGCGAAGAACGCGAGTGGATTACAACGCAGCTTGAGCAGGAACTACAGGCGAAAAAAGCGGTGCGTACGTACTCCATCTGGGAATCACTGCGGCAGCGCGAAGTCATCCAACTAACGTTTGTTTATTTTTTCGCGGTGAGCAGCATCTATGCCCTGACCATCTGGCTACCGACTTATTTGAAACAGGCTTCCGGCATGTCGAATCTCGCGGTTACCTGGCTCGCGATGATTCCCTATCTTTTCGTGCTTTTGGCCATGCTTCTAAACGGGTGGCACTCCGACCGTACCGGCGAGCGCCGCTGGCACACGGCTTTCCCTTTGATGCTGAGCGCAGCCGCTTTTCTGTTCGCGATTCTTTACGGCTCACATTTTTGGCTGGCGTTTGTATGCTTGACGTTGGCGGCCATGGCCAACGCTTTTCTACCAGCGTTTTGGCCGATGCCGTCGGCATTTTTGGGCGAATCCGCGGCGGCCGCCTCGATTGGCCTGATCAATTCGATCGGGAATCTGGGGAGTTTGGTGACGCCTTGGGTAATCGGTTACTTCCGGGACCGCACGCAATCCTTCACAGGTGGGTTTATCTACGTAATCTCGAGCCTGATCATTGCGATCTTATTAACCCTGTCTATCCGGGCACCAAAGTTGGTCAGCCGAGTGTCCGGCTAAAGTCGCAATGCCGGCAAATTGTCAGTTTGCGTCCTTCTTGAATACGACGCCGGCTTTCATCACGAATTTGACGCGTTGTAGTTCTGTGATGTCTTTCAGCGGGTCGCCGCTGACGGCGACGAGGTCGGCCCACTTTCCTGCTTCGATGGTGCCGACCTTGTCGCTCCAGCCGAGGAGTTCGGCCGGGACCGAAGTGCCCGCGCGAATCGCCTGCATCGACGTCATTCCATACTGCACGTAGTATTCGAATTCCTTGGCTTGATTCAGCACTTTCCAGTCGAAGCCGCCGGCATCCGTTCCGAGGGCAATTTTGACGCCCTTCTTGATGGCTTTCGGAAAATTGTCGCGCTGGAGATCGGCCATTTTCTGCCAATTGCTGCCGCGGCCGGGCGCTACGTACACGCCTACGGTGATTGTGGGCACCCAGTAGACGCCTTTCTTCGCCATTTCGTCCATGAGCGCGTCGGTCAAGCCGTCGCCGTGCTCGATGGTGTCCACGCCGGCGCGCAACGCGGCGGCGATTCCGTCACTGCCGATGGCGTGCGCTGCGACTTTTTTGCCCAAGCGATGCGTTTCCTCGACGATGGCCTTGGCTTCCTCGTCGGTGAAATTCACCATGGAGTGCAGGACGCCGTCCGCTTCGAAGTGATAGCGGCGGTCCGAGTAATACTTGATCCAATCGGCGCCGTACATAGCTTGTTCGCGCACGGCTTTGCGCACTCCGTCCACGCCGTCGGCATACTGCACGCCGGTGGGCACTTTCAGTTCCCAGGAATAGCCGAGCAGCGGATACATTCCGGTGGGGGTCATGGCGCGCGTGGCGACTTGCATGCGCGGGCCGGGCACTTCGTCGTGGGCGATGGCCATTTTTACGTCCACATCGGCGTACATGGCGCCTTCGGTTTCGAGGTCGCGCATGGCGGTGAAGCCGTGAGAAAGCGCCATGTGCGCGTTGCGGGCGGCGAGAATCGCGCGGTAGGGGATCGATTCTTTCAACAATTGCGTGTCGTACTCCTCGGCGGTGATGTCTCCGTTAAGCAGAACATGGGTGTGGGTATCAATGAAGCCGGGCAACACCGTGGACTTCGAGAGATCGAGGACTTCGACGCCGGCAGGCGGTGTCCCCCCGGGTGTTACAGAGACAATCTTGTCGCCTTCGATGATGATCAGCGCGTTTTCGATGGGCTTATCACCCTTTCCATCGATCAGCTTTCCAGCGCGGATGGCAACGCGGTAGGGAGCCTGGGCGGCGGCAAACATCGGCATCAGCAAGCTCGACAAAATGACAGCGGCGAAGTGGCGCATGAAATACTCCTCTCGAGGACGACAGCCTATCAGAGACCTGGGAATTCGTCGCCTTCCGGCGACAATTCCAGAGATTTGAATCTAGAGAAACCTGGAAAGCCTACGGAAGCGTATCGATTGCACTACCATCGGTGGCTGGCAACCCGGCACGCCGATTGGCGTCTAACAGGAGTAATTGCCGCACTCAGGAGGTCAATGTGCACATCGCCAAAAGGATCGGCACTCTGTGTTTATCTGTAGTGCTCCTCTGGGGAGCGCCCTATCTATTCAATTCGGCTTTCTCAACGGGGACGGAACAAGATCCGAAAGGTGACTCGCCCGCTCTCACGATTTACAACCAGCAGTTTGCCGTCGTGCGTCAGAAACTGCCTCTCGATTTGCGCTCAGGAGTTAATCACATTCAGATCACCGACATCACCGCGCATCTCGAACCCGATTCCGTGATCCTGCGCTCCATGGACGCCGGCCGTCGTCTTCAGATTCTGGAGCAGAACTACCGCAATGATCCCGTCTCGCAGCAATTGCTTCTTTCACTGTATGAGGGCAAAACCATAGATTTTCTTGAGACCGACAAGGATGGCGCGGCGCGCACCGTGCAGGGCAAAATTATCCGCAGCGGCTACGTGCCTCATTACAGCGCGTTCCAATCGTACGGCCCGCAATATGCCGCGCAGCAGGCTGCAGTTGCCCAAGGCAATGAGCAACCCGTTATTGAAGTTAGCGGTAAGTTGCAATTCTCCCTGCCAGGTCAGCCCCTCTTCCCGGCGTTGGCTGACGATACCGTGCTCAAGCCCACGCTCTCTTGGGAACTGCTGACGGACAAGCCGGGTGCTACCTCAGCAGAGTTCAGCTATGTGACCGGCGGCATGAACTGGGAGGCGAGCTATAACGTGATTGCGCCGCCGAAATCCAGCGTGCTTGAGCTCGTAGGCTGGGTAACTCTCGACAACCAAAGCGGCAAGGCCTTTCGCGATGCGCGCCTCAAGTTGATGGCGGGCGACGTGAACAAAGTTCCGCCCCCAGGGGCAGTCGTGGCGACGTTCGGGCGAGCGATAGCGTTTGGAGGAGCCGGAGGACAATTTGCTCCCCCAGTGACGGAAAAAACCTTCGATGAATATCATCTCTATACGCTCGAGCATCCCACCACTCTCCACGATCGTGAAACCAAGCAAGTCGAGATGGTTCGCGCCGCCGGGATCCAGTCCAAGACTGTCTACGTCTACGATGGATTTAGGGTCGATCAGAATTATCAGAATTGGTCGCTGGAGAGCATCCGCCAGCAGGAAAGCTATGGCATTCTTTCCAACCCCAAAGTTTGGGTCATGCAGGAATTCAAAAACAGCTCCGAGAATCATCTCGGCATACCCCTTCCAAAGGGGCGCGTGCGTTTCTATCGGCGCGACGATGATGGTCAGCTGGAGTTCACCGGCGAGAACGACATCGACCACACCCCAAAAGACGAGACCATTCGCCTCTATACCGGCAATGCCTTTGACATGACCGGGGAACGCAGCCGCACGGATTACCGCGCAGACTTCAATGCGCGGTGGCTCGACGAATCATTTGAAATCAAAGTGCGCAATCACAAGAGCGAGTCTGTCGAAGTGCGTATCGTCGAACATCTTTATCGCTGGACGAATTGGGACATCATCAAGAATTCCGATCCCTTCAAGAAGCTCGATAGCCGCACTCTCGAGTTCCTTGTGCAGATTCCGCCCCACGGAGAGAAAACCGTGAGCTACAAGGTGCATTATAGTTGGTGAAATCAGGACTCGCCGTGTCCGTCCCCGCGCGGTGGATTGGCCTCTACTCGCAATAAAAGAGGATCCCCAGGGCTTTGTATTGCGGAATAATCCACGGAAATGTCGACAAGCGGGTAGGGTTCGGCTAACATCTGCCGCAGAGGTCGAGGGAGCGGCATACTCCGGAGCGATGAGCCGTTGGTTGGTGCAGTGCTGAATGGAGTTTGCCCGTTTGTGGCAGGGACTTTATGCCCGGCGAAATTCTCGTGAAGCGGCCGGGATTCGAAAGCAGAATTCTTGGGAGGGGACGTGGGCCATTCGTCTCTGATGAGCACCCCTCGGAGTTCCGAAGGGGAAGAGGCTCGGCGCAGCACGCGTATTGAGCGATCCGTTCCCCTGATCATCTTCGGTCAAAACCGCCTGGGCGAACCGTTTGTGGAAAGAACGGTCTCAACGAGCATCAATCTGCATGGATGCCGGTATCCTTCGCGCCACGATTATGGAGTCGGGAGCTGGGTCACCTTGCAGGTGGTGGGCTTGAACGTGGAGCCAAAGCCGCCGGCGATGCGGGCCCGAGTGCGCTCAGTGCATACTTCGCAGAGTCCGCGGGAATTGCAGCAGGTGGGCGTCGAACTGGAAAGCCCCGGTAATGTTTGGGGAATCGCTGTGCCGCCACAGGACTGGCTGCGCTTCGGCGAATCATCGCATAGCTCGATGGCGCAATTCGCCACCGGAGCGGCGCCGGCCATGGAGCCAACGACGGCGGCAGCAGAACTCGATGAGCCGCCGCAGAAACTCGAACACAAATTGGCAGAGGTTGCGACATTTCCTTCTCCGTCGCCGACTGTTGTGAAACCCCAGGCTCCGAAGATAGCGGAGCCCCCGAAACCGCAACGCGTGGTGGTCACACCGGATGGGCTGATCGCGGCGCTCCAGGGAAAACTGCAGCAAGCCGCGGAAAAAGCGGCGCAAGAAGCGATTGCGACTCATGTGGATGAAGCAGTGCGAAAAGCATTGCAAAGTATTGAGGAGAGCCGCCAATCCAGCGTTCTGGAGCTTCAGGAGCTTTTTCCCACGCGTGTAGAAGCGATGAAGATTTACTCGAAAGAAGAAATCGCAGCGGGGTTCGCCGCGCAGTGGAAAGAAGAAATGGAAAAGTACCGCAGCCAGGCGGAGGAGATGGCGCAACGGCTGGAGAGACAAGCGGCGGAGCTGCGGAGCGAGCTGGTGAGGTCGCAGGAATTTGTAGCAAGAATGTCGCGCGAAATGGAACCGCAGGTGCACGCGCGGCTGGACGAAGCGGTGGCCCGAGCCACATCGGAATTTGAAGGAGCGACGGCCCGTGCGGCGGAGCGTCGCTACGAGCGGCTGCTCGAGAATACGCAAGCGGTCACTCAGGAGGCGTTGCTGAAGCTGGATGCGCGCTCCGCTGAAGTGCAGGCGATGGTGCAGACCGCGGTGAATTCCGCCGTCGGAGGGCTCCAGCGGCAGACCGAACGCCATGTGAATGCCGTGCTCTCGGAGACCAGAGAGCGCGCCGTCTCCGCGCTTTCGTCGCTCGATGCCGAAAGCCGCGCGGCTTGCGAGGCCCGCCGGCAGGCTTTGGAGGCGGAAGTGGCGCGTTCGGCGGAACGTTCCACGGATCAATTCCGCAAGGGGATGAAAGCGTTTTTGTATTCCTGCCTGGTGGCGGCGGTCAGCGCCGTGGATGAACATTCAAAGTCGACCTTGGATGGGCTGCTGAAAGACAATGGAAAATCTCTGCACGAATCAGGCAGCGAACCAGGTACTCAGGATGAGCCGGAAATTATCCCCGGCACCGACAGCGATCCCTTTACCCACTAGAAAAGCATCGTAGTGGTGGAACGCTACAAGGACTGTTCAACAAGCAACATCAACGTGATTCTAAATTGGAATGAGGAATTGCTGCGGCTGACGGGTTCCGGAAACAAATAACTCCATACTAAAGGAAAAAGGCCAGCCGCTCTCTCAGGACGGTTGGCCTTCTTCCTTCATCTTCTTGCCGCAGATCCCAATTCATTCCTGAAGGAGTCAGGGTGACAGTTTCTGCGTGTGCTCTGGCCGAAGCCAGAAAGTCGTTAGTCGAATCAGCGGGCAGCGGCAGAACCGGGACGCCGGAACGGACGACGCGCCATATCCTCGGCCGCGTCGATACCATGACGAGCGGCCACCATCGCCGGATGCTGGCTATTGGCCAGGCGCTCGACTGCCAATGCCCATGTCTTGTGGAGCATGTACAGGCTGCCGATCACCATCGCGATTGCCGCAAATCCCAATGCAAACAGGACGAACGCGGCCAGCAGTTCCCGCACGAAATAAGCTTGCAGGGCCACGATACTCCCCAGGAACCACCACATCCATTTACGGCTCTTGTCTTTGTTCTTCATCTTTCCCGTTTCCGCCATCTGCATCACCCTCAAAACCCACCGTTTCTTCGCACTGTACTCAATCGGCTCGCTACTGCCTTTGATGCTCCGACCTGTCCGAAAGGTCCATTGCCCCTCGCACCTGTCCCATTTGACACCTCCTACGGACAGAAAGCGATGGTACTGGAGGCTCATTTTTAGCCTAGAACCAGCCACGCAGTACTAATCCTGGAACGATTGGACTCGCGTAACTATCGGAAAATAAACAAATTAAGACAACTGCCACTTTCGCCCCAATTTTCGCCTCTTTTTCCCTGTACTACCTGTGGAAAACCTGTCCTTTCGGACAGGGGGAATCCTGCTTCTTTGGGTAGTGCTACTTCGGCACACGACGTTTCAAGCTGGGGCATGTATGTCGGCTACGTAGACGACGCGGGGACTCCTAAGTCAGAAGAAGGGGTGTTTCGTAGTGGTTTCGTGGAAAACGTATGTGTTTCGGGGCCCTGCAGCTCGGTCTCTAATTCCCTCTCAAAGCATACCCCATGTCAAAGGGCAGCTTGCCATCCACGCGGAGGACTTTCACCGAGCTATTGATGGAATAAACATCGAGAATTCCCACTGCGCCCGGCGTCGCTTCCACGGTGCGCAACAGATCCTCGTCGCTGCCCACAATCTTTACGATCGAGTGGGACTCGTTCAGTTTCGCGATTGCCGCTTTGGTGTCGCCGCCGGCATCGCCAAAGAGTTTTTGTACCGCCGTGCGCATCTCGGGAGATTCGGGATTCTTGAGGACAAGAATAAAACTCTTTCCGTCCGGCCAGATTTTCTGAGCTCCTTTGCACATTTTCGCGAGGTCCGCCAGTTGAACGTCCGAGAGCTTGCTCCTAACGGAAACGACCACAGCCATGTTCTTGATCGCGGCAATGCTCGCGCCGGCAATCGAGCTAATGCAAAATAATGCGGCTACTCGCAGCCATTTCCCGCGGGTGTTTTTCTTCATTGCTTCCATGCTCGCTTTCAATCAGATTCTTTGCAGTATCTTCACTGGCCACCGCGAGGGGCAAGCATCCGTTTTTCCCCTGTGCTTAACTGTACGCCTCCCACCTTCCATTTCCCCAAACAGACAAGCCTTCTGTCTATTCCCGCACACCTGACCTCAAGGCCAGTATCCCCGAGCCCTTGCATCACGCTACTTTTCAATCTGTGCTCATTCCTTATTCCTGTGGAAACGGAGAATGTTTTGCCATGACTCGATTTGCTGCGCGCTTCTTTTTGTTCATTTTCCCGTCGCTCTTTGCTTCGAGCGCCTGGGCGCAAGCTCCTTCGACTCACGTCGAGAATGCTGCCTCCCGCGCTGGCGCCAGCAATCCGCACGCGGTAAACGTCAACCAGCTGCTCTTCGGCGCCATTCCGCTCTCCACGCGTTCTGAGCAAGCGCGCCACTTGCTGGAGCTCGCCGTCGACAATTATGAAAACGCCATCTACCGCGACTCCGCGGTTTTGGCGCGCCGTGCCGCTGAAGCGGATCCGCAATCCGCTCTCGCCCAGGCCATGGTTTCGTTCGCCTCCCGCCGGATCATTCCGGACGCCGCCGCCCTGGCCAAAGCCAAATCGCTTCTCCCGCGTGCCACTCCGGATGAGCAACTCCTTGCTCGGTGGATGACCAGCATCCAGGACCGCGATCTGCTGCCCGCCATTTCCACTATGAATGACCTCTTGAAGCGCTTTCCGCGCGATAAGCACGTTCTCTATATGACCGCCGAATGGCTCTATCTCCAGCAGGATGACGACCGCGCCCGTTCCATGATGGAAGCAGCTCTGCAAATCGATCCTGCATTCCCTGCAGCCCTGAACCGCCTCGGCTACATTTACGCCGGCAGCGGCAGGCCCGACCCCGTGAAGGCCATCGCTTCCCTGAAACGCTATGCCGAAGTCGAACCGTCTTCACCCAATCCTCAGGACTCTCTCGGCGAAGTTTCCCGCATGACCGGTGACGATCTCGCCTCGCTGGAGCACTATTCGGCGGCCCTGAAGATTGACCCCAAGTATCTGCCTTCGCAGGAGGGCCTTGGCGGCACACGCATGCTCATGGGTGATTTCAGCAACGCAAGAAAAGAATATGACCGCGCCATCCCGCTCGCGGACAATCCGTTTGACGAACTCGATGCCAAGTACCAGCAAGCACTCATCTTTTTCTGGGAAGGCCACTTAGCCGAGGGCCGCAAAGCCCTCGACGATCTCGCTGAAGAAGCCGCCAGGAAGAAAGAACCCAACGCGCAATTCGAAATTGCTCTGGCCGGCGCCATGCTCGCCGGCGATTTTCACGAGGAGCTCACCCGTCTTTCCGCGCTCTCTGCGTTTCTGGAAAAGCCTCTTGCGGGCATGATCGAATCCGACCGTAATATCAATCGCGCTACCACTCTCCGCGAACGCGCGCGTATCGCCGCGCTCAACGGTCTTGTCAACGACGCAATCGCTGCCCTTTCACAGCTCGAGGGACTCGCCGATTCCTCGCGTGACCTCGTCGTCGTCAATGCTTATGAATCAGCCCGCGGCTACTTCCTTTTACGGCAGGGCGATTTTGCCGGGGCAGCCGACGGGCTTGGCGCTGATCCTCACTCGCCGCTCGCCCTTCAGCAACTTGCCTTAATTCAGGAAAAACTCGGAGACACCTCCGCGGCGCAGTTAACACGGACGCGCCTGAAGTATCAGCGCGCCCCGACCGCCGAATGGTTTTTGATGGCGCACCAAAACGCCGGCACATCACATTAAGTTCATTTGCAAACGGGAACGCGTTGCCGCGGCTGATTCTCTGCCGCAGCAACGCGCTTTCTTGTTTCCTGGAACTTGCCTAAGCCTTCTTCAACAGGCGTGAGATCCACACCAGAATCACCGCTCCCACAAACGCCACGATGATCGAGCCGATGATGCCTCCGCCTGGCCAAATGCCGAGCATTCCAAACACCCAGCCGCCAAGGATGGCTCCGAGAATCCCGAGGATGATGTCAACCAGCACGCCGTACCCGCCACCTTTCATCACTTGCCCGGCGAGCCAACCAGCGATCAAACCGACTACAATCCAATAAAGCATGATTCTGCCTCCCTCTTTCGCTTTTCTCGATCTCCTGGCTGGAAACCCACTTATCCTGGGTCCCTTTTAGAACGTGTCCTTGCCAAATGTCAACTTCGCGCGGGCCAGTGCCAGGTTCCTCTTCGGCGGTGCGGTTTGCAGAGGGAAAGGCCGGGCGCTACACTGGGGCCCATTCGAATTATTCTGTTTCAGGGGAGATTTCTTGAACTTCCGCCTTCGACTGTTCTTCGTGCCGTTGCTCGCGTTCGCGCTGATCGGCGCTGCGTGCTCGAAGGCTCCCGCGCAGAAAGATGCCACTTCCCTGTCCGGCACACGGCCCACGATCGTCTTCATGACCGACTTTGGCACCGCCAATGACGCCGTGGCCATTTGCCGGGCGGTGATGGTCGGTATCGCTCCAGAAGCGCGCATCATGGACATCACCCATCAGGTGACGCCGTTTCAGATCGAAGAAGGAGCGCGCTTCCTTGAGGGAGTGACGCCTTACTACCCTGCGGGCACGGTCTTCGTTGTCGTGGTCGATCCGGGAGTCGGCACGTCGCGTAAAGCCATTATCGTGAAATCAAAGAAAGACCAGTATTTCGTCCTGCCCGATAATGGCCTGGTCACTCCGGTGATCGATCGCGATGGCCTGGACTCCGCGCGGGAAATCACCAATCAAAGCTGGATGATCCAAGCGCCGGTTTCTTCCACGTTTCATGGCCGCGATATCTTTTCTCCCGCGGCGGCGCATCTCGCCGCTGGCTGGGATTTCAACCTCGCCGGCCCGGTAGTTGCCCAGCTCGTGCGTTTGAATCCAAAGACTTCGATCACTAACGCGAAAGGCATCGAGGGTGACATCATCGGACTCGACGATCCCTACGGCTCCCTGATCACCGATATTCCGGGGGACGAATTCAAGAAGCTCGGCTACAACCTCGGCGACAAAGTGCGAGTTGAAATCAACAAGAAACCGGTGATTCTGCCTTACGTCAAGACCTTCATGGAAGTCCCCGTGGGCGACGTGCTCTTGTTCATCGATTCCCGCGACCGCGTCAGCATTGCCATCAACCAGGGCAACTACTCCAAGAAATTCAACGTCACTCCGCCGGGAACTGTCTTTATCCCCCGCAAGGGCGCGCCGTTTAAGTAAAAGCAGCTGTTCGAATCATCCAGAATAGCCACGAGAAGGATGGACTTCGGCCCACGTCTTCTAATTCTGGTCCGAGTTGCTTTTTTCCAACGCTCGACCAACAATGAAGTTGTAGCTCAGGCCTTAAGGCCTGAGGTTCTTCGATTGTCGAGGTCCCGCCATGCCTGAAGCTGTCATCGTCTCCGCCGTCCGCACTCCCGTTGGCCGTGCTTACAAGGGCTCGCTGCGCGCCACACGCCCCGACGATCTCGCCGCGCTGGCCATCAAGGAAGCGCTCGGGCGTGTTCCCGGCCTCGACCTAAAAGAAATTGACGATGTGATTCTTGGCTGCGCCATGCCCGAGGGCGAACAAGGCATGAACGTCGCGCGCATTGCCGCTCTGCGCGCCGGCCTTCCGGTTGAAACCTCCGCGATGACCATCAACCGCTTCTGCTCTTCCGGTTTGCAGGCCATCGCCCTGGCCGCCGAGCGCATCCGCTCCGGCTCCGCCGAAGTCATCGTTGCGGGCGGCACGGAATCCATGTCCATGGTGCCGATGGGGGGCAACAAAATTTCGCCGAATCCCTGGCTGGTGGATCACTATCCCGACGCGTACATCAACATGGGGCTGGGCACGGAAAATATCGCGCGCAAGTTTGGCATAACGCGCGAACAAGCCGACCAATTCTCCGCCGATTCGCATAAGAAAGCTCTCGCGGCGATTGCTGCGGGAAATTTCAAGGACGAGACGATTGCCGTCGAAGTGAAAATCACTTCGCTTCCCAACGGCAATGGCACCTCATCCAAGCCGAAACCTGGGACGGTCAAACCGACGACGCAAACATTTACGTTCGCAACCGACGAACTCCCGCGCGCAGACACAAATCTCGAGGTGCTCGCCAAACTCAAACCCGCATTCCACACCAAGGGCATGGTGACCGCGGGAAACAGTTCGCCGATGAGCGACGGCGCCGCCGCCACCGTGGTGATGAGCGATGCTCGCGCCAAATCGCTTGGACTAAAACCACTCGCGCGCTTTGTAGCTTATGCCACGGCGGGCGTCCTTCCGGAAGAATTTGGCATCGGCCCGGTTCGCGCCATTCCCAAAGCGTTGAAGCTCGCCGGACTTTCTCTCAGTGACATGGCTGTCATTGAACTCAACGAAGCTTTTGCCGCGCAGTCCCTCGCCGTGATTCAGCAGGCCGGCCTCGACGCCTCGCGCGTCAATCCCAACGGCGGCGCCATCGCTCTCGGCCATCCGTTAGGCTGCACCGGCGCAAAACTTACCGCCTCCATCATTCGTGAACTGGCGCGCAGAAACGCGCGCTACGGCATGGTCACCATGTGCATCGGCGGCGGCATGGGCGCCGCCGGCATCTTCGAGCGCCTCTGATAACGGGCTTGCGCTAGGCATGCTGGTTTTAATCATTCTCGTCGCGTCGATCCTTGTCTTTCGGGGGCTGGGCTTTGCGGGAGAGCCAGCTTTCGCCTCATGGTCCGCGGATGTGCGCGATGGCCTCGCGGTCATGCTTCTTTTCACCGCGAGCGCGCATTTCACTCCAATGAAGGAAGACCTCATTCGCATGACGCCGGGATGGGTTCCATGGCCGAGAGCGATGGTTTTCTTTACCGGGCTTTGCGAGATAGCCGGTGCGATTGGTCTTGTGATCCCTGCGACGCGGACCGCCGCGGGCATAGCGCTGATTCTTTTTTTCATCGCCGTCTTGCCCGCGAACATTCAAGCAGCCCGTGCTCGAATCACTCTTCGCGGGCGTCCGGCCACGCCTCTTTGGCTGCGGCTTCCAATGCAAATCCTCTTCATCGTTTTGGCTTCGTGGTCCACTCGATAGCCCTTGCCTTTTGCGAGGGATTTGTTCAGCTGATATACAATGCGCTCATGAAACGCCTATTCCCTGTTCTCGCGCTCTTGTTCTCTGCCTCACTCCTCGCGCAGGCCCCGGAGCCGATGCCGCTCGCGCACGGAAATACTCCCGGCGAGCCGCACCATCATCTGAAAATCGAAAACGAATACGTTCGCGTTTATTACGTCGAAGTTCCTCCGCACGAAAACACCCAACTTCACCAACACGACCACGACTACCTGTTCGTCACGCTGGGTGACTCGGACGTAATCAATGCGGTCCGCGACAAGCCCGAAGTCCACCTCGTCCTCAACGACGGCGAAACGCATTTCACGCGCGGCGGCTTCGCCCACGTCGCCCGCAACCTCAGCGACAAACCATTCCGCAACGTCACCATCGAACTGCTCCATCCGCAGGGAGTGGCTCACAACGAGTGCGGGCTCGTAATCCCCGGTCAAGGAGCTGCTATCTGCGATCCGCCATTCGTATCGGTCTGGGACAACACTCAATTCGAGACCACAGAATCGAAACTGGATCTTGTTTGGATTTTCTCCAGAAAAGAGGAGCAGAAGGACACCGTCTCCAAACTTGCCTTTCTTGTCGTCGGGCTTGAAGGCCCTGAGGTCAAAATCAATGTGAAGGGAAAGCCATCGAAAATGCTCAATGCAGGCGAGATAGAGTGGTTCGATGCCGGGTCGGACGTACAGTTCTCAGGTGAAGGTGACAGTAACAGGGCGCCCCAGTTCCTCAAGCTTACCTTCAAAGACTCAGCCTTGCGTTCGAGACCCTGAAAGTTTCTTAGCGCTTCTTAGCTTCGACGCGCACAAACAAGGTTTCTGGCGCGTCTTTCATCGCCATGAATTCTTCGCTCACGAGTGTTCTCGGACCGGTAACCCGTGTGACGTTTCGCAACTTAACGGCTCCGCCTCCGCCCTGAAACTCGAAGCGGTACACCAGCGCGTCGTCCTCGAACTGTCCGGTCTCTACGACCGCTCCTGGAAAACCATTTCCGAAGACATAGGCTTTGTACGCTTTTTCCCTGGCGTCCCAGGTCATCACCAAAAGCCCTTCAAAATCGCCGACCGGCCCTTGTGAATGAAACGTGTTGATGAGCGAATTCCCTCCTGGCCCGAGTTTGCTGGTGTACACGCCAGTATTCTTCCCGCCATTCGGAGAGAAGGCGGACTTGGGATACGTTTCCGTGTAATCCCACTCGCCGAGATAAAACTTCAGCCGTTCCATCTCCGCCACGCCCGGTTTCGCCGCCGGGGCCGTGGGAATCGCCGCCGGCTTCTCTGCCGTTTTTTCTTGGCGCCCGGCCATCGTCACCGCAGCCGCCAGCATCATCAACGCGAACATTATGGAGAAAACTAGCTTTCGATTTTTTCGAAACATTGTCGCGCTCCCTTTCTCTCTCGCACGGAATTCATACTATTAATAGCCGATTTATTTCTTGGCCTTCCACAATCCGACGGTGTTGCCTTCAGGGTCCTGCATCCAAGCAAACGTGCCCGTGGGAATCTCCACTGGCGGCACCAGGGTCTTCGCTCCCAGCGATTTTGCTTTCTCGAGATACGCGGCCACGTCGTCCACGTCCACGTAGAAAATCGTATAGTGATGCGGCTCATGGCCCAACGATGTAATGTGGCCGCCGATGCCGCCCGTTTCCGCGGCGATCATCGCCGCCGGGCCCATCGCCTCGATTTTCCAATCGAACAGTTTTTTATAAAATTCCTGAGTCTTCGCGCTATCCTTGCAGCCAATTTCGAAATGCACCACAGACCTGCCCATCGCGTCCTCCTCAAATCTTGCAGATTTGCTTAAAACAGTTTTCCCAAGCGCGCAAACCTATCATTTTTCGAGCGGTCAGTGTGATTAATTTCCGTTGAACACGCCCTCCTGCGAAAGCACACATTCTCGTGTGTCGAAACATTGGCTGTCGTGCATCCAAGGGTTAGACTCTCGGGGAAGGAGATGGCTATGTCTATACGACCGGTAAAGCGGCTGATCAAGTCCAAGCCAACGATGGAAGGTGCTGGCGTCCACCTGCGGCGCGCGTTTGGTTTCGGCAACACTTCGGATTTCGACCCCTTCCTGCTGCTGGATGATTTTCGCAACGATGTGCCGGAGGATTATCTGGCGGGCTTTCCTTGGCATCCCCACCGCGGCATCGAGACTATCACCTATGTTCTGGCCGGGACGGTGGAACACGGCGACAGCATGGGAAACAAAGGCGCCATCGCCGCGGGTGACGTCCAGTGGATGACGGCGGGCAGCGGCATCATTCATCAGGAGATGCCCAAGGGCGACCATGCTGGGCGAATGCACGGGTTTCAACTGTGGGCCAACCTGCCCTCGTCGCTGAAGATGACCGCGCCGCGGTATCAAGAGGTGAAAGCGCTGGATATTCCAGAGATCAAGGACGACGACGGAACGCAAGTGCGCGTGGTGTGCGGAAATTTCTGGGGCAAATCCGGACCTGTGGACGGCATCGCGGCCGATCCCATTTATTTGGATGTGTCCGTGCCGCCGGGGCGGAGGAAAACGTTGCCGGTGGGAGTCGCGCGGCACGCGTTCGCCTACGTTTTTGCCGGGGACGGAAAGTTCTGCAACGCCTCGGAACCATTGTCCGTACCCACGGAGCCGGTGAGCTGGGCGGACACCAATCCGCCCGCCGAAGCGGACAACCGTTCGCTGGTCCTTTTCGATCGCGGCGACGAAGTGATGGTGCAGGCAGGCGATGAAGGAATCCGGTTTTTGCTGGTTTCGGGCAAGCCGCTCGAGGAACCGGTAGCGTGGTACGGCCCCATCGTGATGAACACGCAGGAGCAGCTGCGGCAAGCGTTCAGCGAATTGGACAAAGGGACGTTTCTCAAGCAGAAAGCCGGCGGTTAGGTTGTCGATTTGCGGCGCTCCCGTTCGACTAACCAACAGGAGGCAAGACCATGCAATATCTGCTGCTGATTTATCACTCCGAACAAGGATTCGAGAAGACGACGGAATCGG
>Ga0307471_100000954_pt1 | contig 15454 bp, 12 predicted proteins | sample atmos_gasesAM3C__2_FD_204566 | JGI IMG/M metagenome (GOLD analysis project Ga0307471, IMG submission 204566) | Hardwood forest soil microbial communities from Morgan-Monroe State Forest, Indiana, United States - atmos_gasesAM3C_515 | ecosystem: Environmental > Terrestrial > Soil > Temperate... | reverse complement strand
GCGTGACCGCCTCGCCGTGGATCTCTGGCCCAGTCTGGAATCAATGGTCTATCCGCAACTCCAAACTCGCCGCGTCGCCAAAGTAGCCCGCCTCGTCTTGGACACTTTCTTGCAACCCCTGCCCGCTGGAATCCGGTACGTACAGCCCAATACGCGCCAGCTTGTCTACGAAGCTCCTGCGCTGACGGCGGACATCGCTTTTGAGCGTCCGCCGAACTCGCCCCGCACAACACTGATCGGGCAGGTTATGAGGACTAAAGATCCGCACATGCCCCTGAACGGTGTCACGGTTGTGCTCAAAGACCGAAAGGGACCCCTGGATGTGAAGATGACCAACGAGGCGGGAGAGTTCTCGTTCGAATTCCAAGACGAGAGTAGCTTATCACTCGAAATTGAAGTCAGCCCCAACGATTGGGTCTTGCTAATTTCGCCTCCGCTGGATTGGGCTTCTGGAGGTGAGGGCCAAAGCATCAGTGAGCCCACCCCAGATGATCCTTCCGTGACCAGTGCGAACGAGCCCGTAAAGAAAAAAGGTAAGTGGGCATGAGACTTAGATGGCTGTGCGTTCCTTTGTTTGTTTTTGGTTTGTGCAGTAGTCCGGCAAAGGCGGACAATCGGGTGATTTTACGGACGACGCTCAATCGTCAAGCGCTTCAAGCGGCGTGCAATCCCCCGTTACTGCCCTCCATTTGCACTGTGGTTGGCGGATTAGGCGATCCTTTGGGGCAGCTATTCCTCATCACCACTCCACTCGACCTCACCTCACTGCTCAATCTCGTTGGCAATCCCCTGGGGATTATCGATGCCGAACTGGATCAGCTGCTTAGTTTGGTGGGTGGCCTGAATCAAGTGACCACCCCTCCCGCGGGTTTGTCCGACACCACGCCGGTCACCTACTCTGGTTCCACTGTGTGGGACGGCTATGTAAACCAACCCGCGGCAAACATCGTGCGCGTCTCCGCGGCTCAAACCACTTTCAATGTGATGGGCAGAGGCATCGTCGCGGATATCGACACCGGCGTCGATCCCAATCATCCCGCGTTGAAACCTGTGTTGTTGCCGGGCTACGATTTCACGCGAAACCAGCCTGGCGGTTCCGAGATGACGGACTACACCGGCACGCCGCCACCTCCCAACACCACCAACGTCGCCACAGTGAACCAGTCCACGGCTGCCGTGCTCGACCAGTCCACAGCAGCGGTCCTGGACACCAACCCCCAATACTCTGCCTTCGGTCACGGAACCATGGTGATGGGAATCATTCACCTGGTCGCACCGCAGGCGCAATTGCTGCCGCTGAAGGCTTTCAGTTCTGACGGAACGGGCTACTTGTCCAACATCTTGCACGCCGTTTATTACGGTGTGCAGAGCGGCACCAACGTCATCAACATGAGCTTCGATATGAAGTCGAATTCGCCGGAGTTTTCCAAGGCCATCAATTACGCCAACCAGAACGGCGTGATCTGCGGGGCCTCGGCGGGAAACGATGGCATGCAGGAGACTGTTTATCCAGCGGCTTACCAAAATGACGTCATGGGGGTCGCCTCCACCAGCGACACCGATACGCGCTCCTCTTTTTCCAATTATGGTGACGCCATTGTATGGGTAGCTGCGCCCGGCGAAGGCGTAATCTCTACGTATCCCTTTAGCACTTATGCCGCTGGATGGGGCACTTCCTTCAGCGCCCCCTTTGTTTCCGGCGCCGGCGCTCTTTTGCTAGGTCTCGATCCTACGACCAACGAGTCGAAGGCCGCAGCCGCCGTGGCGCACGCGGTGCCGGTCGGCTCCGGTATGGGCAACGGGCGCCTGGATCTAGTGCAAGCATTGCAATCCGTGGCGCCGCCAGCCGGGAGCACTGGGGACTTTGCCATCTCCCTCAACCCAACTGGCGATACAATCAACGCAGGGCAAGCCGCCCTGTTCACCGTCTCAGTCATGCTCAGCGGAGGCTTCAACGAGGTCGTGATGTTCGGTTGCTCCGGTCTGCCCACGGGAGCCTTCTGCATTGTGGCGCCATCCACGGTCACTTTGGACGGAACAAATGCATCAAACGCACATCTCGTCGTGATGACCACTCACCGCTTCGCGTTCTTTGCTTCGGTGGGCCCCGGGGGAACCCCGGCTGGTACCTACACCATCGTTGTCACGGGAACCTCAGGGAACGTAAGTCACGCCGCCTCTACCCAGCTCACGGTAAACTAAGCCCACCCCGGTCCAGCCAAAGCCCCGAACACACCCTCCTGCCGCACTCGACCTAGGCCGGCCGAGGAAGGGCTACTGGTCTTTCTGAATATTCTGGTCTTTCTTGATGTCGGAGCTGGCTTGCTCGATGCTTCCCTTCAGAAGCTCGGTCTTCACTTCCGACTTTTGCCCAGCCAGAAGAGAGACTTCGGTTTCAAAGGTCTGGTAGCCGGGCAGCGCTACTCGGATGCGATGCTTCCCAGGACTGATCAGCAGAGAATGGAGAGCGCCTCCAAACTCGCTGGCGTGGCCCGCATAGTTGTCATCCACAAAAACGGCTGCGCGTCCTGGATCCACCGTCAGCTTCAACTCGGCGGTGATGGAAGGTGGGCGTGCCCCTGGGATCAAAGGCATCGCCACGCGTACCTTCTGCACCTGTCCTGGCTCGATGACAACGTCTCTGACGAAGTCACTGTAACCCGACTGGCGCACGGTGATTTGATGTTTGCCGGGCAAGAGCAGCACCTTCTTGTCGCCCTTGAGTTCCTTTACATATCCGATGTAAGTGCCGTCGATCCAAACGCCGGCATCTTTTTCAACACCGGTGGCGCCTTTGAATTTCAGCTCGCCCATGACTTTGCTGTCTTGTGCGGCCAAACGCGGAGCCGCAAGCAGGGTGCAGAAGAGAATGAGGAGAAGACCTGAGGTAGGAAACAGCAAACTTCGGTGCATGTAGCCCCCTATTTCTGGGCGGGAGTATATGGTAACTCAGAAAAGGATTGATTTGTCTGCTAAAACTACTTCCGTTCCTGATACTTTTCAAGCTGCTTGATAGAAACAGCTTACTTCGGCTCTGTCAGACTCAAACAGACTTCGCGCGCATGCACCACGCACGTTTCTCCCGCATCGTGTGCGTCCCGGCGCACCGACTTCAGCTTCAGCAATCCTCCCGTTGTCAGGCTTTTGAGCATCTGCGGTTCGAGCGACGCATCGCGCAGGTTCCCGCCAGAGAAAATCGCCACCGGCGTAACCAGCTCCGCCGAATACGTTCCGTTCAAACGCACAATCTTCGTCATCACTCCTTGGCCGATCGTGGCATTTACCGCCAGCGTAAACGGCACAACCAGCCGCCCTCCCTCCCGCAGCCGCTCGAGCCATCTTGTCTGTGGATGCGTCACGCCACAATTCACAAGAATCGCGTCACACTCGCCAGGATCAAACTCTGCTCCATCTCCAGCCTCAATCGTCACGTTCTCATAGCCCGCAAGATTTTCCTTGGCCCGCGCCGCCAGCTCCGGTTGCAGCTCCAGGCCCACGACGCTCCCGCTTGGTCCGACTATTTCCGCCATGATCGCAGTGTAATAGCCCACGCTACATCCAAGGTGATACACACGCTCGCCGGGCTTCAGCGCCAGGGCGTCAATCCACCTTCCCAGGGAACCCGGCTGCCCGTTGTTGATGTCTTTTGCGCGGTCCAGCGAAATCACTACGTTGTGGTACACGTCCCGCGGATCATCCACCGTGATGTACGACAATTGCCCCAACCCTGCAACCGACATGGCCCGCCCTTCGGCCGACCCGATCTGCCATGGCCCAGGCCCCAGGAATTTCTCGCGCGGTACCTTCGCAAACGCCTCCACCAGTCCCGGCGTTGTCAGGCTCGCCGCAAACTTCACCTCTTGCGCATAGAATTCCCGGCAATCCTCAATCGTCATCATGCTGCCCCTCTAGTCGCTTTTGTTCCTACGTTACACCAACCTATAGAATGCGCTCTCTAAAGTTCATGGGATAATGGCGGCATGAAAGCCACTGTTCACATCGCTTTCTCGTCCTTGGTTGCCTTCTGCGGTTTTCCCGCTTCTTTATTTGCACAGGCTACACAAGCTCCCGCTCAGCGCCAGCAGCCGGAGTTCATCAAGCAAGGCCAGCAATTGATGCGCGAAGGAAAGCTGGAGGAGGCGCTCGCGCTGTATCGCCAGACGCTGCAAACTTCGCCGTTATCGCTCCCGGCCAATATCGCCGCCGGCAATGTGCTCGACTTGATGGGCAAAGGCGAAGAAGCTCGCAAGTATTTTCAGAAAGCCATCGACATCGCCGAGAAGCCCGAACAGAAAGCCTCGGCGAATCGCTCCATGGCCATGTCCTACGCCTTTGAAGGCAATTGCAAGAAGACCGTCCAATACGAGCAGAAAGTATTCGATTATTTCATCACCACCCAAGACTTTTTTCAACAAGGCGAAATCGCCGACGAAGCCGCTCGCGTTTGCATTGATGCAGGCGATTTAGACACCGCATTCCATTGGTACAAGGATGGCCACGACGCAGGACTGAAGGAGCCGGATATCAAGCCAGCTCGCGTGGACTTGTGGAATTTTCGCTGGGAGCATGCGCAAGCGCGCATCGCAGCTCGCCACGGAAACCTGGCCGAAGCACAGGACCACGTCACTGCCGCCAAGGCCATCCTCGACAAGGGTACAAATCCAGAACAAGCACAGTTCTTCCCGTATCTCCGCGGCTACGTCGCGTTTTATGGGCAGGATTACAAGACCGCGCTCGAGGAACTGCTAAAAGCCAATCAAAACGATCCCTTCATCCAATGCTTGCTTGGCCAGACCTACGAAAAACTTGGCGAGAAAGACAAAGCCATCGAGCCTTACCGCGAAGCCGCTGCCGCCACAGCCCACAATCCTCCCGCCGCTTACGCCGTCCCCTTCGCCAAGAAAAAACTCGTTATCGTGGTACGCTGAATAAAGATATCGAGCCGCCCGTGCGAAAAGCGCGGGCGGTTTTCTTTTTGCCCAATGAAATTTTCCAAAGGAGGCATTACGATGACCCCTGCTCGTCCGCCCGGTCGCATGGAAACCCTCAACGGCCAGCAACTCTACTTCGAAGTTCACGGAACCGGCGAGCCGCTCTTGTTACTGAGTGGCTTTTCCGGCTCCAGCCAGGATTGGATTTCTTCGCTCGCGCAATGGGGAACAGAATTTCAGTTGATCCTACCCGATCTGCGCGGCCACGGTCGCTCCGGCATTTTGTCAAAACACTTTCGACACGAGGATGCCGCAGCAGACATGTTTGCTTTGCTCGATCACCTGAAAATCACAGCCTGCAAGGGCGTCGGTATCAGCGCGGGCGGCAACGTCCTGCTACATATGGCCACCAAGCAGCCGAGCCGTGTCACCGCCATGGTCCTCGTGAGCGCCACTCCTTACTTTCCTGCGCAAGCTCGCGTCATCATGAGTCAGTACGCCGACAAGCTGCCGGAAGAGCAGTGGGAAACCCTGCGCCGTCGCCATCCCGGCGGCGATAAACAAATCAAAGCCATCCTCGCCAGCTCCAAATCCTTCGCTACCAGCTACGACGACCTGAACTTCACGCCTCCTCTTCTATCCACCATCCAAGCCCGCACGTTCATCATCCAAGGTGACCGCGATCCTCTTTATCCCGTCGAACTCTCCGTCGAAATGTTCAAATCCATTCCGAACTCTCGCCTCTGGATCGTTCCCAACTCCGGCCACGGCCCGGTCATCGGCGCCAGCTGGCAAGAATTCCTGCAAGCCGCTTCCGCCTTCTTGCAGGAGTAAATCTCTAAAGATTCCAATTTCTGACCCGTTCTTGATCGCTCTACTAGGTCGGCTGCTCGCTCTTGCGAATCTTTCGGATCCCCAACCATTGCAATACGGCGAATACCAGCACGAGTTCCGCCACTAGGGCTACAACCCACTTTCCTTTGACGCTGAAGGGAATCATAAAGATCAGGGCATAGCTACCGACGACCCAGATGGCGTCCAGGACCACTGCAATCCACGCGTCTGTGATTTTTATTCTCGGCCTGAGTGCGTTGATCAACAGCAAACCGGCGTAAAGGATCAAGCTGATTCCCAGAATGGCCAGGCTGACCTTCTCAGGAAGTCCAAGGACCTTTACAAGCCAGTGATTGCTAAACACGATCAACACGCCGGACGCTAGGGAAAATACTGCATTGCCCATCAGGGCTTTCTTCAAGAGGCACTGGCATTCGTTTGAAATTGCGTTCATAAAACTCCTCCTTATCGTTTGGATTTCCTGGAATCTTCCTTGCTGGAAGCGGCTCGGATGCGATCAGCGATTGTTCGCCGCGCCAGTGGAAAAGCGGACTTGTCGTTGAACAGCTTGAAGGCCCAGTTGGCCTCCTGAACGTAAGCGTGAAGCTCAAAGGCAAGCTGTCCTGGCCTCACGCTGGCCCGTATTTCCTTCTGCGATTGAGCGAACCCAATCTCCTCCTGCAGTGCCACCATCCACGCTTTGGTGAGCTCCGCAATCTTGTCGCGCACCGCGCCGGGCCTGCTGTCGAACTCCGCAGAAGCCGCGGCGAAAAAACAGCCTCCCCGAAATACGATCCTTTCGACATACCCGAGCCAGTTTTCCAGCATGGCTCTGAGACGGCGAACCCCTCGCGGACTCTTTAGCGATGGCTGTACCACCTGCTCCAGAAAAATCTCTTTGGCGGTTTCCACCGTAGCTAATTGCAGTTGTTCCTTGGAACCAAAGTGAGAAAAGATGCCGGTCTTGCTCATGTCCAGTTCGTCGGCGAGGCGTCCGATGGAGAGCCCCTCCAGTCCTTCCGCAGATGCAATGTCCACAGCGACGCGTAAGATCTCTCCGCGCGTCTGTGTGGCTTGCTCCGTATGGTAGAGAATTGCAGGGTTCATAGAACTATCGTCCTATATATATAGTACGACCGTTCTAAAGTCAAGCGCGATTGTTGCTCCGATTACGCACTCTCCGGAAGACGTTCGCGGGACTGTCCCTCGTCCCGGCGTCGTATAATCTGCGGTCGCTTTCTCCGAGGGGAACTGCAGCTCCCCGTTTCCCTCCAGGACACCGGTTTTATGACACATCGCTCGAAAACCAATCGCTACGATCGCCGCGGCATTTTAAAAGGCGCCGGCGCCATTTGCGCCACTAGCTTTCTTTGGCCGGCCAGCAATGATGCCTCGCAACAAAATCTTCAAATCGCTGGCCGCACAGTCGAAGTGCAGATTTTGCCGGTGAGCCCGCACACTCTTCGGCTCAGCGTTCTCCCCATTGAAGGCGGTCAACCAAAATCAGTTAAGGGCAATGGCTCTCTCGTGCAAGCGTCCTGGGGGCCTCCGCTGGCGAAATTCACACGCGCGGAACGCGAACGCGCGATCAAAGTCGGCGAACTTAACGTAAAGCTATCCGCTAATCCGTTCAATGTTGTCGTCAAAAATGCGAACGGCGAAGTCGTTCAACAACTCACCATCGATTCCGAAACTGGCGCAGTCTCTTTTCTGCTCGAAGATTCTGCGCTCTTCGGCCTCGGCGAAGGTGGCCCGCAGTTCGATCGCCGCGGTTCCGTCGATGCGATGCGCAGCGGCCAAGGCGGCTATCAACTCCACACACACGGTGGTCGTGTGCCCGTCCCCTGGCTCATTGGAACCGCTGGCTGGGCTCTTTACTTCCATCAGCCCTTCGGTACCTTCGACTTCACCGGCACCGAAGGCAAGTTCCTTCCGAAAGATCCCGCCAGTGCGCTGCCACTCGACATTTTCATCGTGATTTCTCAAGAACCAAAAGTTCTGATGGCCGAATACGCAAGGATCACCGGCCATCCTGAATTGCCTCCACTCTGGGCCTTTGGTTACCAGCAATCTCACCGCACGCTCGCCAATAACGAAGAAGTTCTCGCCGAAGCTAAAACCTTTCGCGAGAAAAAGCTCCCTTGCGACACGCTCATCTATCTCGGGACGGGTTTTTGCCCTTCCGGCTGGAACACCGAGAACGGCTCCTTCTCTTGGAACAAGCGCGTCTTTCCCGATCCCAAACAAGCCATCGACGAACTCCACAAGGAAAACTTTCGCGTGGTCCTGCACTCCGTAGTTCTCGAGAACGACTTGCAGGGAACCGCCCGCGATCTTTGCAATGTCACGCGCTTCGATAAAGAGCAGGTCGGTTGCGCCTGGGACGCGCATCGCAAAACGTTCGCGCTCGGCGTCGATGGTTGGTGGCCCGACGAAGGCGATCCTCTCGGTATCGAAGCGCGCCTCGCTCGCAATCGCATGTACTGGGAAGGTCCGCAGTTCGATCGCCCGAACGAGCGTCCCTACGCGCTGCATCGCAATGGCTTTGCGGGAATGCAGCGCTATGGCTCCTTCCTTTGGTCCGGCGATGTTTACTCCACCTGGGAAACGCTGAAGACTCACGTTCCCATTGCCATCAACACTGGGCTCACTGGCATTCCTTATTGGGGCACGGACATCGGCGGTTTCGTTCCTACAAAAGAGTTCACCGCCGAACTCTACTTGCGCTGGTTCCAGTTCGGCGCATTCTGCACGCTTTTCCGTTGCCATGGCCGCGCGTGGAAGCTCCGTCTTCCCTGGGGCTGGAACACCGGCGAAACGGGGCCCACAGAGATCAGCAACTACGGTGGCTCTGCGCTTCCGGATCCTAGCGAACTACATAACGCGCAAGTCGAGCCGATTTGCCGCAAGTATTTGGAGCTGCGCTATCGCCTTCTCCCGTATCTGTACAGCGCTGTGCACGAGGCCACTATTACCGGAATGCCCGTAATGCGCAGCTTCTGGCTGCACTATCCTGATGATCCCGAAGCCGTGAAACGAGGTGATGAATATCTCTGGGGCCGCGACATTCTCGTTGCGCCTGTCGTTGAAAAAGGCGCGACCTCGCGCCGCCTCTATCTTCCGCGAGGTCACTGGTTCGATTTTTGGACGAACGAACGCCACGACGGTGGCCGCGAAATCGAGCGCGCCGTCGATCTCGAAACCCTTCCGCTCTTCGTCCGGGAAGGCGCAATTCTTCCGCTCGGCCCGGTTAAACAATACGCTAACGAAAAAGTCGACGGCCCGCTCACGATTACCGTCTATCCCGGCGCGGACGGGCAATTCCTCCTTTACGAAGATGACGGCATCTCTTTTAATTACCGCAAGGGCGAATGGATTGGCCTAGAATTGAAGTGGGATGACTCGCAACACGCGCTAACGATTCGTTTGGCCGCGGGCTCTCGCATGCTTCCACCGTTGCGACGCAGTATCGAAGTCAAACTCGGCGACTCCATGAAGAAGGTCGAATTCGATGGCAAGCCACTCGACGTGCGCTTCTCGTAGCACGATCAAGATCTCGCTCCACCAAAACATGAAAGACCTGACAAACCCGGCTTGGATCAAGGCCAAAGGCTTTCTGTTCTTGCTCCTGGGCTTGCTTTCGGCGGCCCTTTTGTTTCTGGAGCGCCCCACACTTCGCGTAGCCGCTTTGTTGCTCCTCGTCGTTTGGTCTTTCTGTCGTTTCTACTATTTCGCGTTTTACGTTTTGGAGCGATATGTAGACCCGGCGTATCGTTTCTCGGGGCTTCTCTCTCTTGCCGGCTACTTGTTGCGCAGCCCGCGCCGCAAATCCTGAATTTCCAATTCTCGATTTTCAATTTGTTACACTTCCTTACCATGCTCTCCGCTCTACTGCGTAAGACAGGACTGCTCCTCGCAACTCTATCCCTCGGCCTATCCTCGCTCCTGCTGGCTCGTCCCGCTTCGGATTGGAAGAGTCTTGCCCCTGGGATGGACCTTAAGTACATAACCGCGAAGAAGCCAAGCTCCATTGGCGACTCGCGCATCGTCATCCTCCGCATGGATCCGAGCCTCTGGCAGTTGGAAGCTGTGGGCATCACGCAAACGGGCGAATCCGCGGGACATACGGCGCGCGCTTGGTCACAGACCCGCAATTTTTCCGCTGCCATTAATGCGGGAATGTTCGCTACAGATTACAAAACACACCTCGGCTACATGGGTTCTGCCAGCCATATCAACAACAGCCATCCGAACGCCTATCAATCGGTCGCCGGCTTCGAGCCCCGCGATTCCCAATCCCACCCCTTCTTCCGTATTTTTGACCTGGACGATCCGGGAATCCATTTTCAGGACATTCTGAAGGATTACACTTCCGTTCTTCAGAATCTGCGCTTGGTCAAGCGCCCCGGCTTGAATCAATGGAGCCAGCAGGAACGCAAATGGAGCGAGGCGGCTTTGGGCGAGGACGACGGAGGCCGGATTTTGTTTATTTACTCTCGTTCGCCGTTCACGATGCACGACCTTAACAACGAACTCCTGGCCGCCGGCATCGGACTCGTCGCTGCCCAGCATCTCGAGGGCGGGCCGGAAGCCCAGCTTTACGTGCACGTGGGAGCCGTGGAGGTGGAACTCTGTGGCAGCTACGAAACCTCTTTCAAGGAAAATGACGCGAATTCCGTTGCGTGGCCGGTTCCTAACATCCTCGGTGTTCGTCCGCGCCCATCCGCAGCTCACTAGTTCGCCGCGGCAGGCGCGCTCGCGCATCTGTAGAGGCCGGGCTTCAGTTTACCCTGAGCCTCGAGGGGCCCGGCTCCGCAACATTCCACCTTTTTCAACTTTTCTTCTACACTCAAACGTCTGCCGAACCAGGTCGGCGTTGTAGAATACTTCGGCGAGGCGAACAAATGCGGAAGCGTGCACATCCTCAAAATGGAGAGCTTGGCGGGTTTCTAATGTTGCTGCTGACGCTCTTTTTCTTCTTTGGTCTCACCGCGGCGCGGTCGCAATCCGCCGCGCAAGATTCGGCTGCGAAAGATCCTGCCGTCCAGCGCGGTCGCCAACAGTTCGCGGAATCCTGCGGATTCTGCCACGGCGCCGACGCCACAGGCGCACGCGGACCGGATCTGGTCCGCTCGCCCCTTGTCGCTCACGACGTCAAGGGCGACCAGATTGGCGAAGTGATTCGCCGCGGCCGTCCCGACAAAGGTATGCCGCCCTTGGCGAACATGACCGATGAACAGATCGCCGACATCGCTGCGTTTCTTCACGAGCGCGCGAAAGAATCGCTCGAGTCCTCCGGAATTCCAAGAGGGTACCCCGTCGAGAAGCTACTCACTGGCAACGCTGACGCCGGCAAAGCTTTCTTCAACGGAGCCGGCGGTTGCAAGAGCTGTCATTCGCCCACCGGCGATCTTGCTGGAGTCGCGGGCAAGTATTCGTCCATTGAGCTCGAAGCGCGCATGCTTTACCCCGGCCACCGCAAAGACGGCCCTCACGCAACTGCCACCGTAACGCTGCCTTCGGGCGAGCAGATCAAAGGACAAGTGGTGCACGCCGACGATTTCGTCGTCGGCTTGCGTGACGCCTCCGGTTGGTATCGTTCGTTCTCGCGTGACCGAGTGAAGGTCGAGCTCCAGGATCCGCTTGCCGCCCATCGCGATTTGCTCAACAAACTTACGCAAGCCGATGTCCACAATCTCTTTGCGTATCTGGCCAGCCTGAAGTAGGGAAATGGAACTGTGATTCAGAAGAGAGGAGCCGCAATGCTTTCTTGCCTTTCAAAAAAATCACGAACGGCGATCCTGCCGCTGTTTCTTGCTCTCGGTTTGAGCGCGCCGTTCGCCGCCGCGCAAGGCCTCGATCCCGCCGCCCTCCTCAAGCCCGCCACCGACACTTGGCCCACCTACAACGGCGATTATTCCGGCCGGCGTTTTAGCACGCTCGACCAGATCAACGCGGCCAACGTTAACTCCCTCACACTCGCCTGGATTTACTCCCCGCATTTGGAGCTCAAATCCACTCCCCTCGAAGTGAACGGCGTTCTCTATTTCACCTCTCCTGACAACGTTTTGGCCGTGGACGCCCGCTTCGGGCGTGAGATTTGGCACTATTACCGAAAATCGGAAGGCGACCACATCGGCCAGCGCGGAGTGGGAATGTACAAGAACTGGCTTTACTTCACTACGCCCGACGCCCACATGGTTTGCCTCGACGCCAAAGACGGCACCGTTCGCTGGAATGTCGAACTCGCTGATCCCAAGCTCGGCTACTTCGCCACGATGGCGCCGCTAGTTGTCCGCGATCACGTCATCGCTGGCATTTCGGGCGACGTCACCGACGTTCGAGGCTACCTCGAATCTCTGGATCCGGAAACCGGAGCCGTCCAATGGCGCTGGTACACCGAACCTGATCCCGGTCAGCCCGGCTCCGAAACTTGGCCGAAAGATACCGACGCCCTCCTACATGGTGGCGGCATGACTTGGATGACGGGAACCTACGACCCGGAGCTGAACCTTCTCTACTGGGGCACCGGCAATCCCAATCCCGTTCTCGTTGGCGACGAGCGGCCCGGCGACAATCTTTACACCTGCTCGATCGTCGCTCTCAATCCGGACACAGGGAAACTCGTCTGGGCTTTTCAACCGTCGCCGCACGACGTCCACGACTGGGACGGCGTCGAGACGCCCGTTTTGTTCAACGCCGAGTTCAAGGGCAAGCCGCGCAAACTTCTCGCTCAGGCCAGCCGCAATTCTTTTTTCTTTGTCCTCGACCGCTCCACCGGCGAGCATTTGCTCACCGCACCGTTCATCGACCAGACCTGGGCCTCGGGAATCGACTCAAAGGGCCGCCCCATCGCCAAGCCCGACGCGGCTCCCAGCCCGGATGGCGCGCTCGTCGAACCCAGCTCCGACGGTGGCACGAATTGGATGGCGCCGAGCTTCGATCCCCAGACAAATCTGTTCTACGTCAATTGCCGCCGCATCTTCAGCGTTTTTTACCGCACCACCGAGGGCAAGGCGGAAGGCTGGGGCGGCCGCGACCGCAATTTATGGGCAAACTCGACTTTGCGCGCGCTCGACTACAAGACCGGCAAAGTCGTCTGGAATCACGAACTCGGTAATGGCGGAACGATCGCTGGCATTTTGACCACCGCCGGTCATCTGCTTTTTACCGCTGACAATTCTGGCAATCTCCTCGCCGTTGATCCCGCGACGGGCAAAACCCTCTGGCACCTCAACGTGGGTGGAGAGCTGCTCGCCTCGCCCATGACCTATGAACTCGACGGCCGCCAATTCCTGATCGTTCCCATTCAGGATAATCTTTATGCCTTCGCGTTGCCGGCTCATGCCGCAACTGCGCCGCGCCCAGGTCGCTAGTGATTCACTCGTAGCGCAGCGCTTCCATGGGATCGATCGAAGACGCTCGCCGCGCGGGCACAAAAGCTGCCAGAGCAGCCGCGAGAATCAACAAAAACGTGGCGGCTATAAACAGAAGCGGGCTTTGCGCGCTTCCTTCCGCCCAGCGCGAAAGGAATTTGCTCAACGCCAGACTCAGTACCACGCCTCCCGCCAGTCCGCCAATCACGCTCGTGGCCGTAGACGCGAACACAAGCCGCAACACTTGCACTCCATGCGCTCCCAACGCCATGCGAATTCCAAACTCATTTGTTCTCTGCGCCACGGTGTAGGAAACGACACTGAATAGCCCCGTAGCCGCCAGAGCCAGCGCCAGGATCGAGAATCCCCCGAACATTCCCGATACCAACCGCCCATAAGAATACTCGGGCATGCGTTCAATCCACTGTTGCAGGTCGCGCGTGCGGCCAAACACCTGTTGGTCCGGATCAACGCTCTTGACTGCGGCGCGAACGCGATTCAGGGCCGCCAATGGTGCTGCATGCGTGCGCACGAGAATTTGCGTCCAGACGCGCACCGCGAGGGAGAACGGCACAAAAACTGCGGGCTTGACGGGATTGCGCAATCCATCGTCGCGCGCATCCGCAACCACGCCGATGACCTGCAGCCAATTATTGCTGTCCGGCACAGCCTGAAAGTATGGCGGCTCACTTTTCAAATCAGGGAACCGCAACTGCTTGCCAACGGGATTGTCTTGCGGCCAATACTGCCGCGCCAGGGTCTCGTTGACCACGCACATGCGCGCCCCGCGCATCAATTCGGGATGGTCCCACAGCCGCCCGGCTAGCAGCGGAATATGCAAGACCGAAAAATACTCCGAGTCGACAAAATTCAAGCGCGCGGTCTGCTGCTGATCCGAGGGCCGTCCGAAGATTTCAAACGTCGACTCGTTGCCATTCCAGGGCGGCGTAGCATTCGTGGAAATGCCCGCCGACACGACTTCCGGCAGGGCCGCGATGTGCTCACGGAGCTGCTCGAAATAATTCGTACGGTCTTCCCACGGCACGTGCGCGTTCTGGTGCACCGGGATGCCCACAGACATCACATTATGCGGATCGTAGCCGAGATTCGCCCGGACGATGCGGACAAAGCCGTTGATCGCCGCCGCCGCGGAGGTCATCAGGAGCAGCGTCAACGCGATCTGGCTCATCACCAGCAGGCTGTGCGCGCGTTTGCCGTGCACACCGCTTGTAGTGCGCCGCGAACCCGATTGCATGAGCTGAGAAACGTTGGGCCGGGAGAATTGAAAGGCAGGCGAGATTCCCGCCAACGCGCCCGTGACGATGGCGGCCACGACGCTGAACGCCAGCACCGGCAAATTAATCCTGATCACTATTTCGTGCGGAAAGGAATATTCAGGCAGCCAGCGCACCAGCACGCCAAGCAAACCGTAAGCGAGAACGACGCCTCCAAGCGCCCCGGCCAGCGAAAGTGACAAAGCTTCCGTCAGAAGCTGTCTTTGAATCCTCCAGCGGCTCGCCCCGATCGCGGATCGCACCGCCAGCTCCTGCTGCCGCGCGGTGCCCCGGGCCAGCAGCAGGATGGAAATGTTGGCGCATCCGATGACCAGCAACAGGCCTACCGCCCCAAACAGCAGAAATAAGGAATGACCGAGATGCTCCATGAACTGGTCGTTGAGACCCTTAACGTGCACGCGAAACTTCTTTGGAAAGTGCGTCGGCGCTTCCTTGGCGAACTGCTCGATCAGCGGCTGCAACTCGGCGTTGGCTGCCTCGTGCGTAACTCCGGGCTTCAGCCGGATCGTCGGGTCATAAACATCGTTGGCGCCCCCAGGGAGCTTGAGCGGAAGGTAGACATCGGCATCCTGCCAGGTAAACCGCGAGGGCATCACCCCAATAATCGTATAAGTCTTGTGAACCAGCTGAATCTTGCGGTTCACCACTGTAGGATCGCCGTTGTAATGGCGCTGCCAAAACGAATAACTCAGAACAGCCACGGGCTCCGGGTCCTGCCCTTCTGGCGCATCCGATGGAAGGAGCGTGCGGCCCAGCAGCGCCGGGACCCCAAAATGAATGCCTGCATTGGCAGTCATGTTGACCGAAGGAACGTCTTCGGGAAGCTCCTCATCCGTGGTGGTGAGATTCCACGTTCCGAAGGTTGCTGCCGCGCTCTCCACGCACTTGGCCTGGCTCACCAGCTTGAGTTGAGGCCCGGTGAGCCCAATCCACCAGTCCTCCCCCTTTTCGTTTAGAGCCACCAGATGGATCATGCGGTCTGCCGCGCGGTAGGGGTAAGGATTGACCAGCAGGGCAT
>Ga0307471_100000953_pt1 | contig 15462 bp, 13 predicted proteins | sample atmos_gasesAM3C__2_FD_204566 | JGI IMG/M metagenome (GOLD analysis project Ga0307471, IMG submission 204566) | Hardwood forest soil microbial communities from Morgan-Monroe State Forest, Indiana, United States - atmos_gasesAM3C_515 | ecosystem: Environmental > Terrestrial > Soil > Temperate... | reverse complement strand
AGGAGATTCGCTCCGTTAAGAGTGTCGAGGAAGTGTCGATGCTCGAACGCTCCGCCGCCATTATCGAGAAAACGATCGAGGCCATGGTGGAAAATGCGAATCCTGGTGTGAGTGAGAAGGAACTCTACGGTGCAATGGTGCATGCGATGCTCGCCAACGGCGGTGAGCTGCCAACACTTTTTTTCCTCAGCGCGGGTCCCGGCCTCACCAACAGCTCTTTCGTTCCGACCGATTACCGAATCCAAAAGGGCGACCGCATTATCGACGAGATTGAAGCCAAATACGGCGGTTACGCGGCACAGGCCGTTTGTCCGGTTGTTATCGGCACGCCTGACGACGAGTATCAAAGGATGATCGATATTTCTCGCGTCTGTTTCGATAGCATCCTGCACAACATGAAACCTGGTGTAACCTTTGGCTCGTTGTTCGACATTTACCGCGACACGGTGGAGCGGCAAGGTAAGGACAAGTATCTGTGGAACCATCCCGTGATGCACGCGCGCGGGCTGGGTGATGATGGGCCGGCGCTCTTGGGCGACAAAGACTTGGAGCGGTTCTCAAAGATTGAGCTTCAAGCCGGCATGGTTTTCATTCTCAAACCGCAGGTGCGGGCCGCTCAAGGCAAAGGCCGAGCGAGCATCGGCGACACGGTCGTGGTGACGGAGAATGGCGCGCGACGACTGGGCAAACGCGAGCTCAAGTTGATCGTAAAAAGTCTTTAACCGCAGAGGGCGCAACGCAGCAGAGCCGTAACTAAAAATCAAAACATCCCCCTCTTACATCTCCCCCGCTCGCGGGGGAGAGAACAGAGGGGGTTAGCGCCATTGGTGCAAATAGTGTTTCGTCGGACAATGAGCGACCGTCACGCTGCGAAAATTTTCAGCAAACGCAAAGATCGCAAAAGCAGGGGTGACCGGACGGTCACCCACAATCCGCCGAATTTCTTGTAGGGGCAACCCCCCGTGGTTGCCCTCTTTCTTAATCTAGCTTCTCAAACTTTTTGGTGATAGTAAGATTGCGGTTTGGAGACCCTTTATGGCTGAGCTCTATCCTTATCCTCGTTTCTCTATCGCCGAGAGAGATCGCCGCTGGAAAGCGGTGCGCGAGCTGATGCGGCAACAAAATATCGACGTCATCGTCACGCCGCAAAACAGCGGCCATTCGGCGGACTATCAGGCCGACACCCGTTATCTCACGCACTGCGGAGGTGGAGAACCCGATGTCGCCGCAGTGTTCCCGTTAGAAGGCGAAGTTACCGCTATCGCCACTTCAGCGGCACCGCGCTGGCCGACGGTCCAGGATTGGACGCAGGATGTACGCGAAGCACGGCGCAACTACGGGCGGGCAATTGTCGAAAGATTGAAAGAGCTGCGTGTGGAACGCGGCCGGATTGGTATTACCGGTCTCGGTGAGATTGAAGGTACCCGGACTCCTGAAGGTACGATCTTCTATGGTACGTGGAAGCAAATCCGCGAAGCATTTCCCAACGCAGAGTTGGTCGACACAACCAAGATTCTTGCCGAGGTGCGTTACGTCAAGAGCGAGGAGGAGATCGAGGTTTTAACCAAGTCGATGGAAATTATCGAGCTGGCGATTCAGGCTGAGATCGACGCTGCCCGGCCCGGTGTGAAAGACTGGGAAGTCTGGGCCGCGGCGCAGTACGCCATGATGCGCCATGGTTCGGAAATGCCGGTGCACTGTTTCTGGGTGTCGGGAAAAAATCCCAAACGGACGCTCACGCGGCCGAGCATGCGAATTCTCGAACGCGGCGATGTGATTATCAACGAGTTGGAAGCTTCCTGGATCGGTTACAGGTCCCAAGGCGTGCAGCCGGTATTCGTCGAAGTCGTCAATCCCGTGCAAGCCGAGCTGATCAAAGTGCAAAGGGAAATCTTCAATCGTGTGGTCGAAAGCTTGAAGCCAGGGGTTACGGTAGCAGAATTGGCTGATCTCACGGGCAAAACCGCCCAAAGCGTCGCTCCCAAGTCAGGTCCAGCCGCTGGTGCTTCAGGCGATTTGACTATGCATGGCCGTGGCGCGGGGGATGATAGTCCGATCATTACGCCACATGCGAGAAGCCCGAGACAGCTGGCTTTGCCGATGCAGGAAAATATGGTTCTTGTGTGTAAGCCATCGGCGATTTCCGCCGATGGCGAGTACATCTGCCAGTGGGGTGATACTGTCGTCGTGACGAAAAACGGTGGACGAAGACTGGGCAAACGGCCACACGAACTGGCAGTGGCAGCGGGATAGGCCGTTCAAAAGGTTCAAGTCGTTCAAGACGTTCAATGGGAAGTCTTTGTGACGTACCGAATGCTCCCTCTCCCCTTGCGGGTTAGCGCTTGCCCCGGACTCGATCCGGGGGTGAGGGGTGATGAAAAAAATCAGGTACCCTCACCTCAATCCTCTCCCGTCGAGGGAGAGGATGAAGGGAACTGGCGCACACGGATTAGACGGATAATTTCGAAACGAATGGAGGGAAAAAATTGACCTTGATTCTTAGCCGTGATGAAATTCAATCGCTTTTGAGTCTGTCAAAGGCGATCGAGCTAACCGAAGACGCCTTTAGGCAACAGGCGAGCGGGCAGGTGGTTACGCATACGCCTTACCATATTCCTGTCGGTGGTCGAGGGGCGCTCCGAGTGGTCTCGGGCGCTCTTCTCGGTTCGCAACGGGTCGGAGTAAGATTGGGCGCAAGCAGTGGTTTGGCAGGCGGCGGCCGTATGTATGCCGCGTTATTCGACACGGAGTCCGGCGAGCTGCTCTCATTTATGGGTTTTCCTTTCGGAACATTGCGTACGGCGGCGCATGTTGCATTGGCAGCAAAATATATGGCGCGCGAAGATGCTCAACGTTTGGGATTATTCGGCGTCGGAAGAAACGCACTCGGTATTCTCGAAGCGTTGGCCAGCGTTCGGCCGATTAAAGAAATTTCTGTCTCCAGCAGAGACCCGGAGCGGAGGAAAAAATTTTGCGACGAGGCGGCGCAGCAATTAGGCATAAAAGTTCAAGGTGTTGATAATCCCGAGCAAGCCGTGCGCGGTATGGACGTCGTGCTCACTGCGACCAACTCGCTAACACCGATTTTTCCGGAAGATTGGGTCGAGCCGGGCGCGCATGTGAGCAGCATGGGCAAGCCCACGGAATTGAGCCGTGGCCTTCATTTGAAAGCAAGTCGGATCGTCGTCGGCAGCCAGGAACAGGAACGGAATTACAGCAACAGCTCGGTGGCGCTTCCGCTCGTGGAGCTGACAGCTGAGGGAAAACTTTCGTGGAGCCGGATTCCGGAGTTGGGCGAATTGGTCACCGGACGAGTTCCTGGGCGGGAGAGCCGGGATGAGATCAACATTTTTCGGGAGTCTCAGGGCGGCTACGGCGATATCGCCTTTGCGACTTGGATTTATGAAGAGGCGCGGCGGAGAAAGCTCGGGCGGGAATTAGAGCTATAACCAGAAAAAGGAGGACGAACTATGGCTCAAAATACCAATGGTTTTCCGAAGCTGTCTGTTAAAGAGCGCGACCGGAGATATGTGGCGATCCGTGAGCGCCTGCGCGAGAAGGGCGCCGATTGCGCCGTCGTCGCCGGCAGCAATCTCTTTTACCTGAGCAACGGCGTTAAGGGCGAGCTTTTCGGAATTCTTCCGGCCGACGATAAGCCGTTGGCGGTCATCGTCAACCGCCGCCATCTGATCGACATCTCGCCGCGCGTGCTGCTCGACTCTCAGGATTGGGTGGCCGATTTAAAACCGGGCTCCGACGCCTCGGCCGTCGTTGAAAAGCTGAAGGAGATGCGCCTAGAGAACGGCACGATCGGGCTCGCGGGCGGAATCGATCATCGATTTTACAACCGGCTTCAGACAACTCTCTCCAGCGCAAAGATCGTCGATGTCTCGGATATCTTCATCGACGCGAGGACGATCAAGAGCGCGGAAGAGAACGCGATGATTGACCGGGCGAATCGAGTCTTCGACGCGGCGATCAAGCGAGTTCATGAAGTGGCGCGGCTGGGCATGACGGGAAAACAGGTTGTCCAGGAAGCGATTAGGGGAATGTGGGATGCCGGCGGTGATCTCGAATCGACTCTGTCGTTCAACTTCGGACCGGTGCCGGCGCAGAATCCCATTCTCGCCGACCTCTGCCTAACGCGTAAGGTCGAAAAGGGCGACATCGGAACGCTTACCGCCCACGCCCACTACTGCGGTTACGCGGGCCACAGTGATCAGGAAATCTCCTTCGGCGAGCCGAAGCCTGTGCACAAAGAGATGTTCAACGCCGTGATCGCGATTAGAGAAGCGGTATTGAAGCACGTGAAGGACGGCGCAACCCAGCGCGATCTCATCGACGCCTATCAGAAGGCCTGCAAAGAGAGCGGCTTCAAATCGTCGCCCCACTCGCAGATCCACCAGTACGGCATCGACATTCCGGAATTTCCCGGACTCTCTTTCAGGGTTGCCGACACGAGACCGGACGCCGGCGGCCTGGGCGGCGCGGGCAACTACGTTCTGAAGAGCGGCATGATCTACAGCATCTCGCCTACCGTGGTCAGCAATGACGGAGCAGACACATTGCTCGGCGGGACCTCGTTGATCGTAACGGAGAGCGGCTATCGAGATCACGGCGAGCGGGAGGTCGAGATGTTGGTCGCGGGTTAAGGCCGGTGAAACGCCCATATGTTCGTTGTGCTCCGCCCGCTTCGCGTCAACGTACTGGAATAAGTACGCCTCCGCTCGCGGATGTTCGCACGCCTTGCCTCTGGAACGTTTTGACCGGCCTTAAAAGAGAGTTCTTTAAAACAAATCGAAGATCAAATGGATGAAATAGAGAAGCTTGCCGTGCCGCGTTTCTCGCTCGCCGAGCGGGACAGACGCTGGAAGCTCGTGCGACAACTGATGGCCGAAGAGGAGCTGGACGTGATTGTCACGGCCGTCAACACCGGCCACTGGGACCACTTTCAGGCTAACACTCGCTACTTGACGGGCGTGGGCGGCAATTGTGGCGAGGCCGCCGCCGTCTTTCCGCTGGAGGGCGAAGTCACGGCGATCGCAATGGCGATCCCTCCCATTCATTATTGGCTCGGCTTTCAGGACTGGGTCACCGACGTGCGCAACTGCAACCGCTACTTCGGGAGGGGCATCGTCGAACGCTTGCGCGAGCTGAAGGTTGACAAGGGACGCATCGGCATCGCGGGTCTCTACAATATCAGCCGGGCGCCGGAAGGTGTCATGCCTTACGGCACCATGCGTACAATCGAGGAAGCCTTCCCGCACGCGATTTGCGTTGATGCTACCGACTTGATGGAGCGGGCCAGGTACGTCAAAAGCCGGGAGGAGATCGACGCGCTCTCCAAGGCGGTCGAGCTGGTCGAGAAAGCGATCGACGCGATGGCGCAAACTGCGTGCCCGGGAGTGCGCGAGTGTGAAGTTTATGCGGCGATGATTCACGCGATGGTGAAAGAAGGCGGCGAACTGCCGACCATGCTTCAGTGGTCTGCCGGGCCAGAGCCGCATGGCAACAACATTATGCCCACGCTGCGCCCGCTCGAGCGCGGCGACATCATCATGAACGAGATCGAGGCGCGCTGGACAGGCTACGTCGGCCAGGGCGTGCAGCCGATGTTCATTGGCCGGGTGGACCCGGTGTGGCACGATATCTTCGGTACATGTCAAGAAATCCTCCAGGCGACTTACGAAATTTTTAAACCCGGTCTGACGATCGGCGAGTTGAATCAGTTCGTCCTCGATTGGGGCAAAAAGCATAGCTCGTTTATGCTTCGGCCGCTGTTTCATGGCCGCGGTCTCGGCGACGACGCGCCGATTTCTGCGCGCTCAACGACCGATGCGCATGCCCGCTGGCAGCTCGAGGAGAATGTCGTCTTTGTTCTTAAGCCGACGGTCGCGACCCCCGACGGAAGAAAGCGCTTGTACTGGGGCGACTGCGTGGTGTGCACCCCCGAGGGCGCGCGGCGTCTGGGGAAACGGCCGATAGAGGTCATCGAGGGTCTGTAGGCAAGAGAGGAATAACATGGCGAGAAAAAGAGCGCTCCTCCTATTAATTTCGAGTTTCGCGCTGTGGTCTTGGGAAACCTCTCGCGCAGCGGAAACTCCACCGAGCCTGCTCTCCAAGCTCGTTCAAGGGGCAAAAGTGGAAAAAGAATTGAATATGGTGGGAGGCGGCGGGACGTGGGGAGACGCAGACGCACTTACTGCGCTTGAGAAGGGCGTCAATCGAAAATACGGTCTCAACGCCAAGATCAATCTTGTTCCTGGCCCTTCGATGCCCGACATGGCCCGGCGCATCGCCGATGAATTCAAAGCCGGTCAGAAGTCGGCCACCGATCTGTTTCTTGGCTCCGAGTCCCATTTTGTGGAACTGACGCGGTCCGATGCGCTCACCCGTTTTCCTTGGCGCGAGGCGTTTCCGCACATTCCTGCAGCGATGATCGAGATGGACGGGCGGCTTTTGCGGGAAGCCACGCGCTATATTGGCATCTCGTATAACCAGCAGCTTGTTAATGAAAAAGATCTTCCACGGCGTCTGGACGATCTTCTAAAACCCACCTGGAAGGGTAAGGTTGCTTCGACACCGTACGCCGCAAGCTTCGATCGCTTGGCGTCCATCATCGGCGTCGAGAAGACGCGGGAGTTTCTCAAGCGCTTCACGCTTAATGTGGCGGGACTGATACGCTGCGGTGAAGAGGAGCGGCTGGCAAGCGGCGAATTCGTTTTGCTGGCGCTAAACTGCGGCAACTACGACGCCGAGCGGGGCCGGCGCCAGGGCATGCCGATCGGCGCGCGGGTTTTGACCGACGTGCCGATCGTCGGCTACTGGTATGTGTCGATCCCGAAAAAATCGGCCCATCCAAATCTAGCGATGCTCTTTGCGGCATTCCTGCTGACACCTGAGGGGCAGAAGATCCGCCACGAGTCGGTCGGCGCCACCGCGCATTTGGTGGAGGGGACGCCAGCTAACAAGCAGTACAAAGAATTGTCGGCTCAGGGAATCCAGCTCAAGGACTTTACTGCGGATTACGTGATCAAAAACGGCAAGACTCTAGGCGAGTTGCGCGAGGAATTTCAGAAAATAATGCAGCAGAGATAGAACCGGCGACGCGAATCAACTCTGCGTTGTAGTGCCGTGGCAAAAAGAGCATCATCACTCCCGCGGAAGCGGGAGTCCAGGCGGAAAAACTCTGGATTCCCGTTTTCACGGGAATGAAGGAAAAGCCATATGCACTTCCTAAAATCTCCTCCAAGCCGTCACTTTTGACAGCCGGCCCATGCTGAGCCAGCGTTCGCTTGTGATAGGAATCAGCCTCGTTCCCGCCGCCGCCATCGTCGGCCTGTTGCTGATTCCCCTATGGGTTAGCGTTCGGGTCGAAAGCGAAGCCGGTGTCTCGTTTGGCCTTCGCGCTTACCATACTTTGTTTTCCGATCCGTTTTCTTATCGCACACTCTTTAACACCGCGGTCTTTTCCGGCGTCGCTGTACTGGCGGCGCTCTTTTTCGGTGTCCCGGCGGCCTGGATCGTCGAGCGGACGAATCTGCCGCGCAAGGGGCTATTGTTTACCTTGATGACCGTCGGCCTTCTGATTCCCGGCTTTCTCAGCGCGATGGGCTGGGTGTTTCTGCTCCATCCGAGGATCGGGCTGGTGAACGTAGCGTTGTCGAGCATTCTTTCGGCAGAGTGGGCGCGGATCAACATCGCAAGCCCCGCGGGAATGGGCTTCGTACAGGGACTAGGGCTCGCGCCGCTAGCGTTCATCATGGTGGCCGCGACTTTTCGTTCGACTAATCCTGAGCTGGAGGAGGCCGCTGCGGCCCACGGCATCGGAGTCATACGCGTGCTCGTCCGAGTCACCTTGCCTCTGGTTTTTCCTGGCATTCTTGCCGCTGGAATTTACATTCTCACTATCGGCCTGGCGGCATTCGACGTCCCAGCAGTCATCGGTCTCTCCAATCGAGTTTTTACTTTTAGCACCTTCCTCTATACGCAGGTCCATCCGCAGGAAGGGACGCCCCGTTATGATCTCGCCGCTGCATTCGGCGTCTTCGTTATGGCGATTGCGGGGCTGCTGAGTTGGGGATATTTTCGTGTGCTGCGCCAGAGCCACCGCTTCGCGGTGGTAACGGGCCGCTCCTACCGTCCGAGACAGGTCGAGCTGAAGCGTAGCAGCGTTTGGTTTGCCTGGGGCTTTCTCGGATTTTACCTCGTGATAGGCCAGCTCCTGCCGCTCCTCACGTTGTTGTGGAGCTCGCTTTTGCGTTACTTCCAGCTCCCGTCGGCAGCCGCTTTTGCGAATCTATCCTTGGTCAACTACCGCGGGTTGCCTTGGCCACATCTCTTCGACGGCTTGTGGAACACGGCGTTACTGATGATCTTCGTCTCGACTCTCGTGTTGCTTTTGAGCCTCGGGATCTCGTGGATCGTCGTGCGGTCGCGGGCACGGGGAAGATTTTTGCTCGATGTCGTCGCGTTTCTGCCACACGCTGTGCCGGGGATCATCTTCGCCCTGAGCGCCGCCTACGTCGCGCTTTTTTTGCTGCGCGATTTCGTGCCGATTTATGGGACTGTTTTTCTTCTCATGGCCGTTTACGTTCTCGAGCGGACAAGCTTCGGGACGCGCATGCTGAACAACGCGCTGGCGCAAATTCACCCCGAGCTGGAGGAAGCCGGACAGGTCATGGGCATCTCTTTGCTGCGGCGAATGGCGACGATTCTCGTTCCGCTTTTATTGCCCGCGCTTGTCAACGGCTGGCTCTGGATTGCGCTGCTGACCTATCGCGAGCTGACGATCGCTTCGCTCTTGGTGACTCCGGCGAACGTAACCCTGCCGATGGTGATTTGGGGACTCTGGCAGACAGGCTCGTTTGCGCGCGCGGCCGCCGCGGCCACCATGGGGCTGATTTTCATGCTGCCGGTTATTTTTTGCTATTGGTTTTTCGGTCGGAGGCTCGCGCCGGGAGGCGGGCAGACGTGATTCACATCGAGAAACTCAACAAATCTTTTTCCAGCAAGGCCGGAGACGTGCAGGCGCTTAGGGAAATCGATCTGGCAGTCGAGGCAGGAGAGTTTTTTGTCTTGCTCGGCCCGAGCGGCTCGGGAAAGACGACGCTACTCCGCTGCGTGGCCGGGCTGGAGCGGCCGGACTCGGGTGAAATCAACCTCGGGGCGCGAATCGCGTTTTCTTCGCGGCAACGGCTGTTCATTCCGGCGGAGCAGAGGGAAATCGGCATGGTCTTCCAGTCGTACGCGATCTGGCCGCATCTTACCGTCTTCGAGAACGTCGCTTTGCCTCTGACGCAGGGCCGGAGAAAACCGCCCAAGGCTCAAGTGCGGGAGCGGGTACGGCAGGCGCTGCGGCTCGTCGATATGGATGATTACGCTGACAGGCCAGCGCCGCTGCTCAGCGGCGGGCAGCAACAACGAGTGGCGTTGGCCAGGGCATTGGCGGTTAATCCGAAGCTGCTGCTCATGGACGAGCCGCTGAGCAATCTCGATGCGCGGCTTAGAGAAGAAGTGCGCACGAAGATCAAAAAATTGGTGAGTGAATTGGGAATCACAGTTCTTTACGTGACCCACGATCAAGTCGAAGCGATGGTATTGGCCGATCGCATCGCCGTCATGGCGCACGGGGAAATCTTGCAGGCGGGAAATCCCTACGAGCTTTATCGTCATCCTCACAGCTCCCTGGTGGCGGAGTTCTTCGGATCGATGAACTGGCTTCGAGGCAAGGTTCTTGATAAACAATGCATAGAAACGGAGATCGGAAAAATAGAGGTAGCCCCCTACAGCGAGAGAAACGGAAAAGTCGTCGTCGGGATCAGACCGGAGGACATAAAAATCGATTCGGCTGCGGGCGGTTCGGCTAACCGACTAGAGGCGACGGTGTCGAGCTCCACTTTCATCGGCGATCAGATGATCTTCGAAATGAAGATTGGCAATTCAGTATTGACGGTGAAAACTATGCCCGACGACAAGAGGCCCGAAGGCAAAGTTCATATTTGCCTGCCGAAAGAAAGCCTAGTTGTTTTTACTGACGTTTCGTTAGATTAAGATCATAATACCGGTACAAACAAAAAAGGAGGATCTCCATATGGGCGCTGAAACAAAAAAAGGTAATGTCCGGCATCTGGATCACTTTGTCGTCGCGGTGATGGACGCGGACCGGGCCGAGAAGTTCTACTCAGAAGTTCTCGGCGCAAGAACGCTCAAGAGGTTCGACAGTCCGAATATGAACCGGGTGTTTATGAAACTAGGGGAAAATCATGTCGGTTTGTTTTCCCAAGGGAAAACGACGCTGCCCAAGCGCGACAGCGCGGCTTCTTATCCGCGGCATTCTTTTGTCGTGCCTGAAGAAGGATTCGCAGCGATGGCGGAAAAGATCCGCCGAGCGAGTTCCTTTGTCAAAGAGATTCAAAGTGAAAAGGGATTGGGTTGTTGTTGGAGCGAAGGATTGGTCTTTCAGGACTCAGAGGGAAACTTTCTAGAGATCGCTAAAGCCAAGGGAATCAGCAAACCGCGACTCCACCATCTTCATTTCGACACCACCGATTTGGATGCCAGCGTGAATTTCTACAACAGCCTTTTGAATTTCAATTTGGTCGAAAAGAAAGACGGCATGGCTGTTATCGGCGTTCCTTCGAGTCAATGCGTTGTCCTCAATCAGGTCGATGAGCTCAGTGAAGTTACAAAGACGACTTATCGAGGACGCCACTTCGCCTTCACAGTGACTGACGACAACTTTCACGCGATCGTTGAGAAACTTCACCGGGCGGGAGTTGATGAGCGTGACGATCATGGGGAGCGAGAAGGCCGACGACCGGGCCAGCTTGGGACTTATTTTAGAGAACCCAGCGGGTTTCGCTTGCAGATTACCAACGAGGATTCGGCGACCTTCGCCGAGCATGCGAACGACTAGAGATCCCCTCACCGGTTTGTGCAATGACAGGTCTGGGTTGAACGTTCGTAGGCACGGAAAATAAGTATAGCCTAGGTCGCCTGTTTCTTAACGGGTGGAGGGAAGGAAGCCCTCCACCCGTTTTTTTTCCGGCGTGTTGGGCTGTGAGAAACGGCGATCGAAATGTTTGGCATTTGTTTGAGAAGAGAACTTCGCAGTGTGGACAATGTAGAGGAGAAATTTTTTCTATCTTGATTTATGCACTGCGTCAATGTCGCTAACGAAGGTAAACTCCTGGCGATCGTCGCATCGGATTCGGCGGCCGCTGCACTCCGGAAGATGCGCGAACATCCCCTCGGGCACGGCGCTCAAGTCATCGGAGAAGTCGTCGATGAGCACCCCGGAATGGTGCTGATGAAAACCGGTATCGGCGGCACGCCGGTGGTGGACGTCTTGTTCGGCGAGCAGTTGCCGCGCATCTGCTGACAACTAGTTCACCTGTCCACAATTCGGCTTGCTTCATTTGATCCCTTGCATTTGGAATGCCGCCGTCGTGTGTGCTGATCCTCGACGGAACTTACTGAGCACACTTATGCATAGGAGCGAAAATCGTTCCTGCGTCAATCGACCTCTATTCGCTGAGCCGCCTGCTTTTCCATCTCTGTCAGCAAGCGTTTTTGCTTAGTGATATCTCGCGCGATCAGGACCGTGCCAATACGCTGGCCGCAGACCTCCAAAGGGGCATGGGTGCATTCGACGATCAGGGCCGTGCCGTCTTTCTTCAAGAAAACATCGTCATGGTTCGTGATTATCTTGCCTGTTGTGAGTGTCTGCGCCAAAGCACATTCGCTTGTGGGTAAGGAACTGCCATCGGAATGCTGATAATGGATTCTTTCATCCAGGGACTGTCCCAACAATTCCTCGGCTCTGAACCCGAAGGTCGCTATCGCTCTCGCGTTAACAAAGGTGATGCTTCCGTTGGCATCCGTGATGAAAATTGAATCGGCGACATTCTCGGTTATCTTCTGGAGCAGTTGACGCTCGTAGTTTAACTGGTCCGCGTCCTTTTTTCGTTCAGCGGCCACCGTTTCAAATTCTTTTTTTATCTGTTCAAGCTCGACAATTGTCGATGGTTCGATGTCGGGTACTTCTCCTTTGCCGAGCGCTGCTGCGGCTCCCGATAAGGCAGTGATCGACGACACGATGCGCCGCCAAAATAATATAGCGATGCCGATGGCCACTAGGAGGAAAAAAAGTATGCCGCCCACGATGAAACCAATAGCCTGCCACAGAGGACGGTTCACCGTTGAAACAGGCACCGCGATGGCGACAACCCAGCCCGAGAAATTGGACCGCCGATGAGCCACATAAGAAGGCTCACTGCCGGAAGGTGTTCCAATCCACCAGCCTTCTGAATTTTCCGCGCTTCTCGCGCTCAAACTCGGGCTGGCAGACTTGCCCAAGAGCTTATCCATGTCTCTGGTTCTGGCGACGATGACTTTATTGGCGTCGATGATGGTAGCCAACCATTGCGAGGGAATCGCTTGTTGCTCTAAGAGCCTTTGAATAAATGTCGGCGACAGACTCATTGTCAGCGCGTATTTTGCTTCGCTGTCTACCACGACCGGCACACCGACCGAGATAATGGGCCGTTGAACAGCGCGGGTGATAAAAAGGTTCGAGACCGCTGACTGGCGGCCTTCAATCAGCTTTTTTATGAAACCCGGGTCGCTGTATTGAGACAAAGGCTCGCCGAAGGCCCGGCGAGTATTGGTGACCTGTTGGCCCGTGGAGTCAACCAGGACAATGGCATCGGCTCCGTCGTGCACCGGAAGCACTCGCTTTGACTCTTCGTAAAACAACTTGAGATCCCCGTCACGAAGGTGCACCGATTGAGCAAGCGTTTTGAGCGCGGCAACTCGGGCTTCAAAGTCTTTGTCTAACGCCAAGGACAGGGCCCGGGAGGTGGCGACGAAGTTCTGAAGCTGGGTTTCCCGGCCGCTTTGGAAATGTAAGACAAGCACAATGCACACGAAGGCCAAAAGAGGCAATAAAATAGTGGTGGTAATGATCAAGATGTGTGAACGAAGTTTCATGGTTACCGCTGCGCGCAAAATGAGCGCTATACGAAAAGGCCCCGCATATCAAGACGCGGCGGTGCGTTACTTTCGTCGGGGCTGCAAGATGATCTGAGGCGCGAGTAACATTTCCGCAAACGGACCGGTTTATTGCACTGGTTAGGAACGGGCGTCAAGGCGGTCGGAGAAAGGCAAAAGGATGGCGGTCGCGAAGCCCGGCCACGCATATTGACACAGGGTTGGCTCTTTCGATACGCTGTGCGCGGCATTTACGATGTCGACGTAGTGCAACTCACTTCTGTTTCCGCGGTGGTAATAGGATAGATTTTTATAATCCAATCCCGGGAATCGGGTCGGATTAGTTTCAAGGAGGAAACAATGTTACGGATTTCTCATCTGATAGCATATACAGTGTTCGCCGTCGTGATCGTGAGTGTGCCAGCCTACGCGCAGCAGCCGCCGTTTGCGACCACCAAGGTGGAGGGTACCGATAACGTCTACATCTTTCGCTACGGTAACAGCCAGGCCATGTTCGTCGTCACATCCGCTGGCGTGATCGCCACCGACCCGATCGGTTATGGACGTCCGCAGGCGGTGACAACCTATGTCGACGAGATCAAGAAGGTTACAAACCAACCAATCAAGTTCGTCATTTATAGCCACCATCACTACGACCACATCGCCGGCGGCAAACCATTTAAAGACGCCGGCGCTACGTTCGTCGCGCATAAGAGAGCTAAGGAGCGACTCGCCGCTCTGAAGGATCCGCACACAGTGATACCCGACGAGACGATCGACAAAAACAGGACGATCAAGCTCGGTGCCACTGCACTCGAGCTGACTTACCTCGGGCTGAATCATTCCGACTCGATGCTGCTCATGCGGCTGCCCAAAGAAAAGATTATTTTTACGGTCGATTGGCTTCCGGTCGGTACGCTGCCGGGCCGCGGCATGATCGATTCCTATCCGCTGGAGTGGGAAGACTCGATCAAGAAGGTGATGACGATAGACTGGGAACGGCTGATCCCCGGTCATCCCGGCGCCCCCGACGGGCGGCTGGGCACCAAAAAGGACGCGCAGGACACGCTAGCCTTCCTCCAGGATACGTCGGCCGAAGTGAGAACCGCAGCGCGCGACGGTAAGTGTTGGGATCCGGTGGAAAAAGAGATGAAGCTGCCGAAACACGCTCACTGGCCCAACTATGAGGTGGCATTGCCTTTTGTCCTGCGGCGTTATTGCGGGTTATGGGGCCGCGGCACCTGAGCTGACGTATCACGCGCGCGTTCGATTTGTGGGCGCGCGCAGGCAACGGTATCTACTCTCCTAAGACTTTTTTCATGCGCTCGATGACTGCCGGAGGCTGGGCGATTACCTCCTTGGCGAGTTTTTCCAATTCCTCTCCCGCGACAGGCTCCAGTTCATATCCTCTCTTTTCCGCCTCCGCTTTAAGCGCCGGATCTTTTAGTGCACTCAGATAAGCAGTGCGCAGGACCTTAAGGCGATCTCCGGGTATCCCGGGAGGGCCGACCGTGGGCCGCCCGAAAACACCATTGGCCAAAATCACCGTCGCTACCCGTCTTCCCTGGTCTGGCGTTTTGTATTGATCCATCAACTCGTAAATCGTCGGAGTGTCGGGCAGGCGCGGATCACGCTTGCGCGGCGTCTGAATCAAGCTCTTGACGAAATTGGTTTTGCGCCAGGTGTGGAAAGGCTCTCGCGCCATAAAAGACTCGATAGTCATGGCGACATTGGATCTCACCTCGCTCAACCGCAAGATCTATCGGGTCCCCGCCTTGATATCCCGTAATGATAGTAAACTTGAGACCGAGAGTTTCCTCGAAGAGCTTGGGCAAATAATAACCGGTGCCGCTGGCCCCTCCGGAGCCACATTGCGGCGACTCGCTGGCGCGGCGAATGTCTTCGATGGTCTTGTAGGCAGAGTCCGTGCGCATATAGAGGTGGTGTTCGCTTTCAACCGGAGAGCCGATCCAACTGAATTTGGTCCAGTCGTATTGGGCCTCTTTACGCCCGACGAGCTGATCGAAGTAAAGAGCCGGAGCGATCCGGGTGAGCCCATCGGGTTTGGCGACTCCGTAAACATGATTCGCAGCGATCATAGCGCCAGCGCCGGGCATGTTCTGGACGATGATCGTGGGGTTGCCGGGAGTGTATTTCGTCATATATTGGCCGATGAGCCGCGGCCACGTGTCGTTCACATCGCCGGCGGGATACCCAGTCACGATTCTGATAGGTTTACCCTGAAAAAAAGAGCGTCTGAGCATGAACGGTGACGGCACCAAGGAGAAGCAGAACCATTACTAAGCGCGTTTTCTTCATGTCCATCCTCCATTTCATTGGGGTGCGACAGGTGCAAAATTCGGCGACGTGATCGATGGCTCCACGACCGTGGTTTGTGCTTTCTCGGATCTGTGAAATTATTTTGCGTCCACGCCGAAGGTGGAGCGAAACAATTCGTAGTTCTTAATG
>Ga0307471_100000952_pt1 | contig 15466 bp, 10 predicted proteins | sample atmos_gasesAM3C__2_FD_204566 | JGI IMG/M metagenome (GOLD analysis project Ga0307471, IMG submission 204566) | Hardwood forest soil microbial communities from Morgan-Monroe State Forest, Indiana, United States - atmos_gasesAM3C_515 | ecosystem: Environmental > Terrestrial > Soil > Temperate... | reverse complement strand
CTGACTAACCAGCTGTATTTCAGGGTAAGCCCGATGGAATCGGTGGATGAGGTGTTGCGGGAAGGGGAGACCTTTGACGGAGTTTTTGTTTTTGAGGCGTTGCATCATGCGTTCGACTGGCGTAAATCTATCAAGGCAGCATATCGCTGTCTCAAGGCTTCTGGGTGGTTGGTTCTCGCGAATGAGCCAAACCTCCTTCACACCTTCGTTAGTTACCGGGTAGCAAGACTCTCGAACACCCACGAAATCGGCCTCAGCCGCAGGGCATTGACTCGAGAAATGCGACAGGCTGGATTTCAGGAGATCCGCGTATTTGCACCAAAGCCCAATAATATGATCTCTGAACATTGGATCGCAGCCCGAAAGTAATCCCGAGCGACCATTGCTAGTCGTGGTTTACCACAACTCAATCTTCTTGTTGCGCGGATTGACGCGGCGCGTCTCGAACCGCTGGTCTATTTCTGCGCCCAAGAAAGCCCATTTTGCAACCCGTCATTGTTATTGAAAAAGGAGACGTAGCATGAACTGGAACCATTGTCGTGTCCTCGTAACCGGCGGAGCTTCATTCATCGGCTCCACGCTGGTGGATGCCCTTGTGCAAAGAGGTGCGCGTGTACGAGTAGTGGATAACCTCTCGAGCGGAAAACTTGAGAACATCCAACATCACCTCGATCAAAGCACGATCGAACTAATTGAGGGTGACCTGCTAGAACCCGAAGTCAGTGAACGGGCCGTAAAGGGAATGGACGTTGTGTTTCACCTGGCGGCGGATCACGGCGGGCGCGGGTATGTGGACCTGCACCAGGTTGCGTGCTCGACGAATTTCGTTTTAGACGGCCAGATGTTCCGCGCCTCCTATGCAGCAGGAGTCCAGAAGGTGGTTTACGCATCCTCCGGATGCGTCTACGCAAATTTCCTGCAGACGGATCCACGACAAGTTCTCTATCTGACGGAAGACAAAGCGGGACCACCATATGATGCCGACAATTTATATGGCTGGGCCAAGCTGATTGGCGAGATGAGCCTGCAGGCATACTACCGAGAACGTGGAATGAAATCCGTTTCCTGCAGGTATTTCACGGTTTACGGCGAACGAGGGCACGAGAATCACGCGGTGATTGCCATGATTGCACGCGCTTTTATCCGCCAGGATCCGTTCGTGGTTTGGGGAAACGGTGAGCAGATTCGCAATTGGACATACGTCGGAGATATCGTTTCCGGAACGATTCGGGCGGCCGAAGTGATCGAAGACGGAGTGGCAATTAACCTGGGGACAACTGAGCGGACGCGTGTCATCGATGCCGCAAAGGAAGTGCTTCGGTATACCGGACATAAGGCGGAGATCGAACTGCAACCGGGAATGCCTACCGGGCCCCTGAATCGTGTTGCCGATAATTCGCTGGCTCGGAAACTGCTCGGATGGACGCCTCAGGTGAAATTCATAGACGGACTGCATCGCACGGCCGACTGGTATTTCCGCACAAAGAAGCAAGACGAAGTCGCGCGGATGCTCAACCACTTGCTCACTGAGCGAAAGTCGGAGGGCGCAGAGAAGCTGAAGGAGGTTGCAGCGGCGAGCGACTGATCACGCCCGCACCTGCTCCCTCGCCGAGACACTGGAAAGCCTGCACAGTTGGGATATCGAGACTACATAGCGGTGGGACTCCCAATTGTATTCCTCATGAGTCGTTGGCTCGTCCAAATACGCTCTTCGTGGCGTGACTTACAAACCTCAATCGTTTGCTCGAGGGTGCTCGACATAACCCGCCGTGGGTTTTAGACGGCGTTAGGAGGCCGCGTGATGCGCGCGCTTATTACCGGTGTGACGGGCCAGGATGGCTCGTACCTCGCAGAGCTGTTGCTCTCGAAAGGATACGAGGTGCACGGGATCATTCGGAGAGCGAGTACCTTCAACACGAGTCGCCTAGACCCTGTTTACGAAGATCCGCACAAGCCGGGGACTCGGCTCTTTTTGCACTACGGCGACCTATCTTCAGGAGAGCAGCTGGCCAGACTCATGTATAACATCCGACCAGAAGAAATCTACAATCTCGGGGCACAAAGCCATGTAAAGGTGAGCTTTGACATTCCAGAGTATACGGGGGATACGACCGGTCTAGGAACGACACGAATCCTCGAGGCTGTCCGACACAGTGGGATCAAAACGCGATTTTATCAAGCGAGCTCCTCCGAGATGTTCGGCAGCTCCCCTCCACCCCAGAACGAAGAGACGCCGTTTCGGCCGAGGAGCCCTTATGGCGCGGCCAAAGTGTACGCGTACTGGTTGACAGTCAATTACCGGCAGGCCTACGGCCTCTTCGCCTGCAATGGAATACTTTTCAATCACGAAAGCCCCCGGAGGGGTGGGACATTCGTCACTCGCAAGATCACGAGAGCGATCGCGCAGATCCTGTGTGGCAAGCAAAAGAAACTATACCTGGGCAATTTAGACGCCAAAAGAGATTGGGGCTACGCGCCCGAATATGTAGAGGCAATGTGGCTGATGCTACAACAGGAGCAACCGGATGACTACGTCATCGGTACGGGAGAGACGCATTCCGTTAAAGAATTCACTGCAGAAGCCTTCGGGTATGTGGGCCTGGACTGGCGCGAGTACGTCGAGTTTGACAATAAGTACGTGCGCCCTACGGAAGTGGACACCCTTCTCGCCGATCCCACCAAGGCCAGAGAGAAATTGTCTTGGACACCCAAACTTTCGTTCTCAGAACTCGTTCGCATCATGGTAGATGCCGATATGGAAGCTGCCGGTCTGTGTCCAGTCGGTGAAGGAGTCCAAATCTTACAGATGCGATTCTCCGATTGGCACAGATGGCAAATCTCGAAATTAGATGTTGCGCAATCCCATGAAAATGTGACCTTTGAGAAAGAGTGCGCCTGAAAAATGTTTTCAGGGGTTTTCTTCTCGGACTCCTTGTGCTTGTACTCATCTACCTGCGCTTCACGTGACATCGATTAAAGAAGGAGGTGCTTTCATGACCGCGCGGATACGAACGTTGCTATTGCTGATGCTCGTTTCATCCTCGGCGATGGCCCAGACCATCCCTGCCACTTACTTCGGCATGCATGATATCAATGCCCCTGGGATGAATCCTTATCCCCTAGTATCCTTGGGCACTTTCCGCCTCTGGGACAACTATGACGCCACATGGTCCAATCTGGAGCCTTCACGCGGTACTTACAACTGGGCGCCTCTTGATAGCTATATCAGTGTGTTAAATGCAAAGGGCGTGACCGACATCATCTACACTTTTGGCTATACGCCTTCTTGGGCCGGAGCTTCGACCTGCACTCCTCCCAGCGATCCCGACTACACCGCTTTTGTCACGGCTATCGTGACCCGCTACAAGAACAGCATCAAACACTGGGAGACTTGGAACGAGCCCTATTCCGGCACCTTCTGGTGCGGCACGATGGCCCAGCTGGTCAATTTGCAGAATGATTTGTACAACACCGTCCGATCGATTGATCCTACGGCCACGGTGCACACCCCCGCCCTGTTCTTTTCGGCCACGCCAGGCAATTGTACCGACACCTTTTTAGCCGCCAATGGGACATCCAATTTTGACGTGCTGGATGCTCACCTTTATTCCTACACGCCGGTGACAGCTCCGGAATCTCTGGGGGGCTCGGGAGGATTGGCTGACGGGCTATGTGCCATGAACACCTACGGCATAGGCAACAGACCAGTGTGGAACACTGAATTTAGCTGGGGATTGAATTCTTCTTTGCCAGCCAGCGCCGACCAAGTGGCTTTTATGGCCCGTGCCCACCTATACCTTTGGTCCAAAGGAGTAGCGCGGTCCTATTGGTACGCTTACAACAACAACGGTTGGGGAACGATATTTAACGGCACGGGACTGAATGCCGTCGGCGTGGCCTATCAACAAGTCTACAACTGGATGGTCGGGGCCACGATGACCACTCCGTGCGTGAACGCCAGTGGTGTGTGGACCTGCGGATTTACGCTGGCCAACGGCCACCCCGGGATGGCGGTATGGCTAGATGTCTTCCAATCCTCGGCGACTCAGAGTTATACACCGCCAGGCACTTACAGCCAGTACCACGATCTTGCTGGCAGCACGACGGCCATTTCCGGCTCGGTGACCATCAGCGAACAGCCCATCTTGCTCGAGGGAGCAGGCTCTGCCAGACCGAGCAGCTAAAAAGTAACGGCGCCGTGAGACCGTTCTCCAACACATGCTTGCGCGCGGCGCGGTGTTTCGAAGACAAGTCAGGCCCAATTTTCCTAGCGAGTTTGTAAAGCCAACTAGAAATGAACGACGTAAAGCTTGGAGTTCGACCTGAGGTTGAGATCGCCGGTCAGAGCGGACGATGTCGAGAGACCACTATTCGACGACCAGCATTCTTGACCGTCAGCGTCGACGATGGCCATTCTTCCGACCTTATAACAGCGGAGCTTCTGTGCAAATTCGGTCTGAAAGCGACTTTTTACATCCCGAGGTCTAACCATGAACGGCCCGTGATGGAACCGTCGGAAATACGAGAGCTATCTACCATGTTCGATGTGGGCGGACACACGCTCAACCATACGCCCCTCTCAAAGCTCCCGCGAGATAACGCATGGAACGAAATTAGGGGGTGTAAAGATTGGCTCGAAGACCTGCTGGGCCGGCCAGCCGTTTCATTCTGCTATCCCCGAGGGAAGCACAACCAACGGGTGCGCAACCTGGTCGCAACGGCCAGGTTTGTGGGCGCCAGGACCTGCGACTTCAACATTAACTCTTTTCCGAGAGACCCTTTTCGGGTGGGAGTGAGTACCCATGCGTTTTCGCATTCTGTTGCAGTCCAGGTGCAGCATGCTCTGTTGCAGCGCAATTTGATGGGGCTTATCGGCTTTGTCAGAACAAGCCGAATGACGACGGATTGGGAAAGCCATTTTCGAAGAACCTTGGATTACGTGGAAACGCATGGAGGTGTTGCTCATCTGTACCTTCATAGCTGGGAGATCCAGCAGAGAAACGAATGGGACAAACTGACACGCGTCTTACAAGACGCGGGAGGGCGGACGCAAGTCGTGCCGATCACGAACGGCAAATTATTCTCCCTTGCAACTGCGGCGACAGGAACCATTGAGACGCTCTATTCCAAGTCGCTAACAAGCAGCGGTCATTAACCAATAGGGTCTGGTTGTACTTCTTGGATCTCTCGACGTCCTCATGCTCGGTTTTTCTCTTGTTCCTACTCAGGTCAACTAAACCTATTCGCTCATGGTGAAAGCATGATTCCAATTCGACGCGGAATTTTGCTGAATGCACTCAAGCTATTTGACTTGGTCCTGATTACCGGCTCGTTTTTGTTAGCTACTGGTTTGATCCGGCGCGAGAGCGGTGCAATGCTCTCCGACTTCCTCTCGATTCGGATTAAGGTAAGCGACCTAGTTCTTTTCCTAGTCTCGCTCGCACTATGGCACATCATTTTTTCCGCATTTGGACTCTACGAGTCTCGGCGCATGTCACGACGGACAACCGATGCCGTCGATACAGTCAAGGCGACTACGGTAGGAGTGGTCCTCATCGGCGTTGCTGCACTCGTCTTCCGCATCGGAACCGTATCGCTAAGGTTTCTGCTTGTGTTCTGGGCTACCACAACGGCGGTGACTGTAATCCATCGCGTACTCCTGCGCTTTGTACTGGAAGGCATTCGGCTGAGAGGGAGAAACCTTCGCACCATGCTCATCGTTGGTACCAACTCGCGCGCGCTCGAGTTTGCCAGCAGGATTGAGGCCAGCTCCGAACTCGGCTATCGAATTATTGGCTTTGTCGATCAAGAATGGACCGCCCTGAAAAACTTCAACGGCTTCCGTCGCTTGATCAATTTCAGCGAGCACCAACTCCGCTTCCGTTTCAAGCGCGGGCACTCCGTTGTATCTGACTTCGCCCATCTCTCGAGCTTCCTTAGGGACAATGTCGTCGATGAAATAATAATCGCGCTGCCCTTCGCCTCGCTGCACCCGCAGGCGGCCAGGATCGCCATGCAATGCGAGGAGCAAGGAATCACGACTCGCGTCCTGCCCAACATCTTTGACCTCAAAGTGGCGCGTGCCCGAGCCGACGAACTTGAAGATACCTCGCTGATCACGAATTACACTGGTGTCGCAGAAAGCTGGCCGGTTCTGGTGAAGCGCGGGCTCGATATTGTTGTTTCGGCGATTTTGCTCGTCCTGCTAGCGCCGTTATTGCTGCTGGTCGCAATCCTGATCAAGGTTACTTCGCCAGGCCCGGTTCTATTCATCCAGAATAGAGTCGGGTACAACAAACGCAGATTTAAAGTGTACAAGTTTCGAACAATGACGCCGGGCGCAGAGCATAAGATTAAGGAGCTTGAGCACTTGAACGAGGTTTCTGGGCCCGTTTTCAAGATCAAAAATGATCCTCGTATTACTCCTGTTGGCAAGCTGTTGCGGAAGACCAGTATCGACGAGCTTCCACAATTGTTTAATGTGCTGAAAGGGGACATGAGCCTAGTTGGCCCCAGACCGCTTCCAGAGCGCGACTACGCGGGCTTCAACCAAGACTGGCAGAGACGTCGCTTCAGCGTGCGACCCGGTATTACCTGCCTATGGCAGATCAACGGCAGAAGCTCCATTGCTTTTGATAAGTGGATGCAACTTGATCTGGAATATATTGACCGGTGGTCGCTTTGGCTCGACTTTGAAATTCTCCTTAGAACAATTCCGGCAGTACTTAAAGGCTCCGGCGCTGCCTGACGCAGGCCTTCTAGATTCGCTGCGGCGATTTACACCGGCTCACTGGCAGAAAGTGAAGATCAATGCACCGTTGCATTCAGCCCAGTCGGCGGGCTCGGCTTGGCAGTGCCTGCTCCCTCGAGCAAGATGGGCTGTTCGCTGAGGGTCACCGAACCGAAGATGGCCGTCGTGCTGCCAGCAAGATCGTGGTACTGGCTGTAAGTGCCTGGCGGTGTATAACTCTGAGTCGCCGAGGATTGGAAGACATCTAGCCATACCGCCATCCCGGGGTGGCCGTTGGCCAGCGTAAATCCGCAGGTCCACACACCACTGGCGTTCACGCACGGAGTGGTCATCGTGGCCCCGACCATCCAGTTGTAGACTTGCTGATACGCCACGCCGGCCGCATTGAGACCCGTGCCGTTAGATATCGTTCCCCATCCGTTGTTGTTGTAGGCGTACCAGTAAGACCGAGCGACTCCTTTTGACCAAAGGTAGAAGTGGGCGCGCGCCATAAAAGCAATTTGGTCATTGGCGTTGGGCAACCAGGAGTTCATTCCCCAGCTGGATTCGGTGTTCCACAGCGGCCTATTGCTTATGCCGTAGGTGTTCATGGCGCACAACCCGTCAGCGAGTCCTCCCGAACCTCCAAGAGTTTCCGGAGCGGTCACCGGCGTGTAGGGATAAAGGTGGGCATCCAGCACGTCAAAATTCGAGGTCCCATTGGCGGCTAAAAAGCTGTCGGTACAAACGCCTGGAGTCATAGAAAAGAAGAGGGCGGGCGTGTGTACCGTGGCTGTGGGATCAATCGATTTGACGGTGTTGTATAAATCATTCTGTAGACCGACGAGTTGGGTCATGTTGCCGCACCAAAAGTTGCCTGCATAGGGTTCGTTCCAAGTTTCCCAGTGCTTGATGACGTTTTTGTAGCGGGTCACGATAGCCGTGACAAAAGCGGTGTAATCCGTATCACTGGGAGGAGTGCAGGTCGAAGCTCCGGCCCAAGAAGGCGTATAGCCAAAAGTGTAGATGATGTCGGTCACGCCCTTTGCATTTAACACACTGATATAGCTATCAAGAGGCGCCCAGTTGTAAGTACCGCGTGAAGGCTCCAGATTGGACCATGTGGCGTCATAGTTGTCCCAGAGGCGGAAAGTGCCCAAGGATACCAGGGGATAAGGATTCATCCCAGGGGCATTGATATCATGCATGCCGAAGTAAGTGGCAGGGATCGTCTGGGCCATCGCCGAGGATGAAACCAGCATCAGCAATAGCAACGTTCGTATCTTGTTACCCATTAACGGTTTCCGTCGAGGCCAGCCAGGGTAACGAGGATATTTGATTACCATGGGACCGGAGATTGACGAGCCTTTCCTGGCTAGACGTACCAAACGTGCTACAACCAATTACGGTATCCGACAGGCCCCAAACAAACCACTGGTCAGAGGGCCAAAGTTAGACCACAAATTGATTCCTGGACTTCGGTACAACCAGTTCGCCTTTGAATCGGGCGCAGGACAGGCCCCCAGCCGTGAGACTAGTTGCAGGCTCCTACGCAAAATGTTCGCAAACAATCCCATCCAATCAGAAGTGATCGCGGCCAATGTTGACTTCTATCGGCAGGTAGCTTCCGAATACGACAGGTACGAGAGCTGTACCTTTGACCAGGACCTCCAAAGGATGCTGGAAACAGACCTAAATCGAATGACCAAAGACCGGGCTTCCCCCGGTCGGACCGTCAATTGTCTGGATTGCGGAGGGGGCACTGGAAACCTGACGCTCAAAATGCTTAGTCGAGGCTGGACTGTAACAGTGGTGGACATTTCTCCTGAGATGCTGACCATCCTGGAGAACAAGCTGAAGTCGCAGGGGCTCAGGGCTACCCTAGTAAACGAAGCGGTCGAAACTTTTCTCGATGCTACTGAGGAAAGTTACGACCTGATTGCTTTCAGCTCAGTTTTGCACCACCTGTATTCGTACTTGCCCATCATATCTAAGGCGGCCCGGAAGATCTCTCCAGGAGGTTATTTCTACTCAAATTTTGACCCGGTGGTGCCCCGGTTCCCGCGGTTAATTGGCTTTTTCGATTCCTTTGATGTGATGGTGACGAAACTGCTCTACAACCGATCCGACTTTCTGCCTGGCGTGTCACGCCGCATTTGCAAACTCATGTTAAGAGATGATCCCCTGCATGGCCGTCCCATAGCAGGCGCAGGAGACCTTGCAGAATACCATGCGCACACAGGACTCAATGATTTTAGGGTCTTAAGCGTCTTGCGAGACAACGGTTTAGATATCGTCGAGCACGCTAGGTACCCACTGGGAAGAACTGCTTTCGTGCGAGCTTTAAGTCGCCAGTTCCACATGCATGAGGGGTTCAAAATAATTGCGCAACGTTCGCTTATACATCGCGCATGACATTCAGTTCGCCCAAGAAACCTGAGAGAGGCGAGTAAGGAGACTTCCTGATGAGCTTAGCGCAAACCTGGGCCAGGGATGAAGTCAGGCTCGGCGGACCTGCGCCCCATTGCACGCACGCAATAGTCAAGCGCATCAAGGTCATTGATGAGCTTGTGTCACTTCAGGGAAAGAGAGTCTTGGACTTAGGCTAGGATCGAATGAAACTCCCTCGGCATATTCCGCAACTTGACGCCCTACGGGGACTTGCCGTCCTTTACGTGATGCTGTTCCACATTTCGAAAAATGTGCCGTCGCTCCATTTTGACTGGCTGTTCCACTACGGTTTCACTGGGGTCGATCTTTTTTTTGTTCTTTCGGGCTTTTTGATTACGGGCATCCTCCTTGAAACACGCGATCACCAGAGATTTTTTACAAACTTCTACGCACGGCGGGCTCTGCGAATCTGGCCCCTATATTACTCACTTCTCGTCTTTGTATTCGTATTTCTGCCGATCGCTCAGCCGCAAATAAAAGCGACCATTTTCGAGCAATCGCGCCCTTGGCAGTCCTTCCCATTTTTTCTACAAAACTATCTGCCCAAGACTGTTGGATTTGGTCCTTTGGAGGTCACTTGGACGCTCGCCATCGAGGAGCAGTTCTATCTCATTTGGCCTCTGATTGTATGGTTGATCCCTCGCCGCCGACTGAAGCTCGTGGCACTTGCTGCTATTGCTGTCTCGACAGTGCTCCGGTTTTGCGTGTTTCATAACTTGCTGTTCTTGGAGACTTATACGAATGCCTTGACGCGAATGGATGGGCTCGGGCTAGGCGCATTTCTCGCCATTTGGATTCCTGAGTCCAGCACGGAGAAGGTGAAGAAAGCCGGAAAGGCGATGATAGCTGTGGCGCTGCCTTGTGTGCTAGCTTTGGTGTTGCTCACGACAAATTACTGGGCCTTGTTTACCGTCGTTTCGATCTTCTATGCGGGTCTTGTCTGTCTAGCCATCAATAATCGACGGATTGCAAGCTGGAATTTTCTGAAATATACGGGCAAAATTAGCTACGGCCTCTACCTGCTGCATGTCCCCTCATTCGATGTGGCCCGTGATACTCATGTGCGACGGTTCTTTTCGCTGAGCTTCTCGCAAACGGGAAGTGACATTATCCTCGTTCTTGTGTCGTTCGCGATCGCCTACGCGTTGTCCGCGGCTTCGTGGCATTTCCTCGAGCGCAATATCTTGAAGTTGAAGTCCCTGCTTGAGCTTTCCGCAGAGCGGGAAAAAACCGCGCCCGCTTGCCGAGAGTCTTGTCGGCTGAGCCTCCCGCGAGCTGAGCCGGATTCGTCTGGAGTATCGAGTGGGACACTTCGCAACCGGGCGGTCGCCCAAGGCGACGCTTCGATACAAGTCTGGCTGAGTGCGAATTCGGGTTCCAAGCCAGGACAAAGCTAGAAGACGGACTGATAAACACTGGGATGAAACGATTGCGGTATCGGCTCTTATACCGAAGAGCTTGCTCAGCGGGCTCAATGGGTCTGCGGCTTGGACCCTCTCGAATCGAATTTGCAGCAGTTTCGCAAGCAAATACCTCGAATCCAGCGTGTCGGTGAGAACTTACCCTTCCCAGCAGCGAGTTTTGATGCCATCACAATGATCGAGGTTCTGGAACACACTGACTCCGATGCCCAGGTTCTCCGAGAATGCTTTCGGGTTTTAAAACCGAGCGGACTTTTAATCTTATTCGTTCCCAATAAGCTTTACCCTTTTGAGAGTCACCCCTGCTACGCGGGCCGCTTTTGTCTGGGCCCTAATATTCCTTTATTATCGTGGGCGCCCAACTTTATCCGAAAATATTTTTGCCCAGTGCGGATCTACACTCTGCGAAAGCTCTTGTCTTTGGCCAAGAATCAAGGCTTTGAGCTCAGATCTAAAAGTTACATCTTTCCGCCCTTAGACGTGTTCCCGTTACCGCCACGGCTCAAGCAGGCTTACAGAGCACTGGCAACGCGTTTGGAACGGACACCCATGAAAATCTTTGGCGTGTCGATTTTCGCCGTCTTTGAAAAACCACATCAGCCCAAGTCAGTGAATCCGGCAACGACCAAAACGCCAAAGCAGGACGCAATCCTAGCTCGATAACAGACACTTAGCCGAGAGCGATACTCAGAGTACCGAGCGGAGTTAGATGCCAGTTGCAACCGCCTTTTCAAGGTTCTACTTAAGAAGGGCGACGGCTGCAGACCAGTAGGTGGTAGGCCCTCGCGCACCAAGCCAGCCACTCCAGGAATTTGGAATCAGACTCGATCTTTTTCCTTCCATTTAGGCAATAGGTACCGTTCGTAGTAGGTCGCGTGGTAAGCCTGCCGCGCGCAGACAGTCTGAGACGCTAAGCAGAGGAGAACATGACAGATACTGACGTTATCATTGTTGGCGCTGGCCCGTATGGACTCTCGATTGCGGCGCATTTGCGACACCGCGGCATTGCATTCCGGATTTTTGGCGTGCCCATGCAAAACTGGCGGACCGCGATGCCCACGGGTATGTTTCTCAAATCCGACGGTGCGGGCACAAATCTCTCCGATCCGGCAGATACTTTGACCCTGGCCCAGTACTGCTCCTCACGACGCCTACCTTATGGCGACCACGGAATGCCGATCGCGCTCCAGACGTTTATCGATTACACGATGGCGTTTCAACGACAACTGGTACCAGAGGTGGAACAATGCGCAGTTGTGGCGCTTGCCGCTAAGTCAGGCGGGTTCGAACTCCGACTCGATACCGGCGAGAGGGTTACGGCGCGAAGGGTGGTGCTTGCGGTAGGCACGACCTACTTTGGCTACGTGCCCAAGCCACTTTCGATTCTGCCGCGCGAACTTGTTACACACAGCAGCGAACATTCAGAGCTCGTCAAGTTTGCTCAGCGAGATGTCGTGATCATTGGTGGTGGACAATCGGCACTTGAAACGGCAGCTCTGCTCAAAGAACAGGGTGCAAGCGTCCAAGTCCTGATGCGTGCACCAGTCGTCGCGTGGAATCCGCCCCCCTCCCCGCGGGAGGGTCTGGGACGGTTCTGCAAACCGCAAACAGCGTTAGGTCTAGGCTGGAAGGCATGGTTTTATTGTAATAGACAGTCGGTCTTCCAGTATTTTCCTCTGCAGTTCAGATCAATGGCCGTTGCGCGTGTGCTTGGCCCAGCTGGCGCTTGGTGGCTGAAGGATCGAGTGCTTGGACACGTTCCGGTCCTTTGTGGGCGTGTGGTGCAAGAGGCTCGCGAAAAAGGGGGAAGGGTATGTTTGTCTGTTGCCTGTGCAGATGGCCGGACAAGTGAGATCTCCGCTGATCACGTTATCGCTGCGACGGGATACAAGGTCAATGTGGACTCGCTGTCATTCCTCGATCCTGACCTGTCGCGCCGGCTACGGCGAGAGGGCACTGCACCAGCGCTTTCACCGGAATTCGAGTCATCGGTAGCTGGGCTGTACTTTACCGGACTTTCGGCAGCTTTTCGGTTTGGACCCTCAATGCGTTTCGTAGCCGGCGCAGAGTTCGCGGCCCGGACTATCGCGAGCGTCTCGAGTAAGAGGGCCTCAGCCACCGCTTGCGTACCGAAGCGCTACAAGGCAGAGTGTCCCTCAGTTCACACGCCCCAATTGCATGCAGGGGATGTACGGGCAAGAAAGAGTCAAGCCGCCTCCAATTTTGACGCGTCTGTTGCAGTACTCGTGTTGAATTTGGGTGCGTATCCGTTTCATCAGTCTAGCCTCGGCATTATTCGTAGCCTAGGAAGCGTGGGCATTCCGGTATTTGCGGCCCAGCGAAACCTGTTTATTCCCTCCGGAACATCTCGATACATCAGCGGGAAATTCTTGTGGAAGACAGATGGTAAGAATAGAGACCAGTTCATTGAGAGCATGGCGACCATCGCCAAGAAACTCGACCGCCCGACGATTTTAGTGCCGACTGACGATCTCTCCGCCATTCTGATCGCCGAGCACGCTGACATTTTGGCCCCATGGTTCAGATTTGCGCGGCCGCCGGCAACACTGCCTCGAGGGCTTGCCAACAAGAGGAAGCTCTATGATCTATGCCAGCATCTTGGGATCGCGTGCCCGCGCACCGTTTTTCCTAATTCCCGTGAGGAGTGGCTTGATTTCACTAAACACGCGAGTTTGCCCGTGGTCATTAAGGTTATCGAGCCATGGTTAGCCCCAAGAGGCCTCAAGACCACTATCGTGTCAGAGCGTCAGGAACTCATGAACTACTGCGACAGCCAGGGACGGCAGGTCCCACCTACCGCACTGATGATTCAGGAGATGATTCCGTCATCCATCTCGGAGGATTGGTTCGTCCACGGATACTGCGACGGTCATTCCAATCCTGTCGCGATCTTTACCGGCATAAAGCTACGATCATATCCGGCGTTTGCCGGGCCGACAACGTTCGCTCGATCCGTTCGCAATGATGCGCTCCAACAGCAAGCGATCGAGCTCCTGAGAGCCATCGGCTATCACGGCATCATGGATCTAGATTACAGGCTCGATAGTCGCGATGGCCGCTACAACCTGCTCGACTTTAACCCCCGCGTAGGGGCTCAGTTCAAACTGTTCAAGGACGCAGACGGAACAGATGTTGTGCGTGCCCTTCATATGGATCTTACCGGGCGAACGCCGCGGGTCGGACCGCAGATCGAGGGCAGAACTTTCGTCGCGGAAATCCAAGACCTGCTTGCCAGCCGTGCATACTGGCGAAACGGTGCTCTGACAATCAGGGACTGGTGGCGGTCGCTTCGACAGATCGACGAGACAGCATGGCACTCATCTGATGATCCATTGCCCTTCCTCCTCATGTGCCTTCATATGCCTCTTCGGGCGGTTTCGCGGATCCTCAGTTTGAGTATTGGCCATATGAGGAAGAGGAGCCATCCTCCTCTCGGTGTGGAACCTGTTGGAGGCACAACTCGAACGAGATTCGTTCCCCATTTAGACGACGTGAAAGATGGCCGGTAAATCCGGCTCTTCGTCAAGCCTGACCCGCTGAAACCTCCGTTGCGACGACACAAAAAGGGGAGTATGCGTTTCATGGCCCGCGCCAATGCACATCCTGCAGGTCTCGCTAGCTTCTCTATCTTAGAGATGCCGGACGTACTTGTCATGCAGTTGATAAGGAGCAAATTATGAACTACTGGCAGGACAAGAGAGTGCTTTTGACTGGAGGGGCGGGTTTTCTGGGTTCCTATGTCGTGGATATGCTGCGTGATCGCGGTTGTCGAGAACTCTTCGTGCCTCGTAGCCGAGAGTATGACCTTCGCGAAAAGGAAGACATCGTTCGGCTGCTAGGGAGCAACCGTCCAGATGTCGTAATCCACTTAGCGGCTGTCGTCGGAGGGATCGGCGCCAACCGGCGGCATCCGGGACAGTTTTTCTACGAGAATGCCATCATGGGGATTCAGCTCATCGAGCAAGCTCGGCGTTTTGCAGTACAGAAATTCGTGTGTGTCGGCACCATCTGCTCATACCCCAAGTTCACTCCTGTGCCCTTTAAAGAAGAAAATATCTGGAATGGCTATCCGGAAGAAACCAATGCACCATACGGATTGGCGAAGAAGATGCTGCTTGTCCAATTGCAATCTTATCGACAGGAGTTCGGATTCAACGGGATCTATCTGCTACCGGTCAACCTCTATGGGCCTCACGACAATTTTAACGTTGAGACTTCTCACGTGATCCCCGCGATCATTCGAAAATGCACCGAAGCTAGATGCCAAGGCAGCAGAAGCATAGTGGCCTGGGGCACGGGCAAGGCATCGCGCGAGTTCCTTTACGTTGAAGATGCCGCCGAAGGAATACTTTTGGCGGCAGAGCACTACAACAAGTCTGAGCCTGTCAATCTTGGGGCAGGCAAGGAGATTACTATCTGTGAGCTCGTCAGTATGATTCGAGAGCTAGGCGGTTTTGAAGGAGAGATTGAATGGGATGCATCGAAGCCAGATGGTCAACCACGACGGTGTTTAGATACCACGCGAGCCGAACGCGAATTCGGTTTCAAAGCCAAAACAAATCTGCGAGAAGGTTTAAGCAAGACAATCAATTGGTATGAGAAGGTACTTAAAAAGCAAAGTAGCGCAAACGACAGCCTAAGCAATAATTTTGCCTGGACGTGACATTGCCGCCGACCTCGTAAACAATTCCTTTAACCTGTTTGGGGAGCCTTAGGTAGTTTCTCCGCGCGACGCCATCCGGAGCTTCTTCTGCTCGGGTACGCGGTCTCCCCGTCAATGTGTGTCGTGGTTTCGCTGACTGATCCGAATCCTGCCGTCCTGCTCTTCGAGCAGTAGTCTTTA
>Ga0307471_100000951_pt1 | contig 15467 bp, 13 predicted proteins | sample atmos_gasesAM3C__2_FD_204566 | JGI IMG/M metagenome (GOLD analysis project Ga0307471, IMG submission 204566) | Hardwood forest soil microbial communities from Morgan-Monroe State Forest, Indiana, United States - atmos_gasesAM3C_515 | ecosystem: Environmental > Terrestrial > Soil > Temperate... | reverse complement strand
ATCGCCGGTCCCCGCAGCCCCAGGTATGTGCGCACGAAATGCGCGGACGAAAACATGTTATGGGTATATCGATGGGACGTCAGGTATGACGATGGCAAGGCACCGGTTGCCGGATCACGGTGGCAATATGCATGTTCCGTCTCCAGGATGCCCGATGTGCTCGAACCGAGGATCACCGCCACGCGGTGGGCGCCATAGCGCTCCCGGGCTTCTATTGCGGCTTGGATGAACCCATCCTGTTGGAGCCCGAGTAGCGCGAGCCGATTATTCCGGCAGTCGAACTGCTCCAATTCCGTTGATGCTGAACCACCGCCGACGAACACGTTCTCCACATCATCGACCCGGCCGATGTGGGTGGTGATCCCCACATCTTCGAAGTCGCAGGGCCGCAACCCGGAACGCCGATTCCGCAATGCCTGATAGGTCTCATCGAGGCCTCTTCCCAGCGCTGAGACGACGGTATAGCGGCTGAGAATGAGGGGTGCCATCGCTCTTGCCCCAACTTGTCGATGTTGTGAAACTGCGTGCCGGCGGCCCCGAGGATCATAAGGGACATCATCGACGGCCTGATTCGAGTGGCGATCCTCAACGAGCTGGAACCCGTATTCCTCTGTGTGCTCATCGACCAACCCCTGGGCCATTGTAGACGCTCCCCCACGCTGCCATTCAAGCCCGCCCGGAAGAAAATTAACAGGTTGCGAAGAGACCATCTGTTCAATATTGCTCACTTCGGGGAAGTGGCGGCGAGAAGAGGTGGCTTTTCGGGCGACTCCGCGAGGAACGCGGCAAAGAGCAGACAGGCCAGTGATCCCAAGGCCGTGGTCATTCCGATGGCTCGGAGCACGGGAATTTGCGAGAGGGCCAGCACTCCGAATACCAAGATCGTGGTCGAGCTGCATACGACTAGGCCATAGACGGTGCGCCCTCGCTCCGCCAGCGTTCCATGTCTCCGGTTGAAGAACAAGGCATAGTCTAACCCGAGGCCGACGACCAGCAGAAAGGACGCCAAGTGGAACAGCGAAAACCTTTCGCCTACAGCGTGCAGCACGGCAGCCACCACCACAATGGCGCTCCCGATTGGAAGCATCACTCGCAGGACGGTGACGGGAGCGCGGAGCCCGACCAGCAGCACGAGACCGATAGACAGGACCCCCCATCCCAAGAGTCGTAGCGTCTCATTCCGGAACACGTCGACCATGCGGTTCGACTCATTCTTCAGATCCAAATAGGTAATTTGGTGTTCACCCCACGGCGTCAGAAGTTCCCGGAACTTCTGTCTGTCAGTGACGCCACGCAACGGCACGACCGCGACCCAGCGGTTCTCATGCATGACCAGCAGTGAGTCCAGTTTGAGCCCCAACGCCGTCCCACGGAAAGTCTGCATCTCGACCGGCTCCTGTGTCCTGGCTTTCTCTGTTGCGTCCAGGAAGGGCTGAAACAGGCTGGGCTTGAATGGCAAGCCCTTCATGGCTGATGTGAGATTCCGCTCCAAGGTCTCGCGATCAGGCAACGCCGCCTGGCGCGCCTGCTGCGTCTTGCGACTGGGCAGGTAGCGAGCAGCGAGGTCGTACCCTGCCAATTCCCCTTTTTCTACGAGTGGGTCCAACGCCAGCGCCAACGTTTCACTACGTTGGAGGGCCTCTTCTTCGCTTGAGCCCTCCACCACGATGAGGTCCCCGACATCCGGTCCCCCAAGTTCATTGCGAAGGGCGTGATCCCGGTCTCTCTGTTCAGTCGAAATCGGGTTCAGATTGGCAATGTCCTGCTCCCACAGTGGCGTATCTGACCAGATGAAGGAGCCGACGGCAAGGACCACCAATAGCGGGACCACGAGTCGTGCCTTGGTCAGCGCATCGACCCACTGTGCGACATGCAGCCCTTCGCGCCTCGTGTGAAATCCTATGGGAACGACGTGGGGGAGTACCCAACGGGTCACGCATGCGGCCGTGAACAAGCCGACCATCGCGAACAGCCCCAGTTGCGACAGGCCAGGGAACCCGCTCAGGAGTAATGCAGAGAACCCAAGAGCCGTCGCCACGACTCCGAGGCGCATCGTCGGCCAGATCTCTTTCATCACGGCCGGCGTCCGGCTCTCTCTGGTGAGATGGCTGAACAGATGGATCGGATAATCGTCCACGACGCCCAACAACGTAATCCCGAACGCCAAGGTCATGCCGTGAATGAATCCGAACGCGAGATCCACGGCTGCGATCCCGACCAGGATCGCGCTCGTCAAGGGAAGAAAACTTAGAGCAAGGATAGAGACTGATCCATAGCTGACGAAGAGAAACGTTGTGACCAGCAACGTCGCGCACAAGGACAAACGCCACACATCGTGTTGGATTGTCTGCTGCATCTCAACGGCAATGACGCTGGGTCCTGTCATCACCAAATGAACGGGGGCTGCACCGGCGGGAACTCCGGCGACCCGTCTGAAGGCCTCTCTGATTTGCCCTTGTAGATGTTCCTGGGACTCCGTATCAAAACCGGCCGCTTGCGTCTCCGCCAAGAGCAACGCGCGCCGCCGGTCCGACGAGAACCACACTCCTTGGTGTGTCGTCGGAACCGTCCAGGTCATCCAGGCTTGAAGGATCTTCATGAACTCGCCGGTGGGATCGGCCGGGATCAATTCCTTGACCATAGGCGACAATGGAGAGGTGAGGTCGCTCAGCCGCAGCTCAAGGGAGTCGCGGAGATGATTTCGGCTGAACGTGGACTCCTGCATACTTGGGCTGAGCACGTACCGATACTGAAAGAGGCGTCCTCGCTCCTCCTTTGTCCAGGCTTGCTCCCCATTGCCGACATAGTGGAACGCACCACTTCCGCGCATCCAGGCCGCCAACTGTTTGCTTTCCCCTGCCAGCAGATCGGCATCCTCTCCCTCCAGAGCCATAAGGATGAGGCGCCCGGTCGCGCCTGTTCGCAGTTCAGTGAGTAGCAGGCGTTCTGTTGGTGTGGCACCCTCCGGCAACAAGCGGGAGAGTTCGGTCTCCACGTGCACACGCATAGCCACGAACCACGCTCCGAACCCCAGTACCATGCACCAGATCAGAAGTGTGACCCAGGATCTTCTGGTCACAGTACGCCCGTTGTGATGACCATGACAGACCGATCTCCGTCTGGTGCTTGGATCTCAATGATACTGACGTGTTCCCTTTCTCCGGAGAACCGAATGGACTCCACCAATTCCTGCACGGCTTTGTCCAGTGGACGCAGAATCAAGACCCATCGTCGTGGCTCACCCTGCAGCGTCACGCTATAGAAACGCTTCAGGGTGATGACATCATTGGCGAGCGTTGACCGAAAGGCCTCTATAAATGCCCGCAGCGCAGGGTAGTCGTGCAATGAAAGGGTCCTGTTCGTACCCTTTGTCTTGCTCTCGAAGAGGACCGTATCGCCTTCAACGAGGTAGCGCTCGTCATGAGGAGCGGTGATATGTTTCTCGAGTCCCGTCGGAGGAGTGAAGCGCAGGAAACCTTGGGTCTTCACCGGCTGGGTGAGCAGCTTCGAAAATGCGGTTTCCTCAAACCGTACTTCCGCCTGCCGGTTCTTGGCAAGGCTCTCAATGAGCTGTTCCACATTCCATCCAGGTGATCCAGTCTCGCGCTCAGACTGTGGCGATGTCTGAGCCACGGACATCGGAGCAGGCCACGGCAAGCACAAGCAGATGAGGAACAGGGCCCACAGTCCCAATGACCAGCTACCGTTGCTCTTCCCAAAAATCATAAAAGTTGAACCAGTTGTCGGCCGCCAGGCGGCAGTAGTGCTCCAGTCGGTCTGCGTAGCGCTGGGTCCATTGCTGAACTTCCTGATCTCTATACCGTCGGTCGATGGTCACCTCTTCAGCGAATAATTCGAAATGCACCTCGTAACGATTGTCTCCGCGATAGAGCCCGAAGAAGAGGATGACCGGCACCTTGAGGATGCTGGCGAGCCACATGGTTCCGGCGGGGAAACGTGCCCGCTTGCCGAAAAACTTACAGTCCGTCGCCTGATCCTGATTCACCAGCCGATCCGCAAGAATGCCCACCATCCCTCCGCGGTCCAGGCACTCCTTGACTTGGAGCATCGTGTTCGGCGAGCCGGTCTGTATCACCGAATCGGCGACCGCAGGATTCAATTTGCTGAAGAGGTCGCGGATCATCGGTGTGTTCTGCTCGTACATCAAAACCTTGATTTCGACTTCCTGCTGACTCAGTCCGATGGCACGCACGACCTCGAAGCTCCCCAAATGCGAGCCGAGTAGGATACATCCTTTGCCTCTCCCGACGCGGTCCTTGAGCACCTCGAGTCCCCGTATATCGATGTCGAAATGCTGGCCTTGTCCGGTGAGTAAATAGACACGATCGAGGAGCGTCGATGCGAAGCAGTAATACTGCCGATACAGGTCACGCCGGCTGATCGGGGATCCCAACGCTCGACTCAAGTAGGGTTGAATGGCTCGACTTGCTTGTTTCGAAAACGCCAGGTAGTACACACAGATCGGATAGAGCAACACACGCGCGGTTGGACGTCCGACGGATAACGCAATCCAGATCATGAACCGCCATGCGATCGGACTGCCGCGTTCACGCTGGCGCAACCACCCCACACTCACACGTCACCAGTGGAATCATCGGCGACGATGCGATAGCGCAGGCAGCCGCTCGCAATGAGTCGAGACCCGGTGATGCATGTGAACTCCGTTGCCCCGTCGCCCTGTTGCTCCAACCTGATAGTGAGAGGCTCTCCCGGGTTCAGAGGTGACATGAACTTCGCTGACGGCATGCCCACAAACTCGATGTTCTCTTTGGCCATATCGCGGATGGCGTTCATGATTTCTCCCAGCATCACAACGCCAGGGACCACAGGATGGCCGGGAAAGTGCCCAGCTAATGATGGATGGTCCGCACCGATGGTGACAATCAATTCAGGTCCCATGCCGATCCTCTTTGTGAAGCTCTTGCAGCAGTCCGAGCAAGGCCTCTCGCGTGAGCTTGCCGGTTTCGTTACGGGGAAGGTGGGGAACCAGGTGAAGCGGTCTGGGGAGAAACACAGGATCAATGACTGCTCGAAGCGACGACAGAATGTGCTCGGCAGCTTTTTCAGGCGCAACAACGAAGGCGATCAGACGTGTGACTGAGGTTCCCATTTCATCCGGGATGAAGAACACTCCATCCTGTACACCCTCAATCTCGTTCAGTTTCTGGCTCAGGTCGCTTAACGAACCCCGGTGCCCACCGATGTTCACCAGATCCGTGCCACGTCCATGCAACACGAACCGATGTGGTTCTTGCAGCGACACCAGATCAGGAAAGGGAATCTGCCCCCGCAAGTATGGCACTTGCAGGGAACACCCGGCTGATTCTTGAAGCAGCGTGATACCATCCAACACGTGCCAGGTGTTCTCGGCGACAGTCCGCCTTGTCGCGACACTCCCCGCCTCCGTGAACCCGTACACCTCATAGACCTTGGTTTGGAACAAGGTCTCGGCTTGTTTCGCCAAAGAGATCGGAAGGGGCGCGGTCGCAGAGAGAATGCACTCCACGTGAGGAAGCTGCGAGCCAGCGGTGACGCAAGCCCGGATATGTAAGGGCGTGGTGACAAGCATGCGCGGTAATGGAACTTCCGCCAATGCTAACCGTACATCTTCAGGGAACAGTGGCCGTCCCACATGGAACGCCATCCCATGTTGAGTAGGGAGCATCATGGAGGCTTCGAGCCCGTACATGTGGTGGTGAGGAACTGTCGCCACCACGGTCATATGATCGGAAGTATTGAGACCAAGCCGGGTTCCCGTGCTGCGAGCAACTGCGACTAGGGAGCCCCAGGTTTTGGAATGTGGATGAGGGCTTCCCGTGCTGCCTGACGTAAAGGCCACCAGGGCTGGATGGTCAATGGGGATATGGGGAATCTTCGCCGTGCCGGTTGGACTCCCCGTACCCTTTGGGATCTGATAGGAGGGGAGTCGTTCAACTTGTTCCGTGCCATCTCCCAAGCAATAGCTGCTGCCATATTCTCGAGCTATCTGGGCCAAGGCGCCCGGCGCGCGACTATGGGGAAGCAGCGTGGTCTGTCCCCGGACCAATGCAGCGCCGAACCCGACCAGAAACCGATAGCGGTCATCAGCCAGGTTAATGACCGTGGGTTTCTCAGGAAGCAGATCGGCTAGGGCTCCCACATCTGAGAGAAAATGGCCATAGGTAATCGGGTGGCCATTCTCCCAAGCCAACACTCTGTCAGTGTGGTAGGGGCCGAGCAACGCGGCAGTGTTCATAGAGCCACATGCTGCTATTTCGTGCGATGTTTCTCGATCGACTGACAGAGCGAACGGAGTGAGGCGAAGGTTGCGACAGTGTCTGGATCATCTGAACGTAACTGATGCCCATAGGATTGAGAGATCGCAAGAGACAGTTCGAGCGCGTCAATCGAATCAAGGCCCAGGCCGTCACCGAAGAGAGGTTCCTCCGGCTGAATCTGTGCAGGGTCAACTTTTAGAGTGAGTGTCCGCACAATGAGTTTCGCCACTTCAGCCTCCAGAGATGATACATCAGACACGGATCGGTTCCTTCCATGCGGGCTGGCCCCGCTCGCACCCTTGCGCCGAGTCCTTCTACCAACTCCTTCTCTGTCCTGTCAAGGAAAGGTCAACGAGCCTTGCAAAGGGACAGCCATGGCTCGGTATCTTATAAAAACCGTTTTGTAGGCGTCGAGGAAACTGCTGAATTTCTGGCTGCTACAGTAGTTTTTCCGCAGCCTGATAGTGCTGCTGGTCGTGGAAGCCAAGAGACCCTCTCGGAGCGTCGCTTCATGGCATCAGAACAGCTATTGACGCGCACCGGCGCGCGAATATATATTTAGGTTCACCCAGAATCAGCATTTTCCCGTGCTCATTTCCATGTACCAACACACAATTGTGCCCAGAGTTCTCGGGAGGGCCTGGCCATGAAAGGCAAACAAATCGCAACGTTTAATCCCCAGACGTTCCTTAAACAGGTCGGCAGCGGCAAAACGAATCTGACGTGTCTTAATAAGCAGATACTCTTTTCGCAAGGGGATAAGGCGGATGCCGTGTTCTATATCCAGGCGGGCAAAGTCAAGCTTACAGTGGTTTCGCAGCAGGGCAAAGAAGCGATCGTAGCGATTCTGGAGCAGGGCGGTTTTTTTGGGGAAGGGTGTCTCGCCGGGCAGCTGGTGTGCATGGCCACGGCTACCACCGCGGAAGACTCCACTATCGTGCGCATTGACAAACAGGCGATGATCGAGACACTCCACAACGAGCCCACTTTCTCCGAGCTGTTCCTCACGTATCTCCTGGCTCGCAACATTCGTATCCAAGAAGATTTGGTGGATCACCTCTTCAATTCCAGCGAGAAACGGCTGGCGCGGGTGCTGCTGTTAATGGCCCATTTTGGGAAAGAAGGCAAGCCGGAGCCGGTCGTTCCGAAGGTCAGTCAGGAAACGCTCGCCGAGATGATCGGCACCACGCGCTCCCGCGTCAGTTTCTTCATGAATAAGTTCCGCAAACTGGGCTTCGTATACTACAACGGCGGGTTGCACGTGCACAGTTCCCTTCTCAATATCGTCCTCCACGATTGACACCAACCGGCACTCCGCTCTTTTTCGTTAATCTCGATGTTCCTGATTTGCTATCTGTGTCTCCTGATAGATTTCGGCTCGTCCCTCGCTAGGCTCCCGAGCTGCAGTGCATAGCTGATCAAGTCTTCGGGGAGGTTCAGGCCCAACTTCCGCATACAGTTGGCTCGAAGGGATTCGACCGTCCGGGAACTGATCTTAAGTCGGGAACTAATATCTGAAGTGCTCGCCCCCTCCACGACTAGTTGCAGCACCTTTCGCTCGCGGACCGTCAGTTTGTTATGGACCTCCTGCAAACCAGCCTGTGTCTTTTGCAGAATTGTCCCCATAGCAGAATAGGAGCCCATGGAAGCCTCGGAAACTGCTGGACTCAGGTAACGCTGACCTGCAACTACTGTGCGCATGGCTTGGAAGAGCTCGGCTGCGCAGGACTCTTTGAGGACATAACCAGCCGCACCGCTTTTTAGCGCTGTCAATACATACGCCTGATCCCCGTACATCGAAAGGATGATCACGCGCGTATCTGATTTCAGGCGAGAGAGCTTTCGTGTGATTGCTAGACCGTCTAGGCCGGGCATCATGAGGTCGGTGATTAAGACCGTGGGCTTCCGGCTCTTGACCAACTCGACAGCCTCGTGCCCGTCACCTGCTTCGCCCACAACGACAAAGATTGGATCCGATTCCAGCAGGGCGCGCAGCCCTTGTCTCACGACAACATGGTCGTCCGCAAGAACGACGGTCACCATGATGCTCTCCTTCCTGAGTCTGTGTCATACTTCATTGACAATTTACGAAGCGGCTCCGGTGCAGTAATCGTTGCCGAGACCACCATCCCACACCAAGGGAAGCACCCACTTCATGAAAACAGGCTTAACGCAGATTCGTATGGGGAAATTCTGGTCAATTCCGAGGCAAGAAGGCAAGCAAAAAGATGTCAGCCGACGCGGAGGTTGTCGGGTGGTCCTGACCCAGTGCTAATCCGAAGCATCGGGTACTTTTTGCTTGATTATGACTGTGGTAGAGAGTCATACAAGTGGTGTTCCGTGTGGTGACAGTCTGTGGATGAATCGTAGAATAAAGGAGGGCCTACGGTGGCCACACCAACACGAAGGGCGCAACACAAAGACGGAGCAGGACTGCGAATAAGAAGAAAAGAGATCCCGAAGGTTCCGACCGGCATTGCTGGGCTGGATGAAGTGTTACGCGGCGGATTGCCCGCCGGACGCATGACGCTTCTCACCGGTGGTGCCGGGAGCGGCAAAAGCTTGGTGGGCTTGCAATGTCTGCTGCACAGCGCCGACGCCGGCGAGCCGGGCATTCTGGTGCTGTTCGAGGAACGCGCCTCTGCCGTGCGTCAAAACGCCTGGAGTCTGGGATGGGACTTGGCTTCGTTGGAGCGAAAAAACAGGCTCTACCTGATGGATGCGCGTTTGAATCCTGACGCGGTGATCTCCGGCGACTTCTCCATCAAAGGTCTGCTGGCTATCTTGGATCAGCAGGCCAAGGCCATGCGAGCCCGGCGCATTATGATTGATGCGGCGGACGCGCTCCTATACTTGTACAATAACCCCGTGCGCGAACGCCAAGAATTACATACGCTGCACGAATGGCTGCTGGACCGCGGATTGACCGCGATCATGACTGTCAAAACTCTCCCGCAGGGAGAGTTTCCTTCCCGGTATGTATTTCTGGACTTCATGGCGGATTGTGTGATTCACATCGACCAGCGTGTCACGGTTCAGGTCACAACGCGCCGCTTGAGAGTGATCAAGTATCGTGGTTCAGGATATGGTCGCAATGAATATCCCTTCCTCATCGGTGAAAACGGAGTTAATGTCATTCCAATCACCAGCAACGTGTTACAGCACCGCCCCCCCGGTCCCAAAGTGTCCACCGGCCAGGTTCGGCTGGATGACGTGCTGGCCGGCGGCTATAGGCGTGGAACCAGCATCCTGATCGTGGGGACCGTCGGCGCGGGAAAGACCACACTGGCCTGCATTTTCTGCCAGGCCGCTTGCCTGCGCGGCGAGCGAGTGCTGTATCTCAATTTCGAGGAGTCGCCAGAAGCGATGGTCAGCAACATGCTGAGCCCAGGCCTTGCCCTGCAGCCGCTGATCAAGACCGGAAGGTTGGTAGTCCGGTCCTACCTGCCGGAAGCGATGGGGGTGGAGGAGCACTTGTTTCATGCCCTGAAAGCCCTGGATGAATTGCAACCCCAGCACGTGGTCGTGGATGCGATCTCGGCCTGCAAGCGCATGGGGTCGGAGCACGCGGCCTTTGAATACTTGATGCGGATTCTGAACGCCTGTAAAGAGCGCGGTATCACCTGTATCTATCTCAACCAGGCTGCAGGTCTGGATATCGTCTCAGAGATCAGCGGGATCGGTGTTTCGTCCATCATCGATACCGTGGTCCTTCTCCGCCTGCTTCCGATCGGCGGCGTGATGAAGCGCCAGTTGATCGTCATGAAGTCAAGAGGCTCGAAGCATTCTGAACAGTTCCATGAATTCTGCATCACCGATCATGGGATCGAATTGGTAAAGGCCTAGACCAACGATAGGGCGCGCAGATCGGCATATCAGAGCGGATATAGAGCAATGGAGTCCGGTGATGAAATCTCACAAGCGTGAGAGGCGAGGCTACGCAAAGTCTAGAGGTGAGACCTATGTGTTCCGGCTTTTCGTGGTCGGCAACGAGTCCAACTCCACGCAAGCCAGGGGGAATTTGGCTCGGCTGTGCGAGGAGCACCTCAAGGGACGCTACCAAATCGAAACCGTGGATGTGCTGAAAGATGCTGCGACCGCTCACAAAAATAACGTGCTGGTGACGCCCACGTTGATCCTCATCAAGCCCTTTCCGAAGGTCACCGTGTTCGGCAACCTCAGTGATACCAGGCAAGTCCTTGCCGCGCTCCGGCTGATTGGCGACGAGCGATGAGTAACCGGAAACCGCCAGTCCCCAGATCGAAGATCAGGCTGAAAGAGGCCGAGGCGCTCGTTCGAGCTCTGAAGACTCACCAGGTGGACGGGATTGTCGGTGAGCGCCACATTATGATTTGCCGTATGAAGGAGGTGGAAGAAAAACTCGAAAATTCGCGGGACCAGGTGCGTGCCCTCGCAGCACGATTGCAGTTCCTGCGCGAGAGTGAAAGAACCGCGATCGCTCGTGAGCTTCACGATGAGTTTGGTCAGACGCTGACAAGCTTGCAGTTAGGACTAGCCTGGATAGCCCTTAAGGTGGCTCCACAGCAACAGGCGGTGCAAGCGAAAACCAGATTGCTGTCCGCTCTTGTCACGTCCATGATCCAGTCGGTGAAAAGAATTGCGGTTGAATTGCGACCGGGCGCCTTGGACGAGCTCGGCCTGGTGAAGACCTTGCAATCGGAGGCGCACGAATTCGAAGGACATACTGGAATCCGGTGCAGGGTTAAGACGAATCTTGGGAAATCCACGTTTAACCGTGTAGGAAGTGTCTCCATTTTCCGGATCGCTCAGGCAGCCCTCACGAATGTTTCCCAGCATGCTCAGGCTTCCAGGGCCACGATAGTGTTGGTGAAGAGAAACAATAACCTTCTATTGACGGTGCATGACAACGGGAAGGGGATCACAGAGAAGTTGGCCCACAGCCATAATTCTCTTGGCATTATCGGCATGCGAGAGCGAGCCCTCGCGCTTGATGGAACGCTGACTCTCCGAGGATCAAAAGGCAAGGGGACAACATTGAGGGTACAAATTCCGCTGTCCAGGATTCTCTAGCGGTCGCGTGTCAGCGTCTTTCCGGATCAACTCAAGAAACTGGGCTTCATTCACCCCGTATCATAGGAAGCCCCACCTGTGCAGGCGGGGAGGAATGCACTTCTACATATTAAGCGGGTCACAACAGTGGCCCCGAAATCACAGACACGTGAATAAAGCACCACGACCGATTCGACTAGCGCGTCCTTATGGACATTCGCTTGTACACATTCCCCCATGGAACGCTTGCCCCGTCGTCAGGTTCATACGGTGGGACTCGTTGTCTGGCCGTTGCAGAGCAGGCTGGAATGGGTTCGAGGCAACGGAGGGCTGACCTCCGAATAGGGAGAGGGATTCGACTGTGGAGGGTAGCGTGGCGACGGCCTGACTCACAGTGCGGTTATCGGACAGAACGGATTTCTGGATTTCCTGAACCGGTCCGATGATTGTGGGGGCCGTATCGCGCAAAGAAATTCCGATCTCCGGCGGAGTCGTTCGTATCGTGAGGTCTTGTCTCTTCTCGTTGTAAAGGAGAACGGGAACTTTCATGAAGTGCGTGTGCGCTTTGGCCGGGCTCTTGACGGTGGATCTGATCATGGCGTGATTGAAGAGTGCACTCTTGCGAATTTCCTGGCTCGAACAAGCACCGATTGTGGCCCTTCCCTGATTCTCTGTCTTGCCCAGGACGATTCGGCTGCTTTTCATGTACGGTGTGACCTCTAGCATCGGAGACGGTAAAAGTCCCCCGTAAAAATCTCGCTCGACGGTGATGGTGAGTGGCAGAATCCTTAAAGTGGTCCCCTTCCATGTCGGCAGACCTTGGATCGTGTCGCCATCTATGAGATCGGTGACCTGGCACTCTGCGGCCGCGGCCAGACTTGCGGGGGCAACGGACGCGATGAGGCTCACGGCGGCCAAGATAGACGGGAGCAGGGGCGACAGCCACCAGTTTTCCCCCTGCCGTGCATTCTGAGAGAGTTGAAGAGTCATAGACTCCTCCGTTCTCTTCTAAATGGTATGAAGGGCGGCTTCCTGGCCGCCTCCATCAGCAGACCATGACACAAGGCATGCAGCCGTTCAGAGAAACTCTGGCATCGGAGCGGCGGAGACTGGGGAATCGGTCACGCTAGGAAGAATCAGGAAGCGCAAGAGTTAGGACAGTCAGCGGAGCTTCATACCGGACAACATCACACTGGGCGTAATGAGTACGGGAGTCAAGCAGTATAATACGGGCCTGGATAGCTCAACGATATTGGCACGTTGCAAATCTGACGCAGTGAGCTGACCCAAAACCCGAACAGGAGGCCAACGGTAACTTGAACAATGGACCAGCGTTGTACGTCACAACGCAGTGCACGGGGAAACGACGGTAGGGCCGAATCGAGAAGGGCATGGGAGCCTCGCAGGGAGGCGTATTGTAGGAGGGTTGCGAACGACGGCGCAAGGGCCTCAGGCGAGGCGCCGCCTCGCCGATTCTTCCCCCTAGATCGTGCGCGGTCGATGTGCGACGTACTCAGCCCGTCCGCCTTGATCGGCTAGAATCGCCAGAAGAAGGACAGTTGGATTCGGTGGTTCTCGGCATTGGCCCCATCCGCATAGGTGGTGCGAACCCAGTTCGTCATCAGCGCCGTTCGAAGTTCTGCAGTGAAATCGTGAAATATGTACGCATAGTATGTGGAATCGCGGATATAGATACTCTGCGAAGTTCGCAGTGCCCCGCCACAGAACGCCGCACTCACCGTACAGGTCATCTCACCGGCGTTGGAGGAATAGATCGTTCCATAGCCTCCTCCGACCCAAGTTTTTCCCTGATCGGGGAGATAGTACGTCGTATGCACCATCATCGAGGTCGTGCGAATCGCTTCGAACTTGCCGGTCTGACTACTCACGGCTGCGAGACCGGCATCGATGTTGGTTTGGCCGAAGGCCGCCCCGCCAAATCCGCTGCTCGTTGCCGAACTCCCGCACACCGGGTTGCAGATTCCCCAACTCAATCCGTTAAAAAAATCCGCGATCCCGGCTCCCGTGACGCCTTCCATCACGACGTGCGCCGTATTGCCCATCTCTCCATCCCGGGAGGGGAGCACCGGGATGAACAAACTGGTGGACACGCCCCAGCCAGTCACGTAGGTCTGACTGCTCAGATTGGGCTGCCCGCCAGTAGTGGCATTTGTCGGTCCTCCCGAATTGGCTTCGAGCCTTCGACCGACCCCGCTGACTTGCAGGCTCAGCGGTTTGAGCGAAATATCGCCGGTCGAAGAACCGGTATACGGCGCTTGCAGGCCCTGATGCGCGACTTGAACCCCCGCAACAAACGAGGGCAGGGTACCATCGGCCTGTGGCGGCCGCTCCACGGAGAAGACGGGAGTCAGGGACAGGGTATCCGTCAACCGGAGCTGCTTCGACAGGCTGGCCTGAATCCACCGATTAAACATATTCGCCGGCGTCGCCGCGACCGACACTTGCCCCCTCGAATATTCAGACATAAATCCAAATTCAGACCAATCCTGCCCGATCTTCACATCGACCGCTGGAGTTTCCACCAGGAAGTACATCTGAAAGATGCGCGCCACCGGGCTGGTCAGCGACGAGAACTCAGACACTCCGGAGGTGCCGATCGCCGGTTGGTTCCCCAGAAAATCAATCGCGGCAAAATATCGGGACTTGATCCCATCCCGCTCTGGGGCTCGCACATCGAGCGAGATCCGACTGCTCCGCGGGCTGGTAAAAAACTGGCTATTTGCCCCCGCTACCGTATTGCTATGCAACACCGGACGACTGCCGATGATTTCCGGAAAGCTTTGCGTATTGTCCCCGACGAAATCGATTTCGGCGAAGCCTCCCAGTTTGACTTGTAACCCGGTCTTCGTGAGCGCGTTTGCCTGCTTCACGCGTTGTTCCTCTTCGATCTTCGCCCGTTCTTCCTCTTCGACGGCTTGGTCATATTCCTGTTGCGTGATGATGCCTTTGTCCAACAGGAGCTGCAGCGCGCGGTGGTCGTCTCCCCTCGCGAGACTGGGTTGAGTGAACAAGAGCACGGTAACCAGCGTTACTAGTCCCGCAAGAGCCTGTCCCACAGTGATGCGACCCCGGCATGCAGCCATCTTCATTTTCCCTCTCCCGATTTGACTTGTGGTTGATGTGAATGAAGAGGCCAGCGTTGTAGATGCCAGTGCATAGTACCCGGAAGCGACGAAAGGGGCGAACCGAGAAGGGCAGGGAGCCTCGCAGGGCGGCGTATTATAGGAGGAGACTGACGAAACCGCAAGGCGGGGCATAGGTGCCACTGATGGCACCTGGTTCTGCATGTCATTGAGTTTGCATGACACAGAATGTCACTTTCTGCATCGTCTTGTTCTTTTGACTTGTTGTTTCTGCTTGTTTTCCTGATGCCCTGAAAAGGCTGGAATCGACAGTTCAATTCTGTCCCTCGGCACCATTCCTCACTTCCCATTTATAGGTTGCTTTTGAGTCAGCCATAGCAAGGAGCGTAAACAAAAGGGTCCTGTGGGATTGCAATGACCCTAGGGGATAGGATCTTGATCTCGGGGCTTTTCATCTCATGGCCAGCCAGGAACGCATTTGAGCAATTGAAGGAATCAGGCGCTTGCAGTCCCGTCGGTGAATGATTCGCCAATATTCCATGTGTGAGCAATTTTGACCAGACACCCACGACGCGATCGCGTATCCTCCGGATATGCTCCACGAGTTTGTGACTGCGCATCGTACCGAGTTGATCGCGCGTTGCCGGAACAAGGTGGGGAAAAGGCACTCGTCCACCGAGATTCCCCTCGCGCTCGATCACGGCGTCCCGCTATTCCTGCAGCAGCTCGTCGAGACCCTTCGTGTCGAGGAAAGAGAACCTCACCCTGCTGCGTTCGAGGTAGATCGGTCGCCAGCTCCTACTGAGATCGGTCGCGCCGCGACCGTGCACGGCGCTGAAATGCTCCGCCTCGGATACACCGTCGACCAGGTCGTTCACGATTATGGGGATGTGTGCCAAGCCGTCACCGAGTTAGCCGTCGAACACAATGAACTCATCTCCACAGGAGAGTTTCGCACTCTCAACCGGTGCCTCGACAATGCGATTGCCGACGCCGTCACGTCCTTTGGGAGTGCCCACCAGGTCTTACTCGGGGACCAAGCGGAAACGTTGCA
>Ga0307471_100000950_pt1 | contig 15468 bp, 7 predicted proteins | sample atmos_gasesAM3C__2_FD_204566 | JGI IMG/M metagenome (GOLD analysis project Ga0307471, IMG submission 204566) | Hardwood forest soil microbial communities from Morgan-Monroe State Forest, Indiana, United States - atmos_gasesAM3C_515 | ecosystem: Environmental > Terrestrial > Soil > Temperate... | reverse complement strand
CGCTTCCTGCGGCGAAGGCCTGCTCACGGTCGTCCACGAAGATTCGCCGGATAAATACACGGTCGTGGAAAATGTGCCAACCAAGCGAAGCGCGCGCACCATGGGCCTGGATTTGAAGACGCACAACCTTTTCATGCCTGCCGCGGATTTTGATCCGCCGGCTCCGGGAGAACGTCGGGGCAAAATGAAGCCCGATTCGTTCGTCATTGTGGTTGTGGGGAAGTAAGTTTTTCGGGAGGGCGGAAGGGGAAACCGCCACCTTGTTTGCTTGGAACCTTCTCTGAAACAGATGTTTCAAGCGGGTGTTCTGTGTCCGCACGCGATGATCCTGTAAGTCCCATGGCAAGTTACATTTGCAGCTTGACCTTCACCTGCAAACGCTTTCGTATCGTATTTGACTTGCCAACAAACGTTTCCATTTTTTGGATACAACAAATTAGTTGTTGACAGCGGTCTATTACTCGGTGTATTTGCACACCCACAGTTTGCACGAGTGGGTTTAGCGAGTGGAGCAAAGGCAACGTTTCTCTCCAGTTGCGAGTTCATCCCTGTATCTAATCCCGGTGTGTGCGCTGGGCGGTTGGATTGCGCCTGTGCCGCAGGAGAGCGTTAGTGCGTTTGCGTCACACAGGTCTCGCGTTTTCAGGGCGCAGGCCTGTCCGAGCTTTATCCCGCTTCGCCGACTCGTCTAGTGGGTGGAGGCATCATGAAAATGTTGAAGAACGTTGCGATCACGTTTGTCCTGCTGGCCGCTTTTCTCTGCGCTGCGCCGGCCTGGGCGCAAACGGCCAGCACAGCCCTTGTGCTCGGAACGGTCACCGATCCCGGCGGCGCCGTCGTCCCGGACGCCACGGCCGAATTGACCAATACGGCCACGAACGAAATCAAGTCGGTGACGACCAATTCCGCGGGGCAGTACGTCTTCCCCAACGTGGCCCCGGGCACGTATACGCTCAAAATCTCAAAGGCGGGTTTCGCAACGATAACCTTCTCCAACATTAAGTTCGACGTCAGCAAGAGCTACACGTACGACGCGAAACTCGAAGTGAGTTCCGGCAAGGAGACCGTTGAGGTTTCTACAGGCGCGGTCGCCGAACTTCAAACCGCCGACGCTACGATTGGAAACGTCGTGGGTGGCACGGAGATGACGCGTCTCCCCACCTTAGGGCGCGATGCCAGCGAACTCCTGACGCTTCAGCCCGGCTCCACTCCCTATGACAGCAATCAGGTTGGCTTTGGCAACAGCGGCGGCACCATCGCTGGTGCGCGCAGCGATCAAAACAGCATCGTGATGGACGGCATCGACATCACCGACAATGTGATTTCTGGCGGCTCCACGGAAAAGCCCATCATTCCCATCGGCGTGGAAAGCATTGATGAGTTCCGCGCGGAAATTACCAACGCAAACGTGACGTTTTTGCGCTCTTCCGGCGGCCAGGTCGACGTGATCAGCAAGAGTGGCGGGAATAGTTACCACGGCTCGGTGTACTGGTTCCACCAGAACTCTGCCTTGAATGCAAACTCCTGGGACAACAATCGGAACAAAATCAAGAAGCCGCCCACGCATGACAACCGCGGCGGATTCTTCTTCGGCGGTCCTATCAGAAAGGATAAGACGTTTTTCTTCGCCAATTATGAGTTGCGGCGCTTCCCGCAGTCGCTGCAGGACACTCGCATTATGCCAAGCGACTTACTTCGCCAGGGCATCCTGCAATTCAAGGATGCTGCTGGTAACTCGAATCAATATAATCTGGCAACCTCCATGGCTTGCGGTCCATCGGGAAATGTGGCTTGCGATCCGAGGGGTTTGGGAATCAGTCCCACGGTTGCACAGCTTTGGGGGATGATGCCCAAAGGAACCGACACCACAATCGGGGACGGCCTCAATACTGTGGGCGCCCGCTTGAACCTTGCCGCTCCGTTAAAGACGGACTTCGCGTCGTTCCGCCTGGATCACAAGTTCACGGACAAGGTCCAGTTCTTCGGAAGGTACATGTACTCACGGAATGTGCAGCCCAACGACTTCCAGGTGGACTTGCGCGGCGCCAATCCCATCACTCCGAGCGCGTCCAACGTTCGCGGTGACGGCGAATACGGCGGGCTGGATTGGCAAATACGACCGAACCTAACCAACAGTTTCCGCGGCGGCTGGATTCGTGCTCGGCAGGAATTCACCGTTGTCCGGCCGAGCTCATCGTCAGCTCAGTTGGCTCTCCCCGGGACGAACACAGCCGACGGCTACATCGCTCTGGCCCCTGCTCTGGCGCAGACCGGCTTCATTGACACCATCGTTGATGTGGACACGCAGCGCGCGCGTCACCAGGCGATCTACGACAGCAGCAAGCAATACAGCGACATGATCACCTGGACAAAGGGGAGGCACACTCTCTCTTCGGGAGCGGACATCCGCTGGCTGCCCACAATCCATGACCGTGACGACAAAGTGGTCGGCTCTCTGAATTCCCTGGTCGCTGCAATGGATAGTGATGTCAACTTCTTGGCTGTTTCCGCCGCCGACCGTCCCCCGACATGTGGCGGCAGCGTGCTAACCAATTGCCTGCTTTCCTCGGATGTGCAGAGGTGGGATCGCCTTTACGCGGCCTCTCTCGGACTGATCGACAATGTTGGCATCCTAACCGTTCGCGACGGCAGCCTGAATCCCAAACCTTTCGGCACTACGCTCATCGCCAAGACGACACTACGGATGTACGAATTCTTCGTACAGGATTCCTGGCGCTTGAACTCTTCGCTGACACTGACCTACGGCCTGGGCTATGGCTGGCAGACCACCCCCCAGGAATTGCACCAGCAACAGACTCTGATCGCCAACCACGATGCCGGCGATCAGATCCTGGATACCACCGCTTACTTCAAAGCCAAGGCGGCTGCTGCAGCATCAGGGCAGTTCTACAATCCCACTCTTTCGTATATTCCAGTCAACAACTCGGGCCGCAACAACGTCTTCAACGTGGACTACGGCAATATAGCCCCGCGCCTTTCGTTGGCCTGGAACCCAGGTTTCAGCAGCGGGGGCTTGGGTCACCTCTTTGGAAACAAGAAGACGGTGCTCCGAGCAGGCTACGGTATCGGATATGACAGGGTAAATACCGTTCAGAGCGTGATCATTCCGATGCTAGGAGTCGGTTTTGCCCAAACAATTAACGTGGTGACACCGCTCTGCAACGCGACGTCCGTCGCAGGCGGGACAGGCTGCACCCCCGGGGCGGGTTCGTCAGATCCCGGTCTTTCCAGCTTCCGCGTAGGAGTGGACGGCGCGATTCCTGTGCCAGCCAACCCGCACCCGCTCCAGTCTCCCATCGTTCCGCCAATCGTTTATAGCGAGCTACTTAGTTTCCAGAATGACCCGGACTTCAAGGTCGGTCGTAGCCACATGATTGACTTCACCCTCCAGCGCGAACTCCCGGGGCAAAACATTCTCGAGATCGGTTACGTTGGCAGACTGGGACGCAACTTGGCAGGGAGTTTCAACCTCAACTCCGCACCCTATTTCTTCAAGGACGCGGCTAGCGGCCAGACTTTTGCCCAGGCGTTCGACGCAGTGGCGACAGCAGTTCGAACGAACGGTACGATCCAGACCCAGCCATGGTTTGAAGATCTGCTTCCCGGGTATGGTGCCAGCTCCTGCGGAGGTGGAACATCAACGGCATGCCTCGCCGCTGGCAACACTTCTGCCTTTCAAAACGGCAACGTCACAAATCTGTTTATCAGTATGGACATCTTCCGGAAATTCGCTCTCGGTGCACCCACGTTCAACAATCTGCAGGTCTTCGACCTCTTCATGCGATCGCATAAAGACTATTCGAATTATCATGCGCTCGTACTCACACTGCGCAACCGGCCTTGGCACGGCGTGCTCTATGATATGAACTACACGTTCTCCAAGTCCTTGGACACCGTCGGCGCGGTGCAAAACTCGGCCAGCTACTATGCTACCAGCTTCAACCCGAGCATCGAGTACGGCCCGTCCTTCTTCGACCGTACGCACGTCATCAATGGCACTTTCAATTACGATCTGCCTCTTGGCCGCGGCCACCGTCTAGGCAGCAGTCATGAGGCAATCAACAAAGTTATCGGGGGCTGGTACACCGCCGGCGTCGTTCGTTTCAGCAGTGGTATTCCCCTGCTGGTGACGGAGAGCAACCAGGTGTTCGGTGGTGGGGCCATCTTTGCATTCCCGACCGGAGAGACTCCGCTTGTGAATCCCAGTTCGTTGAATGGGGGAGTGCATTTTGGCGTTGCCGGTTCGAACGGCGTGGGGACCAACAGCGACCCCAAGAACGGGGGCTCTGGCATTAACTACTTCAGCGACCCTGCGGCGGCTCTCAAAGATTTCCGCCCGATCCTTCTCGCCTCTGACACCACAACGGGGCGTTCCCGGCCGCTGCGCGGCTTCTGGTTCAAGAACCTCGATCTGCGTCTCGGTAAAGTCACCAAGATTCGCGAGAATCTTGGACTCGAATATTCCTTTGACTTCTTCAACGCCTTCAACCACCCCACATTCCTTGACCCGCTTCTCGATACCACGAACTTGGCCAATTTCGGCGTAGTCAACACGCAACTGATTCCCGCGAACCGCAACACGGGCTCGCGCTGGATTCAATTCGGCTTGCGCATGGAGTTCTAATTCACCAGCCACAAGTACAAGAGGGGAGAGCCGCTAGGCTCTCCCCTCTTTCCTCCTTTCTCCGCGCTTCATTTCCGGGATGCTTTATTTTCAAGGATGCTACCTGTGCCTGGCGGGAGTTTCCTTCCGCAGACGGGCCTGACGCGGTTCCATTCCGGGTAAGTCTTTCTGCGGGTACGATTTGCTCAGATCGAACACCCTTCCCATATGTATTACCCTACGTTTAAGAGGCGCGGGCATAACAAAACCAAGGCCGACATAACCTACGGCAAGTCGGTCTGAGCTATGTGTTGGACGGAGAAAACGGGCTCAGCCTCTGCCATCACGTTTATGCGGGGAACCTTGCCGATGCAGAGGAATTCCCCGTTGCTCTGCGGCGGGTTTTGGCTCTGCTCGATCAGCACCAGATTGCTCGGGACACGGTGACGCTGGTGGTGGATAAAGGATCGGCAGCGCTGGCCAACACGCTGGAACTGGAGCGGTCCGGAATCGGCTGGATCTCGGCTTGCCCTGGAATCAGGCGCCGGCGGAACTTCGCGATCGGGCCATCGAGCAATTGCCGGCCTTGAGCAGCGCCCAGCCCGGTGTCCAAGCGGCCGCCGAACGAATGATCGTGCATGGTCGAGAATACCTGTGCGTGCTGAAGTACTCGGCGCCTTTTGCGGCCGAGCAGTTGCACAGTGTGACCACGGCGCTGGCCAAGGCGTTGCCGGCCATGCGACGGTTGTCCATCGAGCTCGGCAAACCCGGTGCTCGTTTCACCGAAGCAGGGATCCGCAATAAGATCGCGCGTTGGTTGTCCGGGGCGTTTGTCTCCGAGTTGGTGCACTATGAATTGCTAGAGCGAGAAGGTCGCTGGCATCTGCAGTTCCATGTCGACAATGCGGCTTTCGAGCGATTGATGACGCATCGTCTGGCCCGCACGATGCTGGTGACCAATCGCTTGGGCTGGTCGGCCGAACAGGTCATCAGCCTTTACTCCGGCCAGCAGCAAATCGAGCGCGTCTTCCGCGGGCTGAAAGAAGGGGATTGCTGGGATGGGGGCCGATGTACCACTGGACCGATCAAAAGATTCGCGTGCATACCTTCTACTGCATGCTGGGAATTTCGCTGTTGCAATATATCTACAAGAAAGCGCAGGCCGCCTGGGCGGGACTCTCGATGGAACAGTTGATCGAAGAACTCGAACAAATCATGCAGTTCGCGGTGCTCTACCCTCCTCAGGACGAAAAAGGACCCAACCGTGTGGCCCTGGTTCTCTCGAAAGAAACCCTGGCCCAGCAAGGCTTGGCCAAACAGTTGGGCTTGGACGCTACTTCCCGCCTTATTTTGAGAAATTCGAGGAAACTCCCGCTAGTGCGGGCCAGAGCCGGCAAAGCAAGAACGCCTGAAGCATAGGCGCACTAAAAGCAAAAGCGTCCCGGCGGGAGGGTGCGCCGAGACGCTTTCGTTGGGGGTTGAGGGATCTTAGGGCCTTCGAGGGAACTCTTTAGGGTGTCAGCCTCCAATTCTTCTAGGGCACAACGCCCAGGTTGTGCCTGCCTGCCAGCAAAGACACGCTTGCTCCCGCCGTTTGAGGAAGCCACCAGAACTTCCGGATCCAGGGGTTCTGGCTGACCATCATTCGCTTGCCCAAGAAATCCATGAACGACGGGCTCACCTGGATGGCGGCATAAATCGCATTGGAACTGGCGAACGGTTTGAGAAATGGATTCGCTTCCCGGCCGTATCCGCTCGAAATGGCGCGGCGTGTGGTCCAGGCGTCAAATCCGGCTGCCGCGTGCGCTGCGGCCATCAGTCCGTACCACGTCTTCCGCTGCCTCGGGCTTTCGCCGGGCCGTCCTGCCGTTGCTCGGACAGGCTGAAAGGGTTCCGCCGACACGCCGAGCACCGCCGGCTCAGCCTCGGACGTTACCTTCGGCTCCGGCGCGGAAGGCGAGGCTGCTCGAACGATCGAATCTCTTGAAGTGCTGTCCAAAGGCGTGACAGAAAGTGTTTGCCGCTCGCCATTCGCTTTCAAGGCTGCGGAAAACTTCCCCAAGTCACCGGTCTGCGGACGGGCGCAAACCCATAGGATGGCTGCCAAGACCATTCACCACCTCAGTCGGCCAGTAGACTTGCAAGTCCAGCCCCACTCCGAGTGAGCCCTCGGTATCGGCCAAAAGGACATCAAATAGCGGTCCTTTGGCCTCATTTTCGCTAGTACGGCGCCTCGGGACCTCCGTTTAACACCGGTGTAACGCGAGTACTAGACCGTTTTTGAGAAAAGATTTTCTCATTTTTGATACGGCCGTCTTGGCCGCGTGTGCCACGCAGGATTGCGTGAGGCCGCGAAACCGGGGCTTCGCCTCCCCAGTCGGCACCGGCCACATGTTGCGCTAGGCACGAGCATGTCGAAACTATCAAAACGAACAGGCAACGCCGGCCTATTCGAGATCGGGGCGCTTTTGAGTCCAACACGAGCCTCGAGCGCCTCGAGCGCTGCGAGTTCGCCCACAGTGCAACTCTGCTATAATTCGCGGCGCTGGCTCCGGCCGCGTCGGAGCCAGGCCCAACGATGCCAGGCAACGACTCCTCGGCCGCCAAGCGCGCGCTCGTTCCGCAGCGCAGTCCTCAGCCTCCGCGCTTCATCGCTATCGAAGGTCCGCTGCGTGTCGGCAAGACCACCCTCGCCCGCATCCTCGCCGAACGGCTGCACGCGCGCCGCATTTACGATTGCGAGGACAATCCGTTTCTCGCCGACTTCTACAAAGCCAAACCAGGAGCCGCATTCCGTGCCCAGATGTATTTCCTCATCGAGCGGCAAAAGCATCTTCGCGAAGGCCTGGCCGTCGAAGCCCTCGGCCTCATCCTCTCCGACTTTCTCCTCGAAAAAGACCGCATTTTCGCCAATCTCAATCTCGACGATCAGGAACTCAAGCTCTACGAGCGCTACTACGAGCTCCTTTCCGCCGATCTCCCTGCTCCCGACCTGGTCATTTACCTGCAAGCCAAGCCGGAAGTTTTGCGCGCCCGCATCGCAAAAAAGGCTTCGCGCGAAGAGTCGCAAATCTCACTCGAGTACATCGAGGAGGTCGCGCGCGCCTACGAGCATTTCTTTTTCCGCTACTCCGCCTCGGACCTCCTGGTAATCAACACCTCGGAGATCGATTTCGTCGAGCGCAGCGACGACTTGCAGCAGCTTCTCAGGCGGCTCCAGGATCCGGTCAAAGGTACGCAATACTTCCTGCCGCTCGGCGCCTCCGAATAGAAACACTCCGAATAGAAACGCTCAGAATAGAAACGCGTTGACAGTTCGGCGCAACCCGTCTAAGTTTCGCCTCGCATGAATCCGCTGACGCCGTTCCCATGAAAAACAAACTCCTTCTGGCAGCCATCGTTTCGGCAACGGTGGCCATCCTTGCTTCGCTCTTTGCCGGCACGCTCGTCGCGCTGATTCCCGCGCTTGCCGCCATGGCGCTGCGCTGGCTCGCAGTGGTTCTCATTGCGGCTTATGCAACCTATCGGCGCTCGCTGACCGCGTGGATCCTGATCGGTTTGCTCGCCGGCGCGGAATTCGGCCACGATGCGGCTGCCACGGCTGCAAAATTACAATTCCTTGGCGCGATTTTTCTGCGCCTCATCAAGGTCATCATCGCACCGCTGCTGTTCGGCACCTTGGTCGTAGGCATCGCGGGCCACGCCGACCTGAAAAAAGTCGGCCGCCTCGGTGTCAAATCGCTTGTTTACTTTGAAATTGTTTCCACCATTGCGCTCGTCATCGGTTGGGCGGCCATAAGTCTCAGCCGCGCGGGTGAAGGCGTGCGTCTGCCGCCGTCGGCTGCCGCCGAACCGCTCAGCGCCGCTCCACACACCGCGGCACAACTCATCACCGACATCTTTCCCGAAAACATCGCCAAATCCGTCGCCGAGGGCCAGGTGCTGCAGGTTGTCGTCTTCAGCATCCTCTTTGCCATGGCGCTCATCCTGGTTCCCGAAGCAAAACGGCGTCCCATGCTGTCGTTCGCCGGAAGCCTCTCGGAAACCATGTTCAAGTTCACCAACCTTGTCATGTACTCCGCGCCGGTCGGCGTCTTTGGGGCCGTCGCCTATACCGTCGGCCACCTCGGCCTGGGTGTCCTCTTGCCGCTCCTAAAGCTGCTCGCGACCATGTACCTCGCACTCGTATTTTTTATCGTCTGCGTTTTGTTTCCCATTGCGCTGCTCTCGCAAGTTCCCGTGAAGGAGTTTCTTCGAGCCGCCACCGAACCGGTGACCATCGCGTTTGCAACCGCCAGTTCCGAAGCCGCTCTCCCTCGCGCCATGGAGAAGATGGAGTCTTTTGGTGTTCCACGTGAAACGGTCGCTTTCGTCCTTCCCACCGGCTATAGCTTCAATCTCGATGGCTCCAGCCTCTACCAATCGCTCGCTTTACTGTTCATTGCCCAGGCTGCGGACCTTCATCTCTCGATCGGCCAGCAAGCGGTCATGCTGCTTACTCTTCTCGTTAGCAGCAAAGGCACGGCTGGGGTGGCCCGCGCATCGCTGGTGATCGTCCTGGCGGCGGCGGCTTCCTTTCATCTGCCGACGGAGCCGCTTTTTCTTCTCTTCGGGATTGATCAACTCATGGACATGGGCCGCACGGCCGTCAACGTCCTTGGCAACTGCCTCGCATGCGTGGTCATCGCTCGCTGGGAGCACGAGTTCCCCGCGCCGGTTCACACAGCGACACACCAAGCCTGACTCCGCTCGGATAGGAACGAGTGCGAACGAACAGGAGTGAGCTGGCCGTGGGGCGCGCTTCCAAGTCCCCCGGCTCTGCTCGAAAGCTCCTGTGGCTACGTCGCCTGAACTGACACGAGATATTCGTTCAGAGTTCTGATCCGCTGAAGCTCGCGGCAAGATGCATGGCGGCAAGTTGGTGAGTGGACATGACCTCCTCCGGAATTTTGAACTTGGTTGGCACGGAAGCCTCTTCTTCCGGGGAGCCACCTGGGCTCTGGCACATTCAACGTACGCTTCCTACCCTTCCGGGCAGCACTCCTATACTAGGGGTCAGCTGCCCGGTTTCGCGTCTTCGGTCCAGTTTCTTGCTTCGCGTCTCGGGCATAGACTGCCGGCATCCTTAAAGGAAGCCGGTCGAGCGTGCCTGGGCTTCGTCGCTTCAGGAATGCGGACGGCAGGGAGGGTGTCCTCGATGAAATTTCTGGTATCGGTTATCGTGATCCTTTTACTGATCTTGTCGCTTCCCCCCATGATTCAGTCGTCAGGGAAGCACACCTCGCATTGCAATCGCGGTAACGCTCGTTCTCTTTAGTGTGCTGTCCTAGCGGGGGAAGTTGTGGCGGGCGCCCGCAAGAAAGTGTCAAAAAATTCCTCCACGCGATGCCACGCATCGCCGAGCACGTGCTCGCGGCTGAAATAATGAAATTCGCCCGGGTACATCATAAACGAAACCAGGTCGCCCTTGCGCTTCTTCAGGGCCTCGTCGATGAGCCATACCGACTCGAGGAACGGCACGTTGACGTCCGCCGTGCCGTGTAATACAAGCAACGGACGCTCCAGCCTGTCGATGTGCGAGATCGGCGAAGCCTTGGCATAGACATCCGGATGCTCATCCGGAGTTCCGATGCGGCTTGCCGTCCAATCACCGTGGTAGGGGTCGGAATAATACATCACGTAATCCACGACTCCCGCAACGTCCACGCCGGCCCGGAACAGTGTCGGCTGGTCGGTCATGGCGATAAGCGTGAAAAATCCGCCGTAGCTCAAGCCCCACACGCCAATGCGGTTCGCGTCCACGTACGGCAGGCTCTTCAAATAATTCCCGCCCATCCAGGCGTCTTTCGCGTCTTTCCCGCCCACGTCCATGTACACGCCGGTGCGCCAATCCCGGCCGTAACCGATGCTCCCGCGATAATCCGGAGCCAGGACCACGTACCCTTTCTCGAGAAAATATTGATGAATGCTGTAGTACACGGCATAGTTTCGCTGCACGTGCCAGCCGTCGTAATTCTGGTTCACGCCGTCGCCGTGAATCCACAAAATCGCGGGATGCTTCTTGCTGCGGTCGAGCTTCTTGGGCACAAAAAGCCAGGCCGGCACCTGCTGTCCATCCGGCCCCGGATAATGTACGAACTGAGGCTCGACAAACCGCGTGCGGTCGATGTCCGCGGGCATGGAATCGGTCAGGCGGACCGGCTCGACGCCTTCGCGCGCCGCAACGGTGTAGAGATCCGCGCTGTTGTGCGTATCGGTATGCTGATAGACCAGCCTTGCGTCGCCATCCGACCAGTGCGGTTCGATGTTCGTTCCGGCCGCCTCTTGGAGGTACGCAATCTTTGCCTGCGCGGGGTCGTCGCCGATCGTGGCGATGCCAATCCGGCGGTCCCCAGGGTGATCTTCCGTGTTCGCGTCGAACGCGATGCGCGTGCTGTCGTGCGACCAGGCCGGGCGCCAGGCCTCAAACTTGCCCTTGGTGATCTGCGACGCGTTGCCGCCAGTTGATGGGATTACATACAGATGATCCCAGCCGTCCTGATCGCTGAGGAACGCGATCCACTTGCCGTTCGGTGACGGCCAGGGCTGCGCTCCCGCCTCACCCCAATCGGGAATACTCCAGAATTTCTCTTCGTCGACTTCATGAACGGTTTTGACCGAACCGGTCGTGGCATCGGCAAGGTAAATGAAATATTTCTTGAAATCCTTCGATTCTCCATCGAAAACCAGGCTCTTCGCGTCTATCCAGGCCAATCCTCCATATTCGCCGGGCGTATGGATCGGCACGGGTTTTCCTCCGTCGAGCTTCAGCGCGTACATTTGCCCGGGCACGTACTCCGAGACGCGATAAATGATTTTCGCGCCGGAGTACGCCGGAGATTCATCGTGATGAACGATCTTCGACCCGGCCGTATAAGCAACGGAGTTTCCATCCGGCGACCACACGATGCCGCGAATGCCCACATCATCGTGAGTGACAGTGGACTCTGCTCCATCAGAAAGCCAGCGCACGATGAGATCGCTCCCGTGGCGCGCGTTTTGGCCTTCCGCGCGGTTGCCGCGTACGAACGCCACGCGCTTGCCGTCGGGGGAAGGCACGAATCCACTGCCTTGATCCGGCTTGCTCCACGCTGGTTTGGCTTGCCCGCCTGCCGAGGGAACCTTCCACAAGTCTCCTTCGTGCACGAAATAAAGGCTTTCGCCGTCTGCGCTCCAGAACGCATCGGCGACTCCGCCTTCGGGAAACGATGTGAGAGCAACCGGCGCGCCACTGCCATCGGCGCTCGCCACATACAGATTCTTTATGTCCGCGCGGTCCCAGACAAACGCCACATGCTTGTTGTCCGGTGACCATAGCGGGTCCGACGGATGCTTGATTTCGATCAGCTGCTCAATCGTGAGTGCAGGCTTGCGGCTCTCGCCCTGTGCCTCGAAATCGCTCGCGCCCGCCAGCGCCGCGAGGGCCACACATGCCCCGATTACGTGCTTCCCTCTGCACATCGCGCCTCCTCTTGGTTCCGGAGTCCCGGCGAAGCGGAGTTTATGTGAAATGCGGACAGGCTGCCAGTGAAAGGAATAGACGGGCGGGCGGAGCACGTCGCCCGCCCGCCGATCAAAAAAAGTTCGGACAACAATCCCCCCGCAGCCAGATCGCGCTAAAACGTAAAGCGCAGTCCAAACCGCGTTACGAATGGATTGATGGCCAGTGCCGGCTTCAAATAGGATCCTCCGGAGGGAGGTGTGTACTGAGTCACCTGCGCGATGGTGGTTTGAGAGTTTGTCAAATTGAAGAAATCGACGACGGGTATAAGGCGCCAGCGGTCCTGGAAGACAAACTCACGGGAGAATCGCAGGTTCAATTGGTTCACGCTGGGCAAGCGCAGGATCCCTGCTGGTTGAAGAATGACGGTCTCACCGATCGGGACGCCTTGACCGTCTGGCACGGAAAAAGTCTCCGTTGGCTGGAGGGGGAAACCGGTATAGTGCTGAAAGTTGACGCTGGTAGCGAATTTCCAGGGTAGCTCGTAAGTGCTGTCCACCTTGAAGACATAGGTGGAGTCGAGATTCAGGTAGTTGTTTGTTCGGTTGATGTCATTGTTGGGATCGGTGAAATTGTCGCTGGTAGCTTGATCCGAGAAACCGCGTCCGAAAACGCCTTTCTGACGTTGAATGGTGAACCCACCCAGGATTTGCCACTTATGAGACAGACGCTTAACCGCGGTGAATTCGACGGCGTGGTAAGAGTTGTCATACAGCTGCGGAAAGTTGGTGACCACGAGATTAAATTTTCCGTATTTTGTTGTATCCGTGGGTTGAAAACTGTAGAGAGTCATCGGCTGGTTTGTGATCGGATTCATGATCGGGCTGCCGTTGAGCGAGGTGATGGGAACGTAGTCCGACTTCTGAACCGCAGCGTTCTCAATTCCAAACAGGTTCTTTTTCGTTCGGTAGTAATAGGTGGCTCCGATGCGAAGGTCGCGCCACAGCTGCTTTTCGTACCCGGCGCTGGCTTCTTCCGAATAGGGGCGGCTCATGTTGCGGTTGATTTGCGCGGCGCCGGACGAGCCTACAGGCGTCGCCCCGGTGGGCAGCCATTCGCTTTGTTGCGGGATGTTATCGTGGTTCGAGTCATTCCACGGAAAAGATAGGGTAACCAGCCCGACGGGATTGGCGGTCTCCGCCAGGCCAGTTCCTTGCATGATGTAATAGATGCCGTAAGCAAAACGCAGCACCGAGTCGCCCTTGCCGGTGGGATCGAATGCAACTCCGATGCGTGGCGAGACGGTGTTCCAATCCACCAGGTTTCCTGACGCCGGGAAGCTCGTAACCTGGAAGAGTTGCGGGAAGGTCAGGTTGGGATCGGTCTTTTGCGCCGGGTAATAGGTAGTGAAACGGTCGTAGCGCACCCCCAAATTCAACGTGAGCCGTCGCTTGAGGTTCCAAGTGTCCTGCAGGTAGAAGCTGGTATCGCGAAAATAGTTTTTCTGAGTCGTCGGGGTGTTGTAAGCCACGACTTGGAAGGGTGCGGTGAAGGAGACCTTCGGACTACTGAAGACAGCGTTGATACCTTGATTCACCTTATAGATGTAAGAGTTGTAGCTGTCGCCCCATTCAAACCCAAATTGGAAATTGTGCGCGCCAGCCCAATTGGCTTTGTACCAAGAACCGCTTGCGGACCATTTGAGCACCCACGCCGGGTTTATAAATTCATAAGGGGCGGCGCCCGATTCGGTCGAGGTTCCGATGTCTTGCAAATTAAGCCCGGTAGAGCCGTGCTGGTAACTCAGCGGGAAGACAATTTTGTTCCAACCGATGCGAAAATCCAGCAAGAAGTTATTGGTGATTTGACTGGTCCAAAGCCCCTGGAGAATGTAAGCCGGCTCAATCTGGAGCCAACTGGCGTCCTGCGTGACGAATTGATAGGAAGTGTCGCGCCGGAAAAAGCGGTTCTGCTCGTTGTAAAGCCAAATGAAACTGAACTTGTTCTTCGGATTAATCTGCCAATCGCTGCGCAAGTCCGTGTTGGTTTGATGGTTGATGTCCACGACGGGAACGCCCGCCTGGTTGGTTACGGCCAGTATCCGCTGGTTCAGGTCGTACCGGCGGTAAGAGCCAAACAGCCACCATCTGTCCCTCATGATGGGTCCACCCAGGCTCGCCGAAGTATCTCGGGTCATATTGAATGGCGAGCCCGTTGACACGGGCGATCCCTGGAACAGCGGCTGCTTTACTCCGGCTTGCGTGGCGGCGGTCAAATAATAAAGCGCCGCCTGACCATGCAGTTGATTCGACCCCGACTTGGTCACCATATTCATGTAAATGCCGCCGATGGGCACGGAAGCAGGGGCGTTGTCGGAGACAACCTGAAACTCATCGAACGAGTCGTGATTGGTATAAAACTGAGTGTAGCCGCCGCTCGCTCCCGGCCAGTTCAAATCGAGGCCGTTGAAGCTATAAATCTGTTCTGCCTGGGTGCTTCCATGGATCTGCATCGCGGACTGCTGGTAGCTGTTGTTGCCGGCTACATCGAAGGTGCTCGATGTTACCCCGGGCATTTGCGCGGCGGTGGACCACGGGTCGCGCCCACTCGGAATGTCCTGCAACAAGGTCTGGTCAAACGTCGTTGAGGTTTGCACGCCCTGCAGGTCGACGACGTTTACGCCCTCGACGCGGACAACTTGGGTTACTTCTCCAACCTGGAGCTTCGCGTTGACCGTGGCCGTGAAGCCGGCGGTGAGCACAATGCCGGTTTCGCTGAAGCCCTTGAACCCCTTGGCGGTGACGGTGACCTCATAGGTCCCGAGCGGCAACAGGTCAAACAGATACGCGCCGTCCGCCCCCGTGCCTGTCGTGCGTTCCGCCATCAGCGCCGTGCTTTTGACCGTCACCGTGGCATTCGGCACGGCGGCTCCGGAGGAATCCGTTACCATCCCCGCGATTTTTCCCGTGGTGGCAACTTGGCCGAGTGTCGAACCTGACAGCAACATGAGAATCCCGAGAACGAACACCCATGGTCTCCGCTTCCTCATTTTCCCCTCCTCACATGCTTCCGATCGCAACTTCCCGGGTGTTTTTGAAGCCAGCCGAGGGCCCTCCTCGGAAACAGGAAAGCCTCGTCGGGCGTAGCGGGCTTCCCAGGATATTGCCGCAACGCAGGTTGCAAGAAAGCGGTAATAAGTCAACGGGAAAATCTAAATACAAAGATTCACTCACCCCGAGACTCCCCCACGCTCCACTGCTCTACTCTGACGCGGGAATCGGCCAAAAGTGAGTTAAGGCGGATCTAAGGCCTTGAGAGCGCTTTTCGAGGAAAAGGCAAAGCCTTGTCTGTTAATCGTTTACCG
>Ga0307471_100000949_pt1 | contig 15470 bp, 16 predicted proteins | sample atmos_gasesAM3C__2_FD_204566 | JGI IMG/M metagenome (GOLD analysis project Ga0307471, IMG submission 204566) | Hardwood forest soil microbial communities from Morgan-Monroe State Forest, Indiana, United States - atmos_gasesAM3C_515 | ecosystem: Environmental > Terrestrial > Soil > Temperate... | reverse complement strand
ACGGCGATGATTTTGGCGAGGGACAGGGTAATTTCAGTCCTTCAGTCCAAGTCCCGTCGGATTCGAACCCAATGGAAATGCTGGGTCTCCCTTCCCAAGAAGGTGGAGGTATTGGAGATGAGCTGACGGCTAGTGAAGAAGCTCTACGATTTGGTTGGGCGAGTTGGGCGATTCACGGCCTTTTCAAAAAGCTAACTGATTGTGGCGACGCGTCTTAGCTTTAGTGATTCCCCGTTCGCAATGAGGAGGCCGAGGGTTCGAATCCCTTCTCGTCCACCAAAATCATCAATAAACATGCGGGTTTCTGAAGGGTCGGAAAAATCTGTGTGTCTTGATTTCGCTCTAGGTTTACTTCTGGTTTATCTTAGGGAAGGAACCAATAATTGAAACCATCACTCGGATCAGGAGACCGAAACCGACGAAGAAACCGAAGAACATGAAAAACATCGCTAGCAGGGGCTTCACAGAGGGGTTCGCGTGTTCGTATACCCACCCTGCACCAGCTATCAAACCCACGAAAAGGCCGACCTCGACTAAGGCTTGACTGATTGGCGTCCGAGTGCCCCCCAGTGCTGACACTACCGCGGCCAGTGATTCAAGCACGGTCTTTTTTGGTTCTGTCGGAACCAACTTTGAGTCTCCAAACGTTTGCAGGTGGTGGTTAACAGTCGCCCAAAGAAACTCTTTTAAGTGAACACCAGTCCAGGTTCTCCGTTTTGACACCTTGGACTCTTTCGCTCGTGAATATCGGTTCCATTAGCGCCGTAAACCTGCCTAGAATGCGCCCTTTGCTAAGAGGCGGCCCTTGGTGGCTCCTCTTCAATAAACTCGACAGGAAAGGGAGCCGCATCTGCCGCCAGCTGTTGCAACAATTCCCGGTGCCGCTCATTCGAGCCCGGAGAGACGTAGACGAAAAGCGTGCCCGGGGATGAACGGACGCTAACCCCGTGAATCCCGCCCTTGCCGAGGTATTTTCGGCTCAGAAACGACTTAAGTTCGGCGAGCTCAGGGTGCACTCCGTAATCTTACAATAGTTGGATTTCCAGGTCCGCCAGTACATCCGCAATGTGATTTGCGTATCCGTACTCCCCGGACGATGGATTCGCAAAATACAGCCCGACCGCCTGGGATGCCGCTTTGTCAACTACGAGAGATCCACTGTCACCTCCGAGGCCAATTGCTTTAAACGGATAAGCGGGCACAAGCCGCATTTGGTTTTGAAACAGACCGACCTTGCTTGGATCATTGGGGTCCATCGCTACGACGGCATCAATCAGTTCGTCGCTTACGCTTCCTTCCGCGTAACCAGTGGTGCGTCCGTGTTTCCGAACTCCCATTTTCTCTATCGCGCGGGTCGTGCCCGTGATTTTGCCAATCGTGCAAATTTGCGCGTCGTAAAGGACGCTGGGAAGGAGAGTACCCATGGCTGCATCGACCCGATTTGGAGCGGTCCCATCTAGCTGGAGCGGCACCGTCCTTAGAAAGTCTGCAAAATGATCAGGGGGCATACCGCCATCAATCGGTCCTGGCTGGTATAGTGGGTCGCCCACGATCGCGCGATTAAGACTGCTAAAGATATGATTGTTACTCAACACACAGACTAGCGAAGGATCGTCGCCGTGCCGAGTCGATCGGCAAAAATATCCCAAAGTTCCGGCGGTAACATCGTGATGTGCAGTGCTGATGCCTGCGACCACTGGCCGTTGACGGGCCTGACGCTGGCCTGTGCAGGTTGTGCTGGCGGTGGCCGCGATAGCTGGCACCGCTGTTGATGAAGCCGTAGCGGCCGTAACAACCTTTTTGCGTCTGTACCCCTTTGGGAGCGCCGCGATTGCAGGGGGAGCTTCGATGATATCGGTTGGGACTCCGTCAACTGTCTTGGGCAGTTGGTCCCTTTGCGGAAGAAGGGATAGTGCTATCTTCTGTGTGACATATATTCTGATGCAGGAGGTTGAAGTTTCTTGACCGTTGGTAATCTTCGCGCCGATGCCAACGGCGTGAACATTCCGCCCGGCCGATGCAACGGCGGTGGCCACGGTGAGCATTGGAGGACGCCACAAAGCTCCTCCTCTTAGTCCTGAAGTTAATAGACGCGCACTTAGAACTTGCTTGGCTTGAATCAGATCCGGCTTGAGGGGCACGTGACTCCTCCGAACTGGTCATGACTTGCTTACAGAGATTCCCAATGCGCTAACCGCCGAGTTTGCAGTCAATTGTTGTACGGCCGTGGGAATACCGAATCCCCAAAAAATGCAATATATGTAATCCACAGGTATGCCGAATCCTGGGTTGTTCAGGATCAGAACGACCAAACCTACCAAGGCGGTTAAAAGCGAGGCTACACCCCAAACCAACACGTTCAGATCTGAGATTTCAACTTGCAGTCGGTCGAACGAAACCGGCTTCACTACGGGAGGTGCTGCAGGGGCCGCGCCTGCCGCTACCAGCACCGTATGGGCCAGGTCCGGAAGAATTTGCTGAGTGATCGTCGCCCGGGCCTGTGCCTCACTTGGAAGAGGATTTTGGCCGCGAAGAACATCGATGCGACCAAGTGCGGTGATGACATCGTTGTCCGTCGGACGAGCCGGTCGCGTGGTCATTCGAACGGCAGGCTTTACACCTTCTTCGACGAGAACGGTGAGCAGATTCACCTTTGTGTCTCTTTCTGCTAGGAAAGATTTCAAGCCCGCGCTGTCTACCGGCGTGCCGAAAGGACTCGGAGACGCCGGATGGATGAAATGCTGCGGCTCCAAATTTTCCGGAGTCAAATCTTGGAGCAAGCGAGTAATGTCGCCATCGATTCCTGGAGTCGCGCCACGAAATGCCACCGGCAGAGCAGTCAAATCCGACTGAAGTGCTTCGACTCGCCGCCGAAGCAGCGTCACGGGCAGGAGCTCTTGGTCGCGCGTCAACCTATTGCTCGCAAACACCTTCGTTACCCAAGCGGCGACCACCCCGACGAGAATCAGGAGGAACCCAAAGGTTTTTGCGCCTGCGGAGCTTGAGTAAATGTTCAGGGTTACAGCCTGCGTTTCAGGCTTTTCCAGAGCACTCAAGCTTACCGTTCCGCGATAGTTGCCGTGACCATGAAAGCTATCATCCACGCAAAAGTACAGAGGCGGTCCGGCATAGTGCGGCGCTAGATCAAAACCGCCGCTTTGGCAATCGCTCCCGTTAGCGTCGCGGCAAAGCTTGAGATGGTCTAATCCCAAGGCCCTCTTGGTGCTTTGTTCGATCAGACTCGACTGCTGTATCCTGAGATTTGTAGTCGGCGCATCGCCTGGTATGACGCTGACAGAAATGCACTGTGTACTCGGCAGCCAGCTCGTCATGACCCAGGGGTCTGGAGGCGGTAAGACGGTCCAGTTCGATGCAGCACTGGCTTGATTCGATAGCGTGTACTCAGCGGTATCGTTGATCGAATCGAATTGGAATCTCGCCAAACGCTTTTGCGTTTGCGAGGGCGGCAATCCTTCAATCCAAGCGTTGAAGTACCAGACCCGCGCCGTCTTGTCGTCGTTTTCCGATCGAACGAACTGAAAAGTGACGCGTCCAGGTGCAGGAGGATTTGTCTCGTCCGCAAGCTTTGACACGGTGGTTGATTGAAGTTCTTGCGAACTGAGCACTTCGACTTTGATTTTTACAACTACCAAATTACTGCCGGCGTTCGGGGAGAGTCGGATGACGGGATCAACGAAGAGAGGTTTTCGGTCCGCGCCAAGAGAGAAGGGAGTACCCGCAACGCAGGAGATTACCAGCAGCGCAAGGGGGAGCCCATGGGCGAGAGCCGACCATGTATTGAATTTCATAGAGCGTTCTTCACCAAGACTTGCTCTTTGGAACTTGGCTGGGCTAAAGCCGCTCCAGTCGGAGACTTAACAAGCCAAGATGGAGCCAGAGAACCTGTCGGTCCAGTCTCGCTATGGCAGGAGACCTTCCGATTAGTCCGCCTTGTCAGCGAAGACAAGCTTGACAGTTTGCACCGAATTCTTGCTGTGATCGAGCCCAGGTCCGAGGGTGACAATATTAATCGGGATAGTGGCAGCCCCATTTACGTCCCAAGTAACTCCGTAGCACAATGTTACGCTGAGCTGCATGAAAACGAGAGGGTCCTTGCTCGTCTTCTTTACCTTTTCCTGCTCTTCTTTGGCCTTTGCCGCTGCTTTAATGGTATCGATCAACTCTTGTTGAAAATTCTTAGGCAGAGCGGCGGCTGCTGCCCCCTTGTGGCGGCTTTGTGGTTCGTACTGGAAATCGACATCGTTAGTGGTCTGTTTATCGTACGAAGTTCCGAGTTTGAAGACGAGGATACTGATAGTAAAGGACGCCTTGGTATCGAGCACCGTCTTGAAATCGAAGTCCGCCGTCAACAGTTTTGGAAGCTCCCCTTTTACGACCGTAGGGTCCTCTTGGTAGGCATCAAGCGCCCGTTGCACTTCACAAATGGCTAGGCTTAGTGGGACGAGGTTGTTGCTGCTATTGTCTTTTTTTGGTTTGGGCTTTTTCCCCTTAATGTCAGATGAGGGAGCGGATTGCGTATCCCCTACTAGCACCTTACAAGGATCAACCCCCTCGTCGGCTGCTCGGATAAAAGTGGGGAAGCACAACAAAGCGGCTAGCAATGGAAGAAGAAACCTCATAAGCAACCTCCGCCTAGAAGTGATACGTCAACATGCAAGCATTAATCCTAAATCAACTTTGTGGGGACTCCTTTTTCAAGTCATTGAGTAACCAGCCGCCTTCCACGCTTCGACACCGCCCTTTAGCACCTTGACGTTGGTAAAGCCCTGCTCTCGATATTTCGCTGCCTGACCGACAGCACTCGCTTCGCCCGGTCACGCTCAATAGAAGATGATTTCCTGTGTCTTCGGCAGCGACGCCGCCCGGGATTGCAAGCTGGCGAAGGATATGGACCCGTCCAGATTTAGCATCCGGCATTTTGCCTCGTCCTCGTAGGCGCAAACTAGCAGGGCTTGGTTTGCTTTTGACTTTGCGCGCGCCTGTTGCGCGCTGATTCGCTGGATGTCTGCCATGTGACCTCCTTGTGTAAGAGCGTACCACGTGCAGTTCAACGAGTGGCGGTGTGCCCAATTTTGCGCACCAGCATCCTAGATGATTTTTGTATACGTCCTTGCGTTTCCCGCGCCTCTGCGCAAAGATTCCGCCGAACTGACTCGAACGCCATGAGTAATGGAAAATCTCCAACCTTGTGGATTTACGACCACTCGCCGACTCGTTGGGTAATCGTCGGTGTCTTTGTGGTCGCTTGGTTTCTCGCCATCGTATTTCTGTTCTCGGACATCGTGAAGGTGCTCGCCGCGCGCCCGTGGTGGGAAGACTTGATTGTCGCAATGGCGGCAGTTGCTGTTCCAGTTCTGGCTTTCTTTGAACTGCGCCATTCTGGTGAGGCGAACAGGCTGCGTGACGAGGCCAACGAAGAACGGCGTGAGGCTAATCGGCTCACCGAACAAAATACTCAACTCTCTGCCGAACTGGACGCCGAACGGAACAGGCATCTCGCGCAGATTGCCAGCGGTATTGATCGCGTATCTCATGAGCCAGCCGCTAGTTTGAAGATTTATCCTGCTAACCGCTCGCGCTACATCCTTAAACCAGCCGCTCAGGGAGGAGTATATGGTGGTCCGTGGCCTAAATGAGGATCACAACCACGACCTCAAAGATATTTTCAAGGGTGCGGCCATGAGAGCCAGCACCGCAACGGGACCTCTGCACGATTTCTACGAGAATTTGCTCGCCAAGGGAAGGAAGCCCACGATGGCCCGCCTGACCGTGGCCAGAAAGATTGCCGCGATCACCTTGATTGTGTGGAAGAAGGAGGTACGTTTCGACGCCAATTATTTGAAACCACAAGCAGCTTGAGCGCCTTTGGCTGAGAGTCTGTCCATCTTTGGGAACCATTTCCCGGCGGTGACCGTCGGGCTCTTTGAGACGCTCGATTTCGGGGGGAAGTAGCAACCGTACAAGTCAGGCCCGTGCTTCAAAACACGCGAGTCTCAGAGGAACCCTATGCCCTCCCGGACAATCAAAGAAAGCCATAGGCCCCGAGTCTCCGATAGGACCATGCATTGCCACTCATGGAGTGGACAATCGTCCGGCTTGTTGTTTCAGAAAACGATGGGCGCCGTCACATCAGCGAAATGGAACCACAGGGGAGAACCATTGATACTCTGTTTCACACGCGGAGACAAAGGGAAACCCTTTGCCTGGAGAAGACCACTCTCAGAGTAAGAGACTACGTTCAAACAGTCGGGCTGAGTGCCGAGACAAAAAAGGACCGGCATCGAGCCGAGGGGGAAATATTTGTCTTGACATTTCCTCTTATAGGACCTTTCCGATTATGCAAGGGTTATCCGCCTTACTTCACGCCCTGCACGCGATGACACAGGAAATTCCCCGAAGTGATTACTCCGCATCCAGATTCCGCGTGTATAATGCCGCATGGCCAACGACTGAACGGACAAGTCCGATTGGTCACCAGCCCACAATGGTGCCCTTAAGCTTCCCAGGCGAATTTCGAGGCACCAGGAACAAACCACGGAACGCCCCAACGGACGTAACGATCCCTAAATCCTGCGTCCAGGAGGAGACAATGTTTATGCTTCGGAAAATGTCGCTGGTGTTCGGACTCTGTATCCTTGCTTCACTTTTGGCGCAAGCACAAGACAAAGTGGAAGTCTTCGGAGGCTATTCCTACCTGTACTTCCACACTTCACCCTCAGCCAGTTTGAACGGATGGGAGGTCTCCGGACAATATAAATTCACGGATTGGCTGGGCGGAGTGGCGGATATTGACGGGCATTACGGATCTATCAGGGGACTCAGCACGTCGACTTACACGTATCTTTTCGGTCCGCAAGTCTCATGGCCTACGCGCGTATCGCCATTTGGGCACTTACTCCTTGGAGGAGCGCATAATAGCACCGCCGGTTTCGGAAATTCGTCCTTTTCGATGGCGCTCGGAGGCGGCATTGACACCGGGATCACCGACCGGTTCTCTTGGCGCATAATTCAGGGAGACTACCTGCTGACGCAGTTCGGAAGCCGTTCGCAGAATAACTTTAGGCTCTCCACCGGGATTGTCATCCGGTTCTAATCGTAAGTAGAATAAGGCTGCTGTTCAGTCGAGAAATTCAGGTACCGATAAGCGCGTTACCTGGACGAGCGGGTTGCAGTACGATTGCCAGGGCGGCAGGCATCGTGTCCGGGAGCACTTGGCTGAATCGTCGGCTATTCGCACTTGTTCCTCATTGGTTTAACCAGCGAGAACGCACGCGCCTTAGTCGATTGGTGGGAGCGCCCCAACTCGACGAATCGGCCAGGCAACGACCGTCCAATTGTAGCGCTACCGTCCAAAACGTTGGGTTTCTTGATCGAATTCAGGGGACTTAGCCGTGTAAGGTCAACCGAGTCATCAGGGTTTATGGAGCGGGCGATGGGAATCGAACCAACGTACTAAGTTTGGTGGCAGTTAGCAGATTCGCAAAGCCTCCTAGTTGCAAGATGAATAGAAAATGACGCCATTGAGGGCACGCAAGCAAGCACCCGTTCATTTTTCACTCTGTTGCCCAGAATCCAGTGCCGATTTGATGTCTGATTACTCAGTGCGGCGAGCGCCTTACGTTGGCGCGGAGCCAACGGGTGAACGAGGCCTCGTCAATAGTTCCGGCGGCAAGGCCTAGGACGGCTTGCGTGGCATCTTCTTCAGTAGCTGTAAAACGATGGCCATTTAGTTCGAGGAAGAGTACGCCCACAACAAAAGCAGTTCGTTTGTTCCCGTCGACAAAAGGATGGTTGCGGACTATTCCTACCGTATAAGCGGCCGCCATGTCTATGGTGTCAGGAGCGTCACCGTACGCACGGAGTTGCTGAGGACGAGTAAGAGCGGACTGAAGGAGCCCTACGTTCCGGGCGCCGGCAGCACCACCGTCGAGCGCCAGAAGACGATCATGGAGTGCGAGAGCATCACGCTCCTCAATCCAGACGGGTTCTCTCACTTGGCGAGCGAATGGAGGGTGTTGCGATAGCGGTCAATGATGTTCCCAGCCTTCTTCATTTTTCTCTCGAAGGCAGGATCGTAGGGTGTTAGTTGATAGACACCATTCGGCCCCTCGATCAGAAAAAGGCGATCGCCCTCGTCCGCGTGCAGCCGGCTGACCGCTTCCTTTGGCAGGACCACACCTAGTGAGTTCCCGATCTTACGGACTTTAAGTTCCAGCATGCCCCTCACCTCCTCACGCGCTTATGTTATAACAATTGTATCAACGTGAATCGGCGATTGCAAGGGCTATCATACGAAGCGCTTTAGGGCGTAACTCGGGGTATGGCTGCTGAGTAAGGGCAGCCGAGTCAATAGGAATTTTGCAGGCTTCCAAAGCCGGCGATGGGAATCGAATCCACGTCGAAGTTGGGACCGTGCACGCTAGGGGTTTCCCGCACATATCTTGCATCGCGAGCGACTGGCGGGATACAAGCGTAGTGCGATCCGGTACCTGTCGGTACCACAACATGTCTAAGGCGACAGAAAATCGGTGATGACTTTCGAGAAGGGCAAGCCGGTGTTCATTAATTGGGCTGAGGAAAAACACTGAACCAACGGGAGCCTGTTACTATACCGGAACTTGAGCCCGATTCCCCTGTGCCCCGCTACCCTCAAAAGGAGCTCCCGCCTATGCCTACTCTTTCCACACCCGCGCCACTTGATTCTTTCTTTTGCCCCTCAATCGCGGGTAGACTACACCCATTAGCGCATTCCGTGTTCCTAAAACGTTACGGGCGGAAGCGCGAATATAATCTGGTTGAAATGCTGCCGAAACCTGGGCCAAGCAACACTCGCTGCAGCCAGAGGTCAACTGTGAAAACGGTAGCGACCGACCCACTCTTAGCCGAAACTTCCCTCTTCCGCGTCTCTCTCGCGCAGACTCCTGACGATTTGGTCGAATGCCAGCGCCTTCGCTATCTTGTCTTCAACCTTGAACTTGGGGAAGGTCTTTCCACTTCCGACCGTGCCGGCCTTGATATCGACCCCTTCGACTCTTTTTGTGACCACCTCATGGTCCGCGATCTCGATTCCGCCCGTCTTGTCGGCACCTACCGCCTGCAAAGCGGCGAAACCGCGGGCAAGAACCTCGGCTATTACGGCGATCAGCTTTTCGATTTCTCCGTCTACGACTCCATCCGCAAGCAATTGCTTGAACTCGGGCGCGCCTGCGTCCATGTCGATTTCCGCAATATCATGGTTCTCCACGCCCTCTGGAAAGGCATTGCCGTCTATGCCACTCGCGCGGAAGCCCGCTATCTGGTCGGCTGCAGTTCCATCTCCTCCCAGGATGAAAACTACGGCATGGCCATGTTCGACTCCCTCAAGGACAAATACCTTGCCGAGTCGGCCCTCCGCACTGTTCCCCAACCCGGCCACACTTGCCAGTCCACGGGCGCTCCTGTCCTCTCCACCCGTCCCCCGCGCCTCTTCCGCGCCTACCTCGAAATCTCCGGCCGCATTTGCGGCCCCCCGGCTATCGACCGTGAATTCAAGACTATCGACTTCCTCACTGTCGTCGACTTGGCCCGACTACCCGACCGCGTCCGCACCCGCTTCTTTTAGCTCTTTCACCAATTTCTTTGCCAACGCCAGCGCTTCCCTTCCGGCGTTCGCTTCCGCCAACTTTGCCCGCACAAAATCCCGTGTCCCTCCTCCCTTGCCCGGAAAAGTCATCAGCACCAGTTTCAACATCGCCGCCAGATCTTTGCCCGCGCCAGGTCCCTGCGCAAACACCATCTGGCCGGACTCCTCGCCCGCCAGCAACGCCACCATCCGCTCGTTTTTCGCCAACTCCGTCGCCAACGCCAGTAGAAACTCTACCGGCACATCCTTCAGCAATTCTGCCACGACCTTCGTACCATCCGCTTCCGCCGGTGTCGCGTTCCTCAACAACACGGCCCGCGACTCCGCCAAGTCCTGCAGTACCCGCCGCAGGGCCCTAAAATTCTCGTCTCGCTCCGCCGTTGCTTTCTCGATTGCCGCTGGCAACTCTTCGGGTGCGCTACTCAGCTGTTCAGACAACGCACGCAGCAACTGAAAATCTTCGCTTGCCACCTTCTCCGCACGGCTTCCGCAAACAAACTCCACGCGGTAATCCTGCCGGATCTTCGCGCACCGTCGCACCAGAATCATTCCAATCTGTCCTGTAGACTTCACGTGCGTCCCGCCGCAGGGTTGCAGGTCCGCCCCTTCAATTTCCAGTGCGCGCAAAATCCCTTCCCGGTCGACCACTTTCCGCACTCCCAGTCGCGCCAATTGTTCTGCCGTCCCATAACGTACCGTCACTGAACGGTCCGCAAAAATAACCTGGTTCGCCGCCCGCTGCGCGCCCACTAGCACATCCGCGCTCGGTTCAGGCCCGCGCAAATCGATCGTGCACACCTCTGCACCCAGGTGAAACGATACCGTCGGCCGTCCATACCGTTCATGAAACATGGCCGACAACAGATGCTGTCCGGTGTGCTGCTGCATGTGATCGAATCGCCGCGGCCATTGCACGCAACCCTGCACTACGCCCAGCTCTAACTCTCGGTCTACGACGTGCAATACGTCCTCGCCCTCCTCGCGCACATCGAGCACGTTCGCCTCACCCAACAGCCCCACATCATTTGGTTGCCCTCCCGAAGTCGGATAAAAAGCCGTCCGGTCCAGCACCACTCCCCACGCTGGCACTGTTCCCGCACTCGTTGCCACAGGTTCGATGGGCACGCACTCCCGCACGCGCGCCTCGAACTTCTCCAAGTACGAATCGTCGTAATACAGCCGGTGTGTCGCCATAGCCCGAAGAGTCTACCACCTCCCAGGACCTTTCCACCTTCACTCCCCCACATCCGCTAAACTATACGTATGCCCATTCGTCTCATCGCGCTCGACATTGACGGCACCCTCCTCAACAGCCGTTGGGAGGTCTCTCCCGCAAATCAGGCCGCTATCGCGCAGGCCACCCACCTTGGCATCGAAGTCGCCCTCGTCACGGGTCGCCGCTACGATTTCGCTCTTCCCGTGGTTCGCCAAATTGACTCCCCGCTCACCATGATCGTCAACAACGGCGCCCTTATCCGCTCGAAAGACGGCCACACCCATCTCTGCCACCTGCTTCCCCGGCAGACCGCGAAACTCGTCCTCGAGAGCACTCGACCCTGGCGCGAAGGCACCGCTGTCGTCTTCGACCGGCCACAAACCAACCAGGTTATGCTCGAAACTGTCGACTGGACCGAGCCTATACGTGGTGGCTATTACACCCGCAATCGCGCGTTCCTGGGCCAGGCCAGCCCTCTCGAGTCCTGCCTGACCGAAGACCCTATCCAGGTCATGTTTACGGGCCAGGTCGCCCCCATGCGCGCTGCGGAGCAGGTCCTGCGCCAGACTCCGTTCTCCCACCTCTTTGCTCTCGCCGTCACAGTCTACGAAGCCAAGGATTTCTCCATGCTCGACGTTATCCACCCCTCCGTCTCCAAAGGCGCCGCCTTGGCCGAGTGGGCGGCCTACCGCTCCCTCTCGCCCCAGGAAATCCTGGCTATTGGGGATAACCACAACGACCTCGAAATGTTATCCTTTGCTGGTACCCCGGTGGTCATGGGGAACAGCGTGCCTGAACTGAAAGCACGCGGCTGGCCTGTCACCCGCTCCAATGACGAGGACGGTGTGGCTGCCGCCATCCGGCAGTTTGCCTTGCTGGAGCCAACTACGTGAATGTTCGCAATAGCCTCTTAGCCCTCTTCGTCGCTACCTTGTTCTCCGCCGCTGCGGCTCCACAACTCCGCGGCGAGTACATCGTTCTCCGTTCCGGCGCGCGCCTTAACGTTACCGGCTACGAATTCCTTGGCAACAAATATCGCCTCCAAGTGGCTGGCGGTGTTGTCGAGGTTCCTGCCGAAGAGGTCGTCGCCATCGAACCAGAGGAAATCTTCGAACCTATCCCCGAGCCGCTCTCCCCTAAGACTCCCTTCCACGACATCATCCAGGCCGCCGCAGACCGCTACGCCGTCGACCCCGACCTCATCCACTGTGTTATCGCCCTGGAATCCAATTTCGATCCGAAGGCCGTCTCGCGCAAAAATGCTCGCGGTCTGATGCAGCTTCTTCCTCAAACCGCTGCTCAGCTCGGCGTCCGCGATATTTTCGATCCGCAGGAAAATGTGAATGCCGGCACCCGTTATCTCAAGGATCTCCTCGTCAAATACGACAACAATTTGAACTTGGCTCTCGCCGCCTACAATGCCGGCCCCGATCGTGTCGAGCAGTACGGCCGGCGCGTTCCTCCTTATCCCGAAACCCTCCTCTACGTCCGCAAAATCTCGCGCAGTTACAACAAGCTCAAGACCTCGCCCGCCTCCAGCCAGCCCACTCTTTCTCTTGATAGTCTTGCCCCGGCCCCTTCTCCAATTCCTGCTTCTTCTCCTGCTCCCTCTCCTTCTCCTACTCCTTCTGCGCCTCCTTCTCCTGCTGTCCCCTAACGTCGCCCGCACCACCAGCTGACACTCGGTCTAGCCCCTATCGGGATTGTTTACCTTGACGGGCGTGCGTTCGTAGCGGCCGCTTTCTGAAGCGGGCGCCCTTTCACGTCTTGGGGTCTCGCGCTTTGCCCTGGCTCACGCGAAGGGGCTACGCAGCCTTCTTATGGTTTGATCTTGTAGGTACGGGGATAGATCCCTGTCCTCTTATTTCGCTTCTCACTGCCCGCCCAGCTTTTGATAATTCGAATTCGTCGTCGTCACAATTAACTGCTTTGCTGACGCATTGATCACCGTCTGTTGTGAATAGTTTGTGCCATCGGGCAGGCTCGCCATCTGCACGTGCAAAGTGACTGCATCCTTCTCTTCTCCCATGTACGTGTTGATACTCAAGCTCGTAATCTTTCTTGCCGCCGGGTCGAACGTGAGCGTCATGCGGTCCCCGGGTTGCGCATAATCCGTAAAAATCAGATTCACCATTCCCCCGCTCGGATTCATGGACACTTTGCCGGCCTGATAGGCTTGCTGCATTTTCTGCGAATCGGGCGGAACGTACTGGCCGAGGAGTTCCTTCACCTCTCCCATGTAGTCCTTCATCTCCGCCTTCTTCTTCTCGATGATTCTTTCCTTCAACCTGCCGCCGCTCGGTTGTTGTGGCGGAGGGCCGATGGGTGTCTTCTGCACCTGTCCGTCAGGTCCGTACTGGCACAGGTTTTGCGCGGGCGGCTTTTCATCTCCCTTTAGCGTCAACTGTGTGGTTTCGGTCCATTGATACTGCTGCAGCTTTTGCTTGTTTTCCGCCGCAGATTGTTTTACGGCCGCCAGCTTTTCCTGTAGCTCGCCGTTCTGCGCAACCGCCGGCACACTTGCCGCCAGGGCAAGCGCTCCAATCACCATCCAGCGTTGGCCGACAGCCACAACCCGTCCCGCGACAAGCTTATTCTGGCGAGCAAGCGCAAGGTTTCGATTCATTTGAACTCTCCTGAATTTCTCTTTGTCTATTTTCGAATACGGCCAAAACAATCCGACCCTTCGCTGCTGACGCGTGGTCACCGAGGGGAAGGTCCCAGAATCCGGCTCCAAGAAGGAGCGCTCGGTTGAGCCAGAGGAATTGTGAAAAGGATTTGGGACTATTCCTTAATGGCAGGGCGAAGCTTCAGCGCGGAGTTTAGAACCCCATGGGAAGGGTGTCAATCAGTTTAATTTAGAATCCTGGAACAATGGAACGCCCGGTTCACTTCAATTGCGATGGCAGCGCCTCTAACTCGCAGCTGCCTATTTCTAAAACCAGCTGCATCGCGCTCGCGGCAATCTTCAGTTTGGATTTGGCGGCGCTTGCAGCGGCACTTCTGGCGTTGTGCCTGTTCCTGGAATGCTTGGGGGAGGTGGATTCGTCCCCGGGGTGACTGGGGGCACCGTCCCCGGTGCGCCTACTCCGACCGGATTGCCAAGGCCGCCACTTTGCCCGACCCCCATCCCGGCGAAAATATCCTTTGACGGGTCCCAGATAAACTCGAAATCGTGATAGTTATGTGCCTTTTCATACCACCGGAAGGATGGCTTCCTCACCTTACTTCCTACTCCGATGATGCTCCCACCAATGATGTTCGACATATCTGTACCGGCACCCTGCGACGTCCCCGATCCTTGCGCATCCGCTGGAGCATTCGGGTCGTTCGGGTTTGGCGCAGTTGTACTACTCCCACCGGTGGCGCTGCCTGAGGTCTGCGCCGCGCTCGTCACGCTTGTACCCGACCCTCCGCCGAAGACCGACTGCGATCCAAAAGGCGAAGCGCCGGATGTCGAAATTGGTGTTCCAAACCCTTGCGCCGGTGCGCCATTCGGTCCCATCGCCTGGGTCCTCGTGCTCCCAATCAACTGACCGCTGGGTCCCAGGTAAATCAGCCGCCAGGATCCGTCCTCGGTATTCATGGGGTCTTTGTACGCTTGTCGCATAAATCTCACGCCCATCTGAGCTTTCGACAGGTCTTCGAGCGTGGGAGGAAAGCGGTGCAGTTTCTGGTAAAACAACTTGACTCCGCGCGCGTACTGCTTTCCGCGCCAGATCATCTCTTCTTCCCTGTCCCGCTGGATCTCCGTCAAGACGTTTGGCGCAATGGCCACCGTCGCCAACACCGCCAGCGTCAGCAGGCACATAATCAGCAGCAGCGCGTAGCCTTCCGCTCTGCGCCCCTTAACTCGTCTTGGCCTTGTTCTCTTCATTTCTCAGGTTCCATGGGCTCCAGCTGTTTTGATCCGCGCAGTCCCGTATTCGTATCCTCGAATTCAATCCGCTCATTGCCGATATGCGTGATTTTGAGATGGTTCTGTACAATCTCGCCCTCGGTCACTATATGCACCTCATCCCCATCTAGCAGGAAAGCTTCTCGCGGTCCGCCGGAGGGCAAGGTGCCGTACCCGAAAAACTTCATGTTTAGCACCGGCGGCGGCGGTGGTGGCGGCGGTTGTGGCTGGTTGTATACCACGACGGGTTCCTCGGCCTTCGGTGCATCAGTTACCGGCACCGGTATCGGAGCAGCCACAAATATGTTCCGGCCAGAGCTCTTATATTCCGTGTTCCGTGCTTTATCCAGATCGCTGATCGCTTTACCGAAATCCACCGCCTTAATAGGCTGGTACATCTCCTGCCCGTTCCCGAATCCACCCTGCACCTTTTTCGGCCAGCCAAAACTAAAATACCACACCACCGCGGCCATGGCCAACAGGCCTCCCAGCACGTACAACTGCTTCCTTTGTTTCGGATCTGCCATCAAGCCTTCCGAAAATACGTTCGCATATGCAAGCTCACTCGCAACGCCCCGGGAGGTCCCTGAGCGTTGTTCTGGGCGTCCAATGCCAGCGAATCCACTACGTACTGATTCTTCGTCGACCGCTGCAAATCGTTCAGGAACTTCACTATCCCCGTATAGTCTCCGCTTACGGTTGCTTCGATCTCC
>Ga0307471_100000948_pt1 | contig 15484 bp, 15 predicted proteins | sample atmos_gasesAM3C__2_FD_204566 | JGI IMG/M metagenome (GOLD analysis project Ga0307471, IMG submission 204566) | Hardwood forest soil microbial communities from Morgan-Monroe State Forest, Indiana, United States - atmos_gasesAM3C_515 | ecosystem: Environmental > Terrestrial > Soil > Temperate... | reverse complement strand
GATCAGCATCTGTGTTCCCGTTTTCAACGAAGAACAGAACATCGAGCCTCTGTACAACGCTCTGCTGCCCGTAATGGAGCAAGTCTCCGACAGGTATGATTTCGAGATCCTTTTCACGGACAATCACTCGACCGACCTAACGTATAGAGTGTTGGAACAATTGGCGTTCCGCGACCGTCGGGTGCGGGCAATTCGCTTCGCACGGAATTTCGGTTTTCAACGCTCCGTATTCACGGCCTACCTCAATGCCCGGGGTGATTCTGCTGTACAGATCGATTGTGATCTGCAGGACCCACCTGCCCTCATCCTCGAATTTATCCGAAAGTGGGAGGATGGTTATCAAGTTGTGTACGGCGTTCGCACTTCGCGGAAAGAGGGCTGGTGGATCAATGCCATCCGAAAAATCTTCTATCGAATTGTGGACTCCCTCAGCGAGGATGAGTTGCCGCTGGATGCGGGAGATTTTCGGTTGGTCGATCGCCGCGTTCTTAATGAGTTGCACAAGTTCGAGGATTATCAACCGTACCTACGAGGAACTATTGCTACCCTGGGCTTCGACCAGATCGGTATCTCCTACGATCGTGATGAGCGTATGCGCGGTGAAAGCAAGTTTTCGTTCGGAGACCTAATCGGCCTGGCGCTCGACGGAATCCTTAATCACTCAGTCGTACCCCTGCGAATTGCGACTTACCTGGGCCTGGGGATCTCGCTGACCACCATGCTCGCGATCGTCGGCTATATTGTTGGCCGCTTGTTCTTGGGAAAGGACTGGCCGCCAGGGTTTGCTACCATTATCGTGCTGATACTTGGATCGCTGAGCTTGAACGCCCTCTTTTTAGGGATAATTGGAGAATACTTAGGCCGTATTTACCGGCAGGTGAAGAGGCGACCCCTGACCATTGTGGAGCGGGAACTAAATCCAATCGGGATGCCGATAAATGGGTTGAGAGATACCGCCGAATCCCCTATGGAACGAGACTAAAATTTTGCTGCGATGTTCAGATCCCCTTTTGTCTTCAGAAAGTGGGCGTAATCGGGTCGCTCTGGCCGCGGGAATTGTCTGCCTAACATCAGGGCTGCGGTTTCAAGAGCCTGTTCGACAACCGGGAATTCGCTGTTGTAGATCTTGATAGTTAGTGTCGTGCGGCTCCGTGTTCCGCCCGGTCAATTCCTTCTTTACTTCCACCACTTGAACTCTTCCCTACGGCATTGCCCGCGACTGTGCAACCCGATTGCACAGTCGACTCTTGACCTTCCGCCCGAGCCACTTTTGCCAAATCCAATCCTTGGTCCAGCCAACTGCGTCAGGTCTTTCCTCACCTCTGGTGGCAGTTGCTCGGGACTTGTCGCAGCCGCATAGGAAGGTCACCCTTCAGTACAGGTCCGGAGGGAACCAGAGCGCCATCGGTCTTTCGTTGACAATCCCTCTATTCCCCATTGATACTCCGGTTAAGTTGGTTATTTTCGGAGAGTTACAGGACGGCACCGAATTCTCCGCGGCTGGCGACATCCAGCTTTCGTCATGCGCTGTTTTCCGGCGCGCTAATTGGGTCATTCGGAGGGGAAAAATGTTGGTTGGAGAATCTGCTCGCTTGGGCACCAAGAGTCGGTGGTTCGTGGGTACTTCCGTGCTGGCGCTGTTGGGTGTTGGGTTGTTTCTTGCGGGGTTGACGAAGGAACGAAGCTTTCCCGTCCCTCGACGTGGCGTGCAGCCAGCAGCCCCTTCGCGCACCCGTCCGGTAGTGGAGACGGACGAATCGCGTGTCGCCGCGAATTTTGGCAATTTACCTCTTTTGTTCGAACCTAACCAGGGGCAGACGGACTCGCAGGTCAAATTCCTCTCCCGAAACCCTCATTACAACCTGTTCCTGACCTCGAGTGAGGCAGTGTTTACGTTGCCGATTCATTCTTCCAAGACGTCACCCATCCAGGGTCGGGTGGCTCGGCTTAGGAACCCACGTTCAGAAACCCAGGCAGTGTTGAGAATGGAAATCCTGGGCGCGAACACGACGCCTACCGTACAAGGGGAGATTCCCGGCGAAGGCCACACCAACTATCTCACCGGAAGCAATGCCAGCAACTGGGTGCGGAACGTGCCGCAATACGCACGCGTACACTATGGCGGAATTTATCCGGGCGTGGACCTGACGTTTTACGGGCATCAACGGCAACTCGAGTTTGACTTTATCGTGAAGCCGGGAGCTGACCCGGCGGCCATCGCGCTGGGCATTCAAGGCGCCGAGAAAATTCGGACGGATCAGGCCGGGGATTTGGTCCTGACCTCCGCGGCAGGCGATCTTCGCCTGCACAAGCCCGTCGCTTACCAGAGGCAGGGTGACGTACGCCAGCCGGTGGATGCGGCCTTCGTGGTGAAAGGGCAGGAAGTCGCGCTGGCCGTGGGAGACTACGATCGCGCCCGCGAACTGGTGATTGACCCGAGCGTTGCCTACTCCACCTATCTGGGCGGAGGCAATCTTGACGAGGGATTCGGCATTGCCGTCGACAGTAGCAGAGCGGCGTATGTAACGGGGCAAACTACATCGCCCAGCGCCTTCCCAAAAAAAGGTGGCATTCCTCCGAACACCTTCGTTGGCGCCCAGGACGCATTTATTACGAAGCTGACACCCGATGGGACCGGGCTGGTTTATTCGACCCTGCTGGGAGGAGACAAGGACAGTACCGCGGTCGCCGGGACGGCAACCAACGGCGGGAACGCGATCGCGGTTGATGGCCTTGGAAATGCATATGTGGTCGGTTCGACGACCGCGATCGACTTTCCCATGGCGGGCGCGATCATCCCACAGCAGACTCTTGCGGGGAAACAGGATGTATTCATCGCCAAGTTGAGCGCTGACGGAAGCACTCTACTCTACTCGACCTATTTGGGTGGGTCCGACGACGAAATTGGGTTCGCGATTGCGGTGGACAATCTGTTCGGCATCTACGCGGCCGGACAAACGAAATCAAATGACTTCCATGTGCAGTTACCGCTGCAAGGTGGCAACAATGGGGCTATTGACGGCTTCGTGGCCAAGATAAATCCCGATGGCTCCCTCGCTTTGTCCAGCTACCTTGGGGGAAGCGACGTTGACAACGCTACTGGGGTTGCCGTAGACGCGGCGCATAACATCTATGTGTCCGGCATCACCTTCTCTAGTAACTTTCCAACAACCGGCGGAGCTTACAAACAGACGTGCGGCACTTGTCCCAGCGGGGTCCAGCACGTTTTCGTAACCGCGATCCGGGCGAACTTGTCCGCTTATCTCTATTCCACGTACATCTACGGCACCCAACAAGACGAGGCCGATCTGATTGCGGTCGATGGCTCTTCGAACGCCTATATTGTCGGTGTCACTTTGTCCAATGACTACCCGACGACGACAGGTGCGTTTCAAACCACCAAGAAGTCCGCTTCCGGCTCGACGAGCGCCTTCGTCACGAAGTTGAATCCCACCGGGAGCGCTTTGGTCTACTCGACCTTTCTGGGCGGCAGCGGAACCAATGTCGGACTTGGAATCGCGGTTGACGGCAGCGGCAACGCCTACGTGACCGGAAAAACAACATCCACTGATTTCCCGACCATGGGCCCGTCTCAGCCGAACCTCGGAGGAGGGGCAGACGCGTTCGTGACGGAACTGAATTCGTCCGGGAGTGCCCTACTGTTCTCCACCTACCTGGGAGGAACAAAGGACGAGAACGCCGCACCCAGTGCTGCCATCGCTCTGGACACGCAGAATCCGCCCGGCATCTACGTTACCGGCGAGACGGCCTCCAGTGATTTCCCGGTCATTCCGGGCTCGTTCCAGACGACCTACGCATCCGGCACCGACGCCTTTATCGTGAAGTACACGCCTGTCGCACCGCAATTCACGGTGTCGGTGGGAGCTGTGTCACCCAGCGCAATCGGCCGCGGGAGTACGGGCACCGCCACGATTACGGTCACTTCCACCGGGGCCAGCGGCAGCGTGAATTTGGGATGCAGTGTGAGCACGGCGGCGACACCACCAACGTGTTCGGTGAGCCCCACCTCGGTGAACTTAGCCACGAATGGAAGTCAGACCTCGACGTTGACCATCACGACTGTGAAAACTGCCTTGTCTCCTGGGGCCAGTGCGGCACTCTGGCTGCCCGTGCCGGGATTGGCTCTTGCCGGAGCGGGCTTGCTGTCGGTCCCGATGAAGAAGAGAAAGCTCCTTGCAATGGTTCTGGGCTGCCTGGCCTTTACCGGCTTAATGCTGATGATGGCATGCGGTAGCGGGAACGTTGGTGGAGGCGGGGGAGGAGGCGGCGGTGGTGGCACGACGACCGGGTCCTATACCGTTACCGTCACCGGCACGGTCGTTGGCTTAGGAGGCGCGTCGGGAAATGGAAGCTTCAGCGTTCAGTAATCGTTTCTAACCACACATTGCTATAAACCGGCCGCCTCGAGGCGGCCGGTTTTTTGTTGCCCGACCAATGATGGTTGCTCAAAACATTCAACGTGAGTAGCCTTGAGCGAGTGCTCCGGATTTCCTTCATGGCACGCTCTTCCCTGCTCGCGGTTCTTGCCGTAGCTACGATTTCTTTCACGCCGGGGCCGCCCCGCGCGCAAGCTGAATCCAAAAGGGACAAGTCCTCGCCGGTGTCGTTACGCTGGGCTGAGGGAGCGCCGGGCTGCACGTTTGCGCGTGACGAAGACGGCAAGTATCGCTACGCTCTCTGGACTGACGATTACGGAATTACTCTCGCGGTGGATTCGCAGGAGCTGGATAAAGTGCATCACCGGGTCGAACCTTTCTTCGGCGTTCACATCACGGTACGGTATCGGGGAATGGCGATGTTGGCGGTCAATCCACGCCGGGCAACGCTCGAATTCGTAAAGCACTTCAAATTGATCCAGACTGCACTTGATCCTGAGGCATTCGCGACGCTGGCACAGAACGACGCGGACGAGCTTGAGTCTCAGACCGAACGCGAGGTCCGGAAGCATCCGGAGCGAAAGGAAGAACGGGAAACATACGTGCAGACGTATCAGAAAGAAGTCGCCGAGTTCCTCGAATTCCTCACGCAGCGGACTCTGCCCGCTACGCGACTCGACCCGGACCATGCCGAAGTATCCGGGTGGGTGTTATTCAGCACCAAGAACAAGTGGCTGGGCGACTGGAAGAAGCCGGAGAGTTTCCTGCTGCGCTTCCCGATTGCGAATCAGATCGTGGAGTTTCCGTTCGAGCTACCGGCACAGCCGGGCGACCTGATCCTGCGCCGGCGCCCTCAGTAGGCAGGACGAGGACAGCCTCAAGCTACCGAGCGCTTTTCAGACGTCACCTTCAACAGAAGATCGCGCAGCGAAACCAATCCCTTGAGTTCCTTCCCGCTCACGATCAACAGATGGCGGAAGCCGAATTCCTTCATCAGGAAGAGGCACTCCTCGACTGTTTCCCCAACGTCCACTCCCCGGGGATTCGCGGTCATGACTTCGGCAATCCTGGTGGTACCGGGCATACGTCCCACGGCAACCACCCGGTTCATAACGTCGCGTTCGGAAAAAATACCGACCAGTTCGCCATTCCGCAGCACGGGCAGGGCGCCGATGCCGTGCTCCATCATGAAGCGGGCAGCCTCAAGCACGCTCTGTTCGGCGTCGATGGAATACACGCGCCGGTCTTTCACGAGATCGTAAACGGTCGACATGAAAAACCTCCCTGATATTTTTTTATGGACGAAGGGCGGATCCGGCCCTACAGCGCGCCTCGGCAGCAAGTCGGACTGGTACTTTATCACACGCCGCGAAACTCGGTGATTAGAGATTGGCGGGCAGATCCTGCCCTGGAGAAACAAAAAAGCCACAGCCGGGAGATCCTCGGCTACGGCTCATTTCCAAGTGAACTGGCTACTAGAAGCGGAAGGCGGGACCGAATGTGACCCGGATGTTGTTGTGGGTACCATTCTTGAAGTAGATCTCATCGCCCACATCGGCGCGCAGCCCAATCGGACCGATGAAGCCCTCCGGACCGACGCCTGGAAGAATCGCGCGCTGGTGTTTCCGGTGGTGACGTCGTTGATTGCGCGTTAAAACCCGCAGTTACGTTCTGGTTCGAAGTGCTGAAGTTGATCAGCCCGACCTTGAACGTCCCGAAGAAGCGAACCGGACCACCGCTAGGCTCAATCTTCGGCCCGAAGAGCGCGTGCAGGGTGCGCAGGTCGGTACTGACGAACTGGGTCGTCACGCCGTCGGAAAACGTGGTCGTGAACTTGCGTTTGAAGTCGTAGGCCATCACGGCTTCCATCTGCACGTTGCCGCGCACATTGAAGGCGGTGCGTCCACCAACTCCGACAAAATTGATATGGGGGCTGGTACGGCTGCGGTTCAAGTAGTCGGCGAAGGGCTGTGCCCTCATTGAAGGCTGGAAGGTGACATCTTCTCTGATGCCAGGCCACGATCGGGAGGTTGGACTCGTGTGGTGCAGCGACTCTAGCCGGTTACGCGAATCATGATGCAGAACTACGGATTCGGCCTTATTGAAGATGGTTGATCTTCATGGCAGACTCGACGGCGGCTTCCGATCGGCTTCTCGCTTCCATCGAAACCACTACGTATTGGTGCTCTTTTCTGTCACCCGTTAAAAGCAGGTAAAACTTGCCTTCGTTCGTCCGATAGCTGACTTCCTTACCGACGGGCAGAAACACCGCGCGCTTCGTATCCTTGGCGCGGAGGTGGAATAAGACTTCATCTCCCTGCACGACGTATTCCTGGCAAAACGTGGAATCGGCGGCTTGGGCCGCGGAACTCTGGTTCTCAAACACCGTGCAATGCAGCGACTCCATTTGCAGTAATCGGCCGGTGTGATACTTCTTCGGATCCTGCGCCTGCGCCAGCGAGGTTAACAGCAGGACCGCGAGTGCCAGTTTGGATTTCATCAAGCTATTCCTTGAATCGGATTTCTACTCAGTGGAGGTGAAGTCGGCCTCAACTAGATTCATTGTTGTCCAGGAATTGCACCTGCGGAAGATCACGCCCGTAACCATGGTTGGTAACGTTCCGGGAAAAAGGCCGCGAAGTGGGGAACGGTCGAGGCCCGCCCCCCGAACCTCAGGGTGCCCCAAACCTAGTGCTGGACAAGGGTTTCCAGGGTCTCGAAAAAAGATGGGAAGGAAATTATAGCCGCGTCAGCGCCCTTGATCAGGGTGTCGCCCTCGGCCCGGAGCGCGGCAATGGCAAAGGCCATGGCAATGCGATGATCGCCCTGCGAGTCGATTTCAGCCCCATGGAGTCTTTGGCCTCCCGGGATCGTCAGGCCGTCCTCGTGTTCCTCGACTTGCGCTCCCATGGCCCGTAGATTCATGGTGATCGATTTAATGCGGTCGGATTCCTTGACGCGAAGTTCCCGGGCATCGCGGATGCGGATACCCTGTTCTGTAAAGGGCGCGATGGCTGCAAGGATGGGGATTTCATCGATTAATGCGGCCGAATCGGCTCCTGCGATTTCGGCAGACTTCAGATGCTGACCTTCGACTCGCACCGTGCCGACCAGTTCGCCGTGTTGCTCCTCGAGTTGTGTGATCGAGATCTTCACACCCAGACCGATCAGGATATCCAGCAGACGCGCCCGGGTGGGATTCATCAGCAGCGTATCGATTACCAGGTGAGAGCCTGGGAATAACGCGGCGGCGCTGAAAAAAAATGCCGCACTGGAGAGATCGCCGGGTATGCGGGCGTCGATGGCATGCAGATTCTGACCGCCCGAAATGCGCGTCGAATTCCCGTTGCGGCTGAGATCGACACCGAAGGCGCGCAGCGCCACCTCCCCGTGATCGCGCGTGCGAATGGGCTCTTCCACGCGAGTTTCCCCGTCCGCGAACAAGCCCGCAAACAGCACGCAGGATTTCACCTGCGCGCTCGCCACCGGCATCTTGTACTCGATTCCCTTCAGGCGTCCGCCACGGATATGCAGGGGTGGGCGGTCCTCGGGCGAAGCTGTGATTTGCGCACCCATCGCGGTGAGAGGCTTCATGACACGCGCCATGGGCCGCCGGGAAAGCGATTCGTCTCCGAAAAGTTCGCTACTGAATTCTTGCCCCGCCAGGATGCCGCTCAGCATACGCATGGTGGAACCGGAATTCCCGCAGTCCAGCGGACCATCGGGCGGGCTCAAAGCTAAGCCCTGGCCGGTGATCTCAATGACGTTCGCAGCCGCGTCCGAACGCTGCCAGTGAACCCCCAGCGCACGCATGCACGCCAGCGTGCTCGCGCAATCGGCACCGGTCGAGTAATTCTCCAGCCGCGACTTCCCTTCCGCGATCCCGGCCAGCATGGCATAACGATGTGAAATGGATTTGTCGCCGGGAAGGCGCAAGCTGCCTTCGACATGTCGGGCGGGGTGAACCGTAACGCTGGAGCCGGGTTTCATCGTCTCTTCCAATATATCGGAACAGACGAATCTGCACGGAGAGGAGGCGCGGCCATCGCTACCACCCTCCCCCATGCCCGATGCTGGCACACAAGGATGCGGAGCACTGCGCGAGGGTTACACAGATTTTTTCGGAATTGGGGGACTAGTGAACGGAGACTTGAGTTGGTACGAGGATTACGACTAATGAGATATTTGGATTTGTGCCAATGCCGCAAGACTCGACTAGGCCATCGCCTTGGCTTCCGCAGCCGCTTCTCGCAATACATCCGGTGGCACTTCCTTCATTGCCACCTGGAACTCGAACATCGGTACCTCTGTGCCCCGTCCCCAGCGATTGGCCTCCCAGTGAGCACGCACGAACTTCACATCGGCATGTTGGGTCAGATCCAGCAGCAGGGGCTGTTGTCCGCGATAAAACTTTTGGGGAAAGGATGCGATGGGCTTTGGCGCCCACGCTGCGCCGTCGGGCGAGCCATAAACGCTTACATCAAGCGATTCCTGCTCGACGATGTTCGTAATCTGTAGCGTCAAAAGAAATACACGATGGGCGGCCGCAGTCACATCAACGGAGGCTCCATCACCCTTCGCGTTCACCACGGTCTTGGGGACAAGTAACGTATCAATCATGGCGGGAGAATTGTAGCAAAGCGGGAGGACTCTCGATTGGTCTCGCGGCATCTAGTGCAGCGAATCAACGAATTCCCGAAGCACCTTGCCGACTTCTTCCGACTGCTCCCAGATTGCGAAGTGGCCAGCCCTTCGAATCACCTTCAATTGGCTGCCGGAGATGTTCTGTCGCATCGACTCACCATCGGCAACGGTGGTCAAAGTGTCTTCTTCGCCGATCAGAATCAGAGCGGGCACATCGATGGTCTTCAACGCGGCAGTCGAGTCCGGTCGCTCTGCCATCCCGTGCTGCACCTGGGCGATGTGGTTGGGAGACATCTTGAGCATCATGGTACGCGCCTGATCAATCAGATCGGGGCGCGTCGCCAACGTCGTCTTGCCGAAGAGGCGCAGAACCATGCCATCGATGAATGTGTCAGTCCCGCGCTCCAGAGTCTCCGCCGCAGACTTCAAGCGCGCCGCTCGACCGTCCGCAGTGTCCGCCTGTGCCCGAGTGTCGCACAAGATCAGGCTCTCGACTCGAGCCCGGTATCGTCGCCAGAACTCGAACAGAACGTATCCGCCAATCGATACTCCACAAAACACGGCCCGACCGACGCCCGTCTCGTCCAGCACGCGAGCGAGGTCGGCGGCGTGCTTCTCCATGGTCGCCGGGCCTTCTCCGACATCCGACTCGCCGTGCCCGCGCAGGTCGGGGAGAATGACGCGGTAGCGCGAGGTTAGAGCCCGGGCGACTGGAAGCCACAATTCATGATGGGCGGGAAAGGGGTGAAGAAGAACCAGCGGCGGACCGTCACCCAGAACGGTGTAGGCGATCTCGGCGTCGCCGCTGCGAATTCGATTCATGCCGGAATTGTAAAGGAATGCTGGAGACGGCCAGCGTTGCACCACGCCGCGGCTAAGGCGTGGTGACTTGCTGGGCCTGCGGCGCAGCGGCGTACTCGGGCTCTTCCGGCATCACGATCCATGCCACCACGTACCCGACGATCCCGGGAATGATTCCGCTGAAGAACGTTACGACGAGCCACAAAACCCGCACCAGCGTGACGTCCAGATCAAAATACTCTGCCAGACCGGCGCAGACGCCCGCGATTTTCCGCTCTGCCCTGGGGCGTACGAGTCGCTTGCGAGCCGTCACGGCCCCCACTCGCGTGCCGCAGTAGGCGCAGAGGTTAGCGTCGTCCTGAATCACTTTGCCGCAGTAGTTGCAATACATACTCGACCTCCACTACGCTTAGGATACGCTCAATGCCGCCCAGATGTTCCCGGCTCGGATAAAAGCGCTAGTTGGCCCGATACGGCTCTTTCAGATGTCTTCGCGCAATGTCAGCCGGGGTTGTCGAGCCATTCATGGCGATCACAGCCTCATACTTCTTGGTCGCAAGATCGCGCTTTTGCTGCAGATCGTACATCTCGCCCGCCCCCAGATTGGCTTTCTGCAAGGTCTCCGCCTCCGGCTGGGGCGCCTGGGCCACCAGCTCGTAAGCGTAGGTAGCCCCGGCGTAATCCTTCTGGCTACGTAGCAGATCCCCCAAGTGTAGAGCGGCTAGCTCGTAGTGCAGTCCGGGATACTTCCCGTCCCGCCCCGCCTGCCAGATCTTGCGGTAGACGCCGGCAGCATCCTGGCTTTTGTTCATCGACCGCAGCAGGCTACCTTCCTCGAGGGCGAACAATACGTTCTGTGGATACTGCGGGATCAGGTTCCGAAGAACCGTCAGGGCTTCGTCGTAGCGATGTTCACGGCGGAGGAACAAAAGCAGCACGATCTTGGCGTCTACACTGTTCTCACCACTGCTGCGGGCGACCTCGTAGAGGTACTCGATTCCCTTGTCCTTGCTACCGCTTAAGCCCACCAGAGCGACCGCCACCTTGACTCCCCAGGGAAGGCTGCCCATCACATAGTTGTGCGCCCCCACGACCAGCTTGGCGTCGGTGTATTGCGGAGAGAGTTCCAGAACTCTTTCGTGGTCGTGCCGGGCGCCGACCGCGTTGCGAAGCGCTGAGAACCAAGCGCGCTCGATCAATGCCGTATAGGTGGCGAATTGTGCCCGTGTGATGCCTCGTGCGTAAAGGGCATCCACGTTATTGGGATTCCCCTTCAGCTTGTCTTCTTCCAGTTTCTCGGCGCGATCCACCAGGTTCTTGATCTGTTCCTTGACCTTTGGATCGGCCGGACGGTGGGCTTGGCCAATGAAGCTATCATTGGCGTACTCGCCCGTGTTCATCGCCCCCATCCGGTAGAGTTCGCGGAACATGATGGCGGTCAACAGGTGATTCACTGCAAACGGATCGTCGGGATGACGGTCCACTACCTTCTGAAAAGATTGGATGGAGTGGTCGTAGTCGAGATTGTAAAAGCGGTCAAACGCAGAAGCGTTGAGAGGATCCGCCGGCCGAAACGAGGTTGCCTTACCGGCATCGTCGACGGGCACCACCGACTGCGCCGCCGCGTTGCTACTGAGCAGTTCGAACCCAAGCAGGACAGCCAGAACACAAGCCAATACTTGCCTGCAATACTGTTCCAACAACGCACGGTTCACGGGATGCCACCTGTTCCTGACAGTGTACCCGATAAAAGCGAACCATCCGCGTTACACTGCCCTTTCGTCCAAATTCGGAAATTGCTCCTATACTTCTCGGCAGGTCGTGCATCTTTTCCCCCAGAGAGCGGTAAATCTTGCTCGTCGGCAATAATTTAGAGTGATCGCGATATTCCACTAAGGGCCATGTTTTCAATGATATACGCAGTGCCAGCATTTGGTCTCTGGCTTGCCATGTGAAGGGTACAGGAGGTTTAGCTTCATGGCCGAGCTTGCTCATAACGCGGAGCGGGATTTCTGGAGGCCACCCGTGGTGGCACCGCCGACCGCGCTGGAGCCTAACGTCAAATCGGGAATGGTCGAGGTCTGCGACCGCTGTGAGACGGAGTTCATTGCGGGGTCCCGCTTCTGTCATGTTTGCGGGGCAACGCGGTCGGAGCGGGGTTCGTCCCACCGGCTCAAGGACTGGTCGCGGCAGGCCTGGATCGGTATCCGGCAGCTCGAGTTTCACAACCTTGAGCGCGGGATCGTCAGCATGCGGCAGCAGTTGGCTCTTACCACGGCGCCGCTGGTTGCATTCCTGATTGGACTGGCATGCGTGGTAGGCGCTATCGGTGTGGGACTGCTCTTTACGGTTCAGACCACGCTCGATTGGCAGGCAGTACAACTGTGGCGCATCGAATGGCTGCTGGGCGCAAGTGCTTCGTTCCTGGCGGGCATTCTTTTGAAGAAGTCAACAAGCTAGCGGTTTTTCGTCTAAAGTTGAGCTGAGATCTTCCCCCAATTTTTCTTTCAACCCACTTCGTTCCCTTTTCCCTCTTTTGAATTGCTTCCTACGACACAGCCTTAGTGGACCGGCTCTGCTTCCACAACCGCCCCGACCCTCCGCTGTTGCTGCATCCGGTACAGATGGTGCACCGGGCCGATGCCCCGACCGAGGGGATGTCCCTTGGCAATCGCGGCTGAAACGTAGGCCTTGGCCAAAAGCACCGCTTCCGGAAGACCTCGATCAAGCGCCAAGTGGCAGGCCATGGCGGTCGCGAAAGCACAACCGGTGCCGTGGGTAGAATTCGATCTCTGACGATCTGACTTGAAAACTTCCTGTTCGACTCCGCGTTTGGTCTGGAAGCTTAGGAGATCGATTGCTTTGTCCAGGTGCCCGCCCGTCACCACCACCGACTCAGCCCCCATTTCGTGGAGCTTGATGGCAGCCGCGCGCATCTGGGCAGTGTCGGTCACCGGCAACTCGGTTAGGGCCGAAGCTTCATCCACGTTCGGGGTCACGACCGTCGCCAGAGGAATCAATTGCTCGGCGAGCACTTTCCGGCCCGCGGGGTCGAGCAGGTCAGTACCGGAGGAGGCCCGAAAGATTGGATCCAGCACTACGTTCGGCAGCTTCTGACGGCTCAGAAAATCGGCTACCGCCCGGGCGACCTTTCCCGACCCAAGCATCCCAATGTGCACAGCCGCAATCTTCACGTCGGCGGCAAGTTCTCGCAGAGTGTCCGAGACCAGTTCCGGATCGCACGGTTCGACCCGTTTTACGCCGGCGGTCGACTGGACGGTGATAGCAGCAATGCAAGCCACGCCATAGCAGCCGTGCGCGGCCATAGTCTTGATGTCCGCAGTCACGCCGGCCCCCGACGAGGGGTCGAACCCGGCGATGGTGAGTATAACGTTGGGTGTCTCCGGCATAGTTCGCAATGTACCCCAAACCAACCTTCCCTGGACCTGTGGATGAACTGGCAAAAGCTTTTTTCGAAAAAGTTCCTGGGCGTACTCTTTGCAAGCAGTTGATTTGGGAATACTTACTATCTTATTGGAGGTAACTAGCTCAGACTAAATGACTTGTAAGATTTTCCGGTACTCAGGATTTGGTGGTGTTTACTATTATATAAATACATAAGTCGTTTGTTTACATGAAGGTCTCTCTGGTTACTCAACTTTTACAATAGGTTACGTAAGACATCCATAACTAGCTGGTAATCTTGCTACATGAAATTCCTGGTTGACACGCCTTCCTGGCCTCGGTAGCATCGCAGAACAATTTACGAAATTCGAACCTACGTAGGTACCGAACCACTTTGTCTAAACGAGGTGAACTGAATGCGAAAACGCATTGCTCATGGACTGGCGGTATTTTTGTGCGTCGCCAGCCTGGGAGCGGCTCAGGGAAACTCGGGCTCGGACCACGATCGAAATAGCCCGGTACGACCACAGTCGAAACCAGGGGTCAAGAGTAAACTGGCCAAAAAATCGAAACCGTATCAGGTCGGCACAGCCTCCTGGTATGGAAGCTATTTCCACGGCAAAGAGACGGCTAGCGGCGAAGCTTTCAACATGTACGACCTGACCGCCGCGCACCCGACTCTGCCATTGGGGACGTATGTGAAGGTCACCAACCTGCGAAACGGCCGGGCCTTGGTGGTCCGAGTCAATGACCGGGGTCCCGTAGTGGATGGTCGGATCATCGACCTGTCCTATGAAGCTGCCCGGCAACTGGATCTGAAAAAGCAGGGCATTCAGCGGGTCCGTCTTGACCTGGTGGAAGCGCCTCCGACCATCGCAGCCCTGCACACAGTAGCGCGTCTGCCATAATCCCTTTACACTCCTCTGGATGCCAGATTCGCGCGAGCGACTGATTGTCGCCCTCGACGTTCCGTCCGCAGCCGCCGCACAGAAGATTGTGGCGGCTGTGGGCGATTCCGCCCGCATCTACAAAGTTGGCATGCAGTTGTACACGGCTGAAGGTCCGCAGGTCGTCCGAGACCTGATTGCCTCGGGTCGGCAGGTATTCCTCGATCTCAAGTACCACGACATCCCTAATACGGTCGGCTGCGCCGTGATGGAAGCCGCCAAACTCGGCGTCCGCATGCTGACCGTGCATGCGACTGGTGGCGGCAAGATGATGCACACCGCGGTGGAAGTGGCGCGCAACACCAACTCAACCACCATGATTCTGGCAGTCACGGTCCTGACCAGCCTCAATGAAAGAGATCTGGAACACGCCGGCGTGCGCGGCAGCGTAGTCGATCAGGTATCGCGCATGGCGGCGCTGGCTATTTCCTGTGGATGTCACGGCGTGGTCGCCTCAGCGCAAGAAGCCGGCACACTTCGCACTGAACTTGGAGACGACTTCACGATTGTGACGCCTGGCGTGCGGCCGGCAGGCAGCGGCCACGATGACCAGGCGCGCGTGGTGACTCCGTCGGAAGCAATTGCGGCGGGCGCGAACTACATCGTGGTCGGAAGACCGATTACGGAAGCCGCAGACCCGGCAGCGGAAGCCCGTGAGATTCTGGCGCAAATAGGTTGAGAGCAGTTGTCAGTTGTCAGTTCTCAGTTCCAGTTCCTAGTTACTCATCGCGAACCACTCGGATTTCAAACCGCTCCTCGCTCGGAGCTCGCCACTCCGTTCTCGGAACTCAAACCCAAGAAGAAAAGACGCGATCAAGTCGCGCCCCTCCACCAGCTGAGAACCGGGAACTGAGAACTGTTCTCTAGAGCTTCTCGTAAAATTCGCAGGCCGAGCAGGAGATGTAAATCCCGCCCGGAACACCTCGCTCGCGGTCCTTGGTCCGTTTCACGATGCGCGTGTCCTTGCCGCACTTAGGGCAGGCGGTGGATTTGCTGGTGTCCATGACCTTTTTCCGGTCGGCTGTCTTTGCGATCTTCGCCATGCTTTTCTCCTGACAGGAATGTGCCGCCAGCCGGAGGCCGGGGTTCTACCTGGTGTTTGGGGAGTAATCGGGCGCCGGCGTTGAAGCCGGCAGTGATGGGCACGCCCGGAGAGCGCGCGTCTGTACTCGCCGCATTCAAGTTTACATGAGGTGCGGCTCACTTGTCTCTCGAGCGCCGTGGTTACGCTTTCGGGATGGCGAGCACGTTATCACTACTCGGTCGGGCGCTGGGTCGCACGACCTTGCA
>Ga0307471_100000946_pt1 | contig 15506 bp, 13 predicted proteins | sample atmos_gasesAM3C__2_FD_204566 | JGI IMG/M metagenome (GOLD analysis project Ga0307471, IMG submission 204566) | Hardwood forest soil microbial communities from Morgan-Monroe State Forest, Indiana, United States - atmos_gasesAM3C_515 | ecosystem: Environmental > Terrestrial > Soil > Temperate... | reverse complement strand
CGCCACCCAGGGCACGAGACCCCACGTGTGCGCGATGAGCACGAAGAGCGGGTTGCCGGGCGGATGGGGGATGCCGAGCACGTACGCGGCCGCGATGTACTCCGAGGTATCCCAGAACTGGGTGGTCGGCGCGAGCGTCACGACGTAGATGATCAGGGCGCCGAGGGCGACGAGGCCCGCGAGGAGGTAGGGCGGTCCCTCGCGGGGCTCGGTGTATGGCGGCGGCGTGGGTTGGTTGGTCATGCTCCCCGTCACGTGTTAGTGCCGGAACTGTCGGATGCCGGTCAACACCATCGCGAGGCCGTGCTGGTCGGCTGCGGCGACGACCTGCGCGTCGTTTACGGACCCGCCAGGCTGGATGATCGCGCGCACCCCCGCCTGAGCGGCTTCTTCTACCCCATCGGGGAACGGAAAGAACGCGTCGGAAGCTAACACGGCCCGCGAGGGGTCGTGCCCCTGCTGGCGCGCCTTGTGGACGGCCAGGAAGGAGGCATCGACCCGCGACATCTGGCCCGCCCCGATGCCGATCGCCGCCTCGTCGCGGGCGAGGAGGATGGCGTTCGACTTGACCGCCCCCACCGCCGCCCAGGCGAACCGCAGGTCGCGCCACTCCGCGTCAGTCGGCGCACGAGCCGTCGCGACCGTCCAGCCCGTTTCGTCCCCGGTCTGCGCGGCGCGCGCTCGTTCCTGGAGCAGGAATCCGCCGCGGACGCGTTTCCAGTCCCAACCCGCGGCCTCGCCGATCGGGAGGGTGACCACGCGCAGGTTCTTCTTCTCTCGGAATACCGCCACCGCGTCGTCCGTGAACGCGGGCGCCACCACCACCTCGACGAACAGCTCCCGCATCGCCTCGGCGGCCGCGCGGTCCACCCCCGCGGTGTAGGCGATCACGGAGCCGAACGCCGACGTGCGGTCGGTGGCGAGCGCGCGCTCGTACGCCTCGACCGGCGTGCGCCCGAGCGCGATGCCGCACGGCGTCGTGTGCTTGATGATCGCGCAGGCGATGGGGCGGGGGCGGGGGCGGGGGCGGGTCCCCTTCGCGTTCGTTGCCCAAGGCAGCACCGCCATGAGCCCGGCGTCCACGTCGAGGAGATTATTGAAAGAGAGCTCCTTGCCGTGCAGCTGTTCGAGGTCCCGAATCCCGGGCTCGGACGTCGCATACAGCGCGGCGGGCTGGTGCGGGTTCTCGCCGTAGCGAAGCTCCTGGCGGCGCTCGAGCGCCAAGGTGATGCGCTCGGGCCAGCGACCCTCGCCTTGCGCCAGGAATCCCGCGATCGCGGCGTCGTACGCGGCGGTGTGCGCGAAGACTTTCGTGGCGAGCTGCTTTCTCATCCCGGGGGTTAGGCCCCGGGCCATGTCGCCGCTTTGCAAGGCAGCAAGCACTACCGGGTAATCATCCGGGTCGACGACGACGATGACGTCCGCATGGTTCTTTGCTGCCGAGCGCAGCATGGACGGGCCGCCAATGTCGATCTGCTCGATCGCCTGCTCGAGGGTGACGCCTGGCTTCGCCACCGTCTCGCGAAACGGATACAGGTTCACGGCCACGAGGTCGATCGGCGTGATGCCGTGCTCGGCCAGCGCGGCGCGGTCGCCCGGATGGGCGCGGCGCGCGAGTAACCCGCCGTGCACCTTGGGGTGCAGCGTCTTCACCCGGCCGTCCATCATCTCGGGGAATCCGGTGACCTGCTCGATCGGGATCACGGGGATGTGGGCGGCGCGCAGTGCCTCGGCCGTGCCTCCGGTCGAGACGATCTCCCAGCCGAGCGCGACCAGGCCGCGGGCGAACTCGACCACCCCGCGCTTGTCCGACACCGACACCAGCGCCCGCGCGGTCACCAGCTCTCTGCGACAGCCTGGATGATATCCGCGAGGCCCGCGACGTCCTTCAAGTCCACCACCTCGGCGGGGGAATGCGAGTAGCGGAGCGGCCACCCGATCGCGACGTCCACGACGCCGTAGGGCGTGAACACCGAGCCGTCGTTGCCGCCGTTGGTCGTGCCCACCTGCAGCGCGATGCCGCGCGCGCGCGCCACACGGGCGAGGGAATCGACGTACGCGGGCGGGGTGACGGACGAGTTGTCCACCGACCGGGCCACGGGCCCCCGGCCGATGGGTGCCACCGCGAAGTTGGGGAGCTCGAGCGGCGAGTCGGCGGAGACGAAGGTATCGATGGCGTGGACCCGACGGACGGTGGTGCCGAGCGTGGCCGCCACCGCCTTCGCGCCCTCGAGCCCGATCTCTTCCCGCGTGCTCCAGACGAACACCACCTGGTGCTTGAGCGCCGCGCGATTCAGGTGTCGGAGTGCGAGCACCTGCGCCGCGGAGCCGACGCGATCGTCGAACGAGCGACCGGTGGCGCGCGTCCCGGCGAGCCGGACGTAGCGCTTGGGCATCGTGACCGTGGAGCCGACGTGCACGCCGAGCGCCTCAGTCGCCGCGCGGGACGTGGTGCCGACGTCGACGCGGAACGGGGGCGGGGTGTGACGCGCGAACGCGGAGTCGCGGGGCATGAACACGCCCGGCACGTCGCTCCCGCCGTCGATGTGTACCAGCGCTGGCTGCGCCTCGAACAGCGACACGAAGAATCCGCCCCGGAGCTCGAGCTCGAGCGTGCCGTCGTCCTGAATGCCGGTCACCCGGAAGCCGATCTCGTCCAGATGCGCCACGAAGACGACCGGCGCGCCCCCGCCGGTGGGCCCGACCCGTGCCCACAGGTTGCCCGCCGTGTCGGTCTCGGTCGTGACCCACGAGGGCAACAGTCGTTTCACGGTCTCGCGCACGGGAGCTTCGGATCCCGAGACGCCGTAGGACTCCACGAGCTGGGAAAGGACGGATTGCGTTTCGGAGATGCGAGGGGGGTCTTGGGCGGTTAGACGGTTAGACGGATAGAGGGTTAGAAAACACACAACCACCGCGGTTCCACTAACCGTCTTCATCGCCCCTCCATCCAGGTCACCAGCTCTTTCCCGAGTGCGTCCGCGTCTTTCAGCGCCACGGTTTCCACTGCGGTGTCCTTGTACTTGACCGGCAGGCTCACGGTCTTGGTCTCATCGAACGGGCCGAGCAGTCGGGTGACGGTTTCGAGCCCGGCGTTCCCCGCGTACAGACTCTGCGTGGTGAACGCGACTACCACGGTGCCCTGCACGCTCGGCTTCGATTGCGCTGCCAGCGCGAGTGCGGCGCAGGCGGCGCGGCGGCCGGCAGCGGGCGCGGCGAGGAGTCGGTCGCCGTAGAGGTGCGGTTGCTTGGCGAGCGAGACGGGCGCGAGCACCGCCACGCCGAGTCGCTGCGCCTCCGCCGCCGTGGTCGCGCCAATGTCCACGTACGCGTTGTCCACCGTGAAGACGGGATCGGGCGAGCCGGGGCCACCCCGGCCCCGGGTCAGGTGCGTCGACCGCACGGCGACCACGCCGGGTACCGCTCCGCGGGCTCCGAAGACCGTGATGCGCTCGCCCTCGAGCTGTTGATCGAACAGGGGATACGCGAGGCGCCCTCCTCCGACTCGACGCACCAGCAGATAGCCGTCGGGTAGGATGTTGCCGACCACGTAGCCGACTTCGTCGAGCGGGCAGGTGAGGAGCCGCTTCGGCGCGCCCTGACCCATGGTGAGCGTGATGTTGCCGGCGCGATCGCGCGTGCTGCCCGGCAACAGCCGGAGAAGCGAGTCGCCCATCGCCTGCTCCAGCCCGGTGACGGCCGTCATGGAGGCCAATCGGAGCGCGAGGCCGTCGAGGGGGCTCTGGGCAGAAAGGCGACGGAAGGACGGAAGGACGGAAAGTAAAAGCAGCGCGAGCCGAAGTCTCGTCATGCATCCCCTTTCCATCGTTCCGTCGTTCCGTCGAGGTCAGGTTGTTGCAAGGATAGCTTCACCGGCTCCTCCGGCACTCCCCTTCGCGCGAGCTCCTCCACCACCAATGGCAGCAGCTGGTGCTCCACCTCGAGCACGCGGGCCGCCAGCGAGTCCGGCGTATCGTCGGCCAACACCGGCACGGGCCACTGCGCGATGATCGGCCCGCGGTCGAATTCCTCGTCCACGTAGTGGACGGTCGCGCCCGAGACGCGAGCGCCGCTCGCGAGCACCGCCTCGTGAACCCGGCGGCCGTACATCCCGCCGCCCCCGAATTTCGGGAGCAAGGCCGGATGGATATTAATCAGGCGCCAACGAAACCGCGCGACGACCGGGGCGGGCACGCGCTTGAGGTAGCCCGCGAGGACCCCGAGCCGGGCATCGTCGAGCGCCGCCATGAGCTCGGCGGCGTCGCCGGGATCCCGGAGCACAGTGGAAGGCACGCCGGCGCGCCGGGCGCGCTCGAGGGCGCCGGCACCGGCCCGACTGGAGACGACTCGGACGATCCGAGCGAGCGGGGATTCCCGGAGCGCATCGAGCAGGGACTGGAGATTGCTGCCGCCGCCCGAAACGAGGACCGCGACGGGCACCAGGTCGGGGGGGGGAGGCGTCACCGGTTACAGGGCGCGAGGGAGACGGCCCGCGGCCCGGCTGCGACAGTGAGCGTGAACGGCCCCGTGGCGAGGCGGTCGCTTGTGGTCACCACGATGATATAGTCTCCGGTTTTCGGCAGGCGCACGGTGAGTCGCGCGTTGCAACGGCCACCGGAATCGTCGTCCTGCGGGGCCGTGGTCTCGAATCCGGGGCCCAGCAGGAACAGGTACGCGTCGAACGCGTCGGACGTGAGGTCGATCGTGATGGTCTGGCCGGCGTGGCCCGCGAGTCGCCATTGCTGCGCGTAGGTGTTCTCGGTGCGGAGCAGCACGTCGTGGCGGGTGAGGGAGTCGCGCACCGTGTCCCCGGGGGCGATGGTGCCGCGCTCGGCGACACGCTCGGTGGCGGGTGTCCGCGCCGACGGGGGCGCGGCCGGCTTGTGCTGCGCGACGAGGCTCCCGGCGGGGACCGCCAGCGCGAGCGACGCAGCCAGCCGCCAGTGCGGCGCCATGTCATCCGCCTCCCGGCGCCAAGATCGCGGCGGCCGCGGCCGCGAGATCCGGGACCACCGAGAAGCCGAGCGCGCGCGCTTTCCCGACCTGCATCGGACCGCGCCCGGTTTCGACGAGGAGCCCGCGGCCGCCGAGCGCGTTCGCGGGCGACACATCGCCGACGCGGTCACCCACCCAGAAGCTCCCCCGCAGGTTCACGCCCAGCGCGGCCTCCGCCTCGCGAAACAGCTTCACGCCCGGCTTACGGCATTCACACGCGCCCGTGAACTTCGGGTGATGGGGGCAGAAGTACTCGCCGTCCATCCGGGCGCCGTGCTCCGCGAGGAGCTCCGCGAGCCGGCGCTGTACGGCGGTGTAGGCCGCGACGTCGTACAGGCCGCGCGCGATGCCCGATTGGTTCGATACGACGATCACGAGCCAGCCCGCGTCATTGAGCCGGCGGATCGCCTCCGCCGCGCCGGGGAGGAGGCGCACTTTGTCGGGCTCGTGCAGGAACCCGGGCGGCGGATCGTCTACGATCGTGCCGTCCCGGTCCAGGAACACCGCTCGCCGCGCTCCGTCAACCATCGAGCGCGGCTCGCACCGCCCGCGCTACGCCGTCGAGCTGATCGGGGAAAATGGTCCTGGGGTCGAGGAGGACGTGGTCGTCCGCGATGCGCGGAACGATCGGCGGCTTACCGCCCCGCAGCCGCTCGGCGAGGGTCGTCGGCGGCAGACCCTTCGGCTTGAGCCGAAGGAGCCACGTCTTGAGCTTGGCACCGGGGAACGACCCGCCTCCGACCTCGGACTCGCCCTCGATGACGTCCGCGTCCCCGCCCACGCCTTTGCGCAGGGCGTCAGCCTCGCGGCGCAGGTGCGACACGTCCGCAGTCAACATGCGCAGCACCGGGATTTCACGACGGCTCGTCTCCGGATCGCGGTACAAGGCGAGCGTGGCCTCGAGCGCGGCGAGCGTGAGCTTGTCGGACCGCACGGCTCGCGCGATCGGGTCGGTGCGGCACGCCTCGATCGCCGCGCGCGTTCCCAGCAGGATGCCCGCCTGCGGACCGCCGAGCAGTTTGTCTCCCGAGAGGACGACGGCGTCGACGCCACTCGCGAGCGCCTCCAGGATCGTCGGCTCCCCTCGGAGCCCCCAGGGGGCGAGATCGAGCAGCAGCCCGCTGCCGAGATCGTAGAGGCTGGTAACGCGCGCCTCGCGCGCCAGCGCCGCGACCTCCCCGGCCGTGACCTCGGCGGTGAACCCCGTCACCTGAAAGTTCGACCTGTGCACCTTGAGCAGGAGCCTGGTGTGCGGGCTGATGGCGGCCTTGTAATCCCGGGCATGCGTCCGGTTCGTGGTTCCCACCTCGACCAACTTCGCCCCCGAACGGGCCATGACGTCGGGCACGCGGAAGGCGCCGCCGATCTCGACCAGCTCGCCACGCGACACGATCGCCTCGCCGTCGCGCGCCAGCGCCGAGAGGGCGGTGAGGAGCGCACCCGCCGCGTTGTTCACGACGAGAGCGTCTTCGGCACCCGTCAGCTCGACCAGGAGATCGCGGCAAAGCGCGTGACGCGAGCCCCGCGCGCCCGCGGACACGTCGTACTCGAGATTCGTGTAGCCCGCCGCGATGCGGTCGATCGCCTGACGCGCCGCCAAGGCCAGCGGGGCGCGGCCGAGGTTCGTGTGCAGCACCACGCCCGTCGCGTTGATCACGGGCGCGAGCGAGGGGGCGGCGAGCCGATGCACCCGCCCGAGCACCGCGGCGCCCCAGCCTTCGGCCGGCGCGGCGCCGCCCGACGCGCGAGCACCCGCGATCGTCTCCCGCACCGCGCGCACCACCAGCGCGCGAGGATGCGCGGCGAGGAGCCCGGCGATGTCGGGATCCGCGAGCAGAGCATCGACGGCCGGGAGCCGGCGGCGGAGGTCGGTCATGGGCGAGAGGGCTTCGGAGTCTTGTTCTTGGTGGTGTCGGCGGGCGGCTTCGGCACCGGCACGACCAGCACGCCCTGTGCGTCGGCGCTCGCGCCGTTCAGGTTCGTGCTGTGCACGCGGACCAGGTACTTGGCCCCGGTGGTCAGGGGCTTCGAGACCCGGACGACGACGCGATCGTACGGAACCGGGCGCAGGGCGAGGAGCTTCTTGACCCGCACCGTGTCGAGCGCGGCCGTCGTGTCGCTCGTCGGTCGACCGCCGCGCAGGGGCGCGGTGGGCGGCCGCTCGCGCGGCAGTCGAGCACGCGACGTGTCCCGCCGCGCCGTGGTGTCGCGATGGGTGGTGTCCTGGAGCCGTTTGAGCGAGTCCTGCAGCCGCTTGAGAGAGTCGGCCACGGCGCGGGCGCGGGCCTGAATCGAGTCGAACTGGGCTGGCCGAAACAGCGCCTTCACGGGCACCGGCGTCGTGTCCGGCAGCGCGAACACGTGGAGCGCGGAGGTGTCCGGCGGGCGCGCCGGATCGAGTGATTGCGTGAAGTTGACCCGGAATGTGACCGAATCCACGGGATCGACGCCCTTGAGTCGCGGCCCGACCGTGTCGTGCACGAAGACCCACAGGAGCGTACTCGCCGTGGAGTCGACGGCGACGGTCACGGTGTCGAACGCCTCGCGCCGATCCCGCCGCCGGTTTCCGTTCTGATCCTGGATCGCCCACACCAGATAGCGCCCCGACGGGATGTTGGAGAGCCGGAAGTTCCCGATCGAATCGGCGAGCGTCACGTACGGGACGGTGTCGGGCAGGAGGGCGGCGCGAATCACCGCCTGGGGCAACGTCCGCTGCTCGACCCACGCCAGCGCGGTGCCGGTCAATCCGGCCGTCGGCACAGCGCTGTCGGTCGAGAACACGATCGTCATCCCCTTCTTGGTGACGTTGCGCCGCAGGTCCGCGATTCCGGGCAGGAGCTCGAGATGATAGACCCGGTTCCGTTTCCACCCCTCGGCGGGCTCGACGTGAATCGCGTCGCGATGCCAGGACACCTTGACGAAGCCGTTTCCCCCGACCGGCGACAGCACGATCTTCTGGGCCAGCCCGGTGATCGCGCCTCCGGGCGATGAGCCTCCGGGCGCCTCGTCGATCACCTCGTCGAACTGGATCACCGCCGCGCCGTGCAGGTCGGGCACCACCGCCCCGGATTCGGGGACGGTCCGCAGGATGGCGGCCGGCTTCGTGCGCGGCGGACCGCCCGGCGGGTCCCCCATCTGCGCGCACGCCCCCGCCGCCCACGCGGCGAGGGCGCTCAGGAGCAGCCGAGCGACTTGAGCTTGTCGGCCAGCGCCTGACGCTGGTCGCGCCACGCCCGCTCCTTCTCGCGCTCCTTGGCGACCACCTCGGCGGGCGCCCGCGCGACGAACTGCTGGTTGGTGAGCTTGCCGGCGAGACCGGCGAGCTGTTGGTCGAGCCGCGTCAGCTCCTCCGTGAGCCGGCGGCATTCCTGCTGCACATCGATCGCGCCCACGAGCGCCACGAACACCTCGGAGCCGTCCGCGAGCACGGCGTGGGCCCCGGCATCGGATGCGCGCCGGCCGTCGAGCCGGAGCGCACGAATCTGCGCGAGCCGCGTGATCGTCTCGCGCTCCCCTTCGAAGGCGCGCCGGGCTTCGGGCGTGCGGCCGGTGACCACCACGCCGAGCTGGGTTTTCGGGCTCACCCGGTATTCCGCGCGGATGTTCCGGATCGCGGAGATGGCGTCCTGCACGATCGCGAACCGGGCCTCGGCCTCCTCGTCGAGCAGGGCATCCCGTCGCACGGGCCACGCCGCCAGCGCCAGCAGCTCGTCCGGCTCGCGACCCGGGAGCTTCTGCCACAGCTCTTCGGTGATGAACGGCACGACCGGGTGCAGCAAGCGGAGCGCCGTATCGAAGCAGTACGCCAAGACCGCGTGAGCCGCGGCGGCGTCCCGGGCGGCTCCGGCCGGCGGCCCGCCGGTCTCGGCGGCCGTCGCCGCCCCGGAGGCCGCCTCCAAGCGAGGCTTCACTGCTTCCACGTACCAGTCCGCGAGGTCCTTCCAGACGAAGTCGAAGCACCGCTTCGCCGCTTCGTCGAGCCGGAACTGCTCGAGCGACGCGGTGGCCTCGCGGATCGCCTGCTGCGCGCGCGACAGGATCCAGCGGTCGGCGAGCGGCAGCTGCTCGACGTCGAGCGCGTGGATCGGTGGCACGTGCTCGGGCAGCTGGCCGAGAATGAAGCGCCCGATGTTCCACAGCTTGTTCGCGAAGTTCCGCCCCGGGGCGAACGTGGTCGCGAGATCGTTCGGGTCCAGGATCAAATCGGATCCGAGCGAGACGCCCGCGATCGCCGTCCAGCGCAGCGCATCGGCGCCGTACAGCCGGACCACGTCGAGCGGATCGATCCCATTGCCGAGCGACTTCGACATCTTGCGGTGCTGCGTGTCTCGCACGGTTCCGTGCAGGTACACCGTCGCGAACGGGCGTGCCCCGCGAAAGTGATACCCGGCCATGATCATCCGGGCGACCCAGAAGAACAGGATCTCCGGCGCCGTGACGAGGGTGTGGCCTGGATAGAAGCGTTTCAGGTCGGGCGTCTCGAGCGGCCAGCCGAGGGTCGCGAACGGCCACAGCCAGGACGAGAACCAGGTATCGAGCACGTCGGGGTCCTGCTCGACCGGGCCGCCGCACTTGGGGCAGGTCGTGGGATCCTCGCGGTCCGCCCAGCGGTGATCGCACGCCGTGCAACTGAACACCGGGATGCGATGGCCCCACCACAGCTGCCGCGAGATGTTCCAGTCGCGGATGTTCTCCATCCAATTCTCATACGTCGCCCCCCAGCGCTCGGGCACGAGCCGGATCTCCCCCGAGCGGTACGCCTCGAGCGCGGGCTCCGCGAGCGGCTTCATTTTCACGAACCACTGGTCGCTGAGCCGGGGCTCCACCACGGAGCCGCAGCGGTAGCAGTGACGCAGCGAATGGCGGTGTGGCTCGATCTTCTCGAGGAGGCCGCGCTCCTTGAGCAAGTCGACGATCTTCACGCGCGCGTCGAACCGATCGAGCCCCGACAGCGATTTCGGAACCCGCGTCGGGTGCTCCATGCGGCCGTCCTCGGTCATCACGAGCGGCATCTCGAGCTTGTGCCGTAGCCCGATGTCGAAGTCCGTCGCGTCGTGCGCGGGGGTCACTTTGACCGCCCCCGTCCCGAACTCCGGCACGACGGCGTCGTCGGCGAGGATCGGGATTGGGAGATCGACGAGGGGGAGCCGGGCGACCTTGCCAACGAACGCCGCGTACCGTTCGTCGTTGGGATTCACGGCAATCGCCGTGTCGCCGAGCATGGTCTCGGGTCGGGTCGTGGCGACGCTGAGATACGGCCTGGGTCCGTCCTCCACGGGGTAGCGGATGTAGTACAGCTTGCCGTCGACATCCTCGGATTCCGCTTCCTCGTCGGAGAGCGCCGTGAGGCAGCGCGGACACCAGTGGATCACGCGGTGGCCCCGATAGATCAGCCCCTCTTCCCACAGGCGGACGAACACTTCTCGGACCGCCCGTGAGTAGGCGGGGTCGAGGGTGAACCGCGTGCGGCTCCAGTCGCACGACGCGCCGATCACCTTGAGCTGCTCGAGGATGGTGGAGCCGGTCTCGCGCACGAACGCCCACACGCGCTCCACGAACCGCTCCCGGCCCAGGTCGAAGCGGGTCTTTCCCTCCTTGGCGATCAGGCGCTCGACCACGTTCTGCGTCGCGATCCCGGCGTGATCGGTGCCCGGGAGCCAGAGCGCCTCGCGCCCGCGCATGCGCTCGAAGCGGATCAGCACGTCCTGGGTCACGTTATTCAGGCCCTGGCCCATGTGCAGCACGGCGGTGACGTTGGGCGGCGGGATCACGATCACGTACGGGGGTTTGGGCGAATCCACGTGGGCCGTGAACGCGCCCGCCTCGAGCCAGCGCTCGTACAACGGGCGCTCGACGCTGTGCGGGTCGTACTGGGGGGGAAGCTCGAAGCGCGTCGCGGTCATTCCTTATAATAGACCGTTAGAGGAGGTTGGTGGAGGTTGAGGAGGTTGGGGAGGTTGTGACGCCAACGGGATAACCTCCCGTAACCTCCTCAACCTCCCGAACCTCCCCTAACGGTCTATCCCAGCCTCCCGAACCTCCCCCAACCTCCTTAGAATACCGTTCCATGCCCGACGAATCTCCGGTGCTTCCCACGAGCCGCATCGCGCGCTGGATTGCCATCGCCGCGGCGATCGCGTTCACGGTGACGCTGTACTTCCGCGAAGGGCTCCACCTCCAGCCCCTGACGAACGCGCCACCGCCCGCCGCCCCCCCGGCCGGGCCGACCGGCCAGCCGGCCAACTGAGCTGATGTCGTCCGAGATCCGGGTCACGCTCCCCGACGGGAGCGAGAAGCGTCTCCCGGCGGGCTCCACGGGCGCCGACCTCGCGAAGGCGATCGGACCCGGGCTCGCCAAGGCGGCGCTCGCCGCACGCGTAAACGGCGAGGTCCGGGACTTGACGCGCCCGCTTCCGGATGGGGTGAAAGTGTCGATTCTCACCGACAAGGACCCCCAGGCGCTCGACGTGCTGCGGCACTCCTCGGCCCACGTCCTTGCCACCGCGGTGCGGCAGCTCTACCCGCGCGCCAAGATCGGCTTCGGGCCTCCGATCGAAGACGGCTTCTACTACGATTTCGAGGTGGAACGGCCGTTCGGGCCGGAGGATCTGGAGGCGATCGAAAAAAAGATGGCGGAGGTCGTCAAAGCCGACTACCCGTTCGTCCGCGAAGAGGTCTCGCGCGCCGAGGCGAAGCAGCGGTTCAAGGACGACCCGCTCAAGCTCGAGCGCATCGACGATCTCGGGCCGGACGAGATCATCTCGGTATACACGGACGGTCCGTTCGTCGACCTCTGCCGCGGACCGCACGTGCCGAGCACCGGGCGGATCAAGCATTTCAAGCTGCTGCACGTCGCCGGCGCGTACTGGCGGGGCGACGAGCGGCGCCAGATGCTGCAGCGCATCTACGGCACCGCCTGGTTCGCCAAGGACGATCTCGACGCGTACCTGCGCCGGCTCGAAGAAGCGAAAAAGCGCGACCATCGAATCCTGGGCAAGCAGCTCGACCTCTTTTCGATCCAGGAGGACGTGGGCCCCGGACTGATCTTGTGGCATCCCAAGGGTGCCGTCCTGCAGTTCGAGCTGCGGCGCTTCATCGAGGACACGATCCTCGAGCGGGGCTACTCGTTGGTCTATACGCCCAACGTCACCCGCGAGGAGCTGTTCGTGCGCTCGGGGCACCTCCCGCTGTATGCGGCGAACCAATTTCCGCCGATGGCCGCCGGAGAAGGCGAGTCGGAGGCGGTGCGCTATCGCGTGAAGCCGATGAATTGCCCGATGCACATCCTCATTTACGCCTCCCAGCAGCGCAGCTATCGCGACCTGCCGATCCGCCTCGCCGAGATCGCCAACGTGTACCGCAACGAGCGGTCCGGGACGCTGCACGGCATGCTGCGCGTACGCGGCCTCACGATGGACGACGCACATCTCTTCATGCGCGAGGATCAGATCGAGCAGGAGATCTTCCAGCTGCTCGACATCGTGGAGCTGGTGCTCGGCAAGACGTTCGGTCTCTCCTACCGGCTCGACCTGGCTACCCGCCCGGACAAGAAGCTGGGCACGGACGCGTCGTGGGATCAGGCGGAGCGGGCGCTCGAGCAGGCCCTGAAGCACCGCGGCGCCACCTACCGCCTGGATCAGGGCGGAGGCGCGTTCTACGGGCCCAAGATCGACATCAAGTTCAACGACGCGATCGGGCGCGAATGGCAAGGCGCGACGATCCAGCTGGATTTCGAGCAGCCCGAGCGCTTCGGGCTCGAGTACACGGGTGAAGACAACCGGCCGCACCGGCCGGTGATGATCCACCGCGCGATCTTCGGCACGATGGAGCGGTTCGTGGGATTCCTGATCGAGCACTTCGCGGGGGCGTTCCCGTTGTGGCTCGCGCCCGAGCAGGTCCGGGTGCTCCCGATCTCGGACGCCCAGGCACCCGCCGCGCGGGCGGTGCACGAGCGGCTGCGCGCCGCGGGCATCCGCTCGCATTTGGACGAGCGCAGCGAGACGCTCAACTACCGAATTCGCGACGGCGAGCTGCAGAAGGTGCCCTACATGGCCGTGGTGGGGCAGCGCGAGGCCGATGCGGGCAGCGTGGCCGTGCGCGGGCGGGGCGAGGGGAAGAAGCAGGAAGTGCTGCCGCTGGCGGACTTCGTGGCGAAACTGAAGGAAGAGGTTCGCACGAGGAGCCTGGTCCCGTTAGTTTGAGAAGATGGCCGACAGCGATCGCGTTACCCCCGTCATTCTCTCCGCCTGCCGCACCCCGATCGGCAGGTATCTGGGCGGGCTCGCGCCGTTGCCGGCGCCCAGGCTCGGCGCCCTCGTGATCCGCGAGGCCGTTCGCCGGGCCGGGGTCGAGCCCGGCGCGGTCGAGGAAGTGATCATGGGGAACGTGCTCCAGGGCGGGGTGGGCCAGGCGCCGGGACGCCAGGCGGCGATTCACGCCGGCCTGCCCGGCACAATCCCCGCGCTCACCGTCAACAAGGTGTGCGGCTCCGGCTTGAAGGCCGTGATGCTCGCCGCCCAGGCGATCAAGGCGGGCGACGAGCAGTGCGTCGTGGCGGGGGGGATGGAGTCGATGTCCAACGCGCCCCATTACGTCTACGGGATGCGCGGCGGCATCAAAGTGGGCAACACCGAGCTCGTGGACGGCATGATCCGCGACGGATTGTGGGACTCGTTCTCGAATGCCCACATGGGCACCCTCGCCGAGTATACGGCGAAGAAGGCGGGCGTGACGCGAGCGGACCAGGATGCGTTCGCGTTGGCCAGTCATCAGAAGGCCGTGGCAGCGATGGAGGCGTGTCACTTCAGGGCCGAGACGGTGCCGGTCGAGATCCCCGGAAAAAAGGGACCGACCCTGATCGAGAAGGACGAAGGCCCCCGCAAAGACACCTCGCTCGAGGCGCTGGCGGCCTTGAAGCCGTCCTTCGAGAAGGATGGCACCGTCACGGCGGGTAACGCGCCGGGCTTGAACGACGGGGCGAGCGCGCTGGTCGTGGCCTCGCTCGCCTTCGCGAAAGCGCACGGCTTGAAGCCCGTCGCCCGGATCATGGCGTACGCCACGGGCGGCGGGGAGCCCAAGGACCTGTTCTTCGCGCCGATCGTCGCGGTGCAAAATCTCCTGGCGAAGGCGAAGACGACGATCGGCGACTACGACCTCATCGAAGCGAATGAAGCGTTCGCCGTCCAGGCGCTGGCCGACGGCCGCGCGCTCGGCTGGGATTGGAACCGCGTGAACGTGAACGGCGGCGCGATCGCCCTCGGGCACCCGATCGGCGCCTCGGGCGCCCGGGTGCTCACGACGCTTTTGTATGCCCTGAAGGATCGGAAGCAGACGACCGGCCTCGCCACCCTGTGTCTCGGGGGCGGCAACGCCGTGGCCCTCAGCGTGGAGATGCTCTGATGCAGGCTCAGACTGCCGTCGCGTCCCCTCTCCCCCTCGCGGCGCGCCGCGTGATCGCCGTCCTGCTCGGCGCGACCCTCGTGGCCATCGCCGCCCAGATCGCCATTCCGCTTCCCGGCACGCCGGTGCCAATGACCTTGCAGCCGCTCGCCGTGCTGCTCGTGGGCGGGCTGCTCGGGCCGGGGCTGGGCGCCAGCACGATGCTTCTCTACCTCGCCCTCGGGGCCGCCGGATTGCCGGTGTTCACGCCATACGGATTGCCCGGCGTCGCCCGGCTGCTCGGCCCCACCGGCGGCTACCTCCTGGCGTATCCGGTCGCGGCTTTCGTGGTGGGCCGGATCGCGGGTGACGGGCGCCGAGTGGCGCGACTCGCCCTGGCGGCGCTCGCCGGGCTCGCGCTCATTCATCTCGGGGGTCTGGCGCAGCTCGTGCTGCTGACCGGCAGCGTGTCCGGCGCCGCGCGGCTCGGGACGCTGCCGTTCGTCCTGAGCGACCTCATGAAGGTCCCGCTGGTCGCGCTGCTCCTCAAGCCGACCGTCAGCCCCCTGCGCGCGCGCCTATGATGGCGCGCGATTCGTTTCAGGACTAGGACGGATTCGCCGTGAGCCGTGTGGCGGTGGTGGGCGCCGGCACGATGGGCAACGGCATCGCCCACGTGTTCGCGCAACATGGGTGGAATACCACGCTGATCGACGTGTCGCCCGGCTTGCTCGAGCGGGTGCTCGCCATCATCCGCTCGAACTTCGAGCGGCAGGTAAAGAGAGGGACGGTCAGCGCCGAGCAGCGGGACGCCGCGCTGGCGCGCATTCGCACCGCGGCCACCCTCGACGCCGCGGGTGACGCGGAGCTCGTCGTCGAAGCCGCGACCGAGCAGCCGGAGGTCAAATTCAAGATCTTCCGCGAGCTGGACCGCGTGGCCCCGCCGCGGGCGATCCTCGCGAGCAACACGTCGTCCATCGCGATCACCACGATCGCCGCGCAGACCAAGCGGCCTGCCCTCGTGATCGGGATGCACTTCATGAATCCCGTCCCCGTGATGTCGCTGGTGGAAGTGATACGTGGACTGGAAACGGGGGAAGAGACCGTTAAGAAGGTTTTGGAGGTTGTAAAGG
>Ga0307471_100000944_pt1 | contig 15509 bp, 11 predicted proteins | sample atmos_gasesAM3C__2_FD_204566 | JGI IMG/M metagenome (GOLD analysis project Ga0307471, IMG submission 204566) | Hardwood forest soil microbial communities from Morgan-Monroe State Forest, Indiana, United States - atmos_gasesAM3C_515 | ecosystem: Environmental > Terrestrial > Soil > Temperate... | reverse complement strand
GGCGCCAGCACCATGCCGCGCGCCAATTCCTGGGTGGTTACGCCTGCCAGATTTAAAGCCGTGCGCTGGCCAGCCACAGCTTGCTCGGCGGTCTGTCCATGAACCTGGACTCCGCGCACGCGCACACGCTTGCCGGCAGGAAAAACCTCCAGTTCGTCTTCTTCACGAATCGTGCCCGCAACCAGCGTCCCCGTGACCACTGCGCCGAAGCCTTTCATGGTAAAGACGCGGTCAATCGGAAGCCGGGCCAGGGCGGCCGAGTCCTTGGATGGAACCTCTGTGGCAGCTTTTACCAGGGCCTGCTTCAGGTCGTCAAGGCCGGCACCGGTCATGGAACTGACGGCGACGACGGACGAATGGGCTGAATCGAGAAATGAGTTGCGCAGAAATTCTTCGACCTCCAGCCGGACTACGTCCAGAGTTTCGCGATCTACCAGGTCGGATTTGGTCAATACCGCGATGCCGCGGCGCACCGCAAGCAGGCGGCAGATATCGAAATGCTCGCGGGTCTGCGGCTTGATGGATTCGTCGGCGGCAATCACCAGCAGGACAAGATCGATTCCGCCCACTCCAGCCAGCATATTGCGCACGAACCGTTCGTGTCCGGGAACATCGACAAAGCCAAGCCGCAAAATCTCGCCGCCTGGCAAAGCCAGCTCCAGATGCGCAAAACCGATATCAATGGTGATGCCGCGACGTTTCTCTTCTTCCAGACGATCGGCATCGATGCCGGTAAGGGCCTTTACCAGCGCGGTTTTCCCCTGGTCGATGTGCCCGGCGGTGCCGACGATGACCGATTTCATCACGGGACAGTATAGTCGGCGAGGATGCGAAGTAGCGCCGGCCTCCGGCCGGCCCAATGGAGTGGGCGGGACGTCTCCCCGACAGCCGGCGGGACGCCGGCGCTACCTTGCATCAACCAATGCGATGGGTAGTGGCTCAATTTGAAAAATCCATAGTCAATACCGGCGTCATGCTGAGCTTACGAAGCATCTTGCGCGAAGCGGATAGGCACTGGCCACAATTGCATCGCTGCGCGCCAGATCCTTCGGGACTGAAGTCCCTCAGGATGACGCCGGGGTAGGAGGCCTTTCAAACTGAGCCACTACCATGCGATGCAAACCCTTTCCTCCTCGCCCTCCAGATGCGACAATAGAGGTTCCCCATATGACCCCCTCTCCGACCCTGGTCCTCACTCCCGAGATCATCCGGGAGCATGGGCTTACACCCGACGAATACGAAAAGATCAAAAAACTGCTGGGCGGACGCGAGCCCACAATTACCGAGTTGGGTATTTTCAGCGTGATGTGGAGCGAGCACTGCTCGTACAAATCGTCCCGTGTTCATTTGAAACGGCTGCCCACACGCAGTCGTCTGGTAGTACAGGGGCCGGGAGAGAATGCGGGCATCATCGACATCGGCGACGGCTGGGCCTGCGCCTTCAAGGTTGAGTCCCATAATCATCCTTCGTTCATCGAGCCGTTTCAGGGCGCGGCCACGGGCGTGGGCGGCATCTTGCGCGATATTTTCACCATGGGCGCGAGGCCTGTGGCGGTGATGGATTCGTTGCGGATTGGACCGATTCAAGGTGGTGTGGGGCGGGCGCCCTCGCCCGCCAGCACGAGCGGGACGCTCGCGCCTACATCGAGCAAGGAAATTCACAAGAATCAATCGGTACTCGAGGGCGTGGTCAGCGGGATCGCCTCGTATGGCAATTGTTTCGGAGTAGCCAACCTGGGCGGCGAGACCAAGTTTGAGTCCTGCTACTCCGGCAATCCGCTGGTGAATGCATTCGCCCTAGGCTTGGTCCGGCGCGATCAAATCTTCTACGCCAAAGCGTCCGGCGAAGGCAATCCTGTGATTTATGTCGGGTCAAAAACCGGCCGTGACGGCATTCACGGCGCCACCATGGCCAGCGAGGAATTTAGCGAGGCCTCCGAGGCCAAGCGGCCCAATGTTCAGGTCGGCGATCCTTTTCTGGAAAAGCTTTTACTTGAAGCCTGCCTGGAGGCCATGCAAACCGGCGCCATCGTGGGCATACAGGACATGGGCGCTGCCGGCCTCACCTGCTCTACTTGCGAAATGGGCGCGCGCGGCCATGTGGGAACTGAGATCGAGCTCGACCTTGTGCCCCAGCGCGAAACCGGCATGACGGCGTACGAGATCATGCTGAGCGAATCGCAGGAGCGCATGCTGTTAGTGGCGCAGAAGGGACGCGAGCAGGAAGTATTTCGCGTCTTCGAAAAATGGGGACTGGACGCCGTCGAGGTCGGACGCGTCACCGACGATGGCAAAATGCGCGTGCTGCAGCACGGAGAAGTCGTCGCGGAAATCCCCAACGAAGCGCTCACCGACGATGCTCCAGTTTATAAGCGTCCGCTGGAGCGCTGGGAACCGCCGGTGCCGCGCGAAATGCCGGAGCACGTCAAGCTCGCTGAAAATTCCGATCTCACTGCCAATTTCAAACGACTGCTGACCAGTCCCAACATCGGCGGCAAGCGCTGGATATGGCAGCAATACGATCACATGGTGCAGACCAACACGGTCGAGGGCCCAGGGGCGGGCGATGCCGGCGTAATTCGTATTAAAGGTTCGCAGCGCGGGCTCGCCATGGCGCTCGACGGCAACGGACGCTGGTGCTACCTCGATCCGCGTCTGGGAGCCATGCATGCCGTGGCCGAAGCCGCGCGCAACGTGGCTTGCGCCGGCGCCACTCCGATCGGCGGCACCAACTGTCTGAACTTTGGCAATCCCGAAAAACCCCACATCGTGTGGCAATTTTCGCAGGTGATTGACGGCATCACCAAAGCCTGTGAGGAGTTGGAAATTCCCATCACCGGGGGGAACGTCAGCTTTTACAACGAAACTCTGGGAGAAGGAATTTATCCCACGCCGGTGCTGGGGGTAGTGGGCATTCTTCAGGATGTGCACAAAGCGGTGCGTCCTGATTTCCGCCAGGCCGAGCGCGCGATCGTCCTCTTGCGCGGCGCGGAGCCCGGAGACGAGACCGACTCCCAATCAGTTTTTGGATCGTCGGAATACGCCAAGGAAATTCTGGGCGCGGTTTGGGGCTACCCACCCGACCTGGAGCTGGAAAAAGAAGCTGCGTTGCAAAAAGCTCTGATCGAGATTGCCCAGATCGAAATTATGGATTCAGCCCACGACTGCTCTGACGGCGGAATTGCGGTAACGCTGGTCGAGTCGGGGCTGGCTAAAGGTATTGGAATGAATGTCGATCTGACGTCGTTGGGGCTGCCACCGGAGTTTGTTCTGTTTGGCGAGGACGCAAGCCGCGTTGTTATCTCCTGCGACCGCGATAACTTAGCTCGAATCCAACAAGTGGCGTTAAAATACGGTATCGCGGCAGAATTAATTGGAGAGACGGCGCCTGAGCGGGTTGAGATCAAGCTCGATGGCCGGGTGGTAGTGTCAGCGACGGTTGCGGAATTGCGCGATGTGTATGAGGGCGCATTGGAGAAAGCGCTGCGGACGGAACCTGAAGGCGTGGCAGCGGATTAAGAATTGCCGAGCTGTGCTCGGCCGGACAGCCGGGGCGGCTGTCCCCACGTGGTCTGTGAGAGCTGAGGGCTGATAGCTAAATGCCTTTCGACAAATTTCGTGACGAGTGCGGAGTCGTAGCCATCTACGCTCACCCTGAAGCCGAGAAACTGGCGTACCTCGGACTGCACGCGCTGCAACATCGCGGGCAGGAATCGGCGGGCATCGTCACCTCGAACGGGCTGACATTGCGCGCCCATCGCGCCATGGGACTGGTCGCCGATATCTTTACCGAGGATGTTCTGTCCCCGCTCCACGGCACGCTGGCTATAGGCCACACACGGTACTCCACTGCCGGCGATTCCGCCCTGTTCAACGCTCAGCCCATCATGGTGCAATCGAACAAGGGCATGATTGCGCTGGCCCATAACGGCAACCTGGTGAACGCCCACGAAATACGGCATCGCCTGGAGGCCCAGGGCTCGATTTTCCAGACCAACAGCGACACCGAAGTTATCGTTCACCTGATCGCGCTCTCTAAAGAACAAACGCTGCCCGATGCTATGGCGGATGCGCTGCGCCGCGTCGAAGGCGCGTTTTCGCTGGTGATGCTCAGTTCGGACCGGGTGTTTGCGGCGCGCGATCCGCGGGGATTTCGTCCCCTGAACATGGGAAGAATTCCCCATCTTGAAGGGCAGCGGCAGGACACCATTGTGTTTGCTTCCGAGACTTGCGCGTTCGATCTGATCGGTGCCACCTACGAACGCGAGGTCAAACCGGGCGAGTTGGTGATCGTCGGACCGGAAGGTATTACGTCGCGGTTCTATGCGCCCGTAGCTGGGCAGTCGAGTTGTATTTTCGAGCACGTTTATTTCTCGCGACCTGACAGCATGGTGTTCGGGCGTCCGGTACAGGTCAGTCGCGAAGGCCTGGGAAGACAACTGGCGCGGGAAGCTCCGGCCGAGGCCGACCTCGTAGTCCCGGTGCCGGACTCCGGTGTGACGGCTGCCGTCGGATACGCCGCCGAGAGCGGCCTTCCTTTTCGCTTCGGACTCATTCGCAATCACTACGTCGGTCGTACTTTCATCGAGCCGCGGCAAAGCGTGCGCGACTTCGGAGTGAAGCTGAAGCTGAACCCGGTGCGTACGTTGCTCGAAGGTAAACGGGTAGTCCTGATCGACGACTCTATCGTGCGCGGCACCACCAGCCGCAAGATCGTGCGCATGATCCGCAATGCGGGGGCAAAAGAAGTGCACATGCGCGTATCGTGCCCACCCACGGTTTCGCCTTGTTTCTATGGTGTGGACACGCCTTCCAAAAAAGAGCTGATCGCAGCCAACAAGTCGGTGGAGCAGATTCGCGAATTCATTGGCGCCGATTCGCTGGCTTATCTCTCGCTCGACGGAATGAAGAAAGCCTGCGCCGATGGCGACAAGACCACCTACTGCACCGCCTGCTATACCGGCTCCTATCCCACGAAATGGGTGGATGTAGACGAAATCCTGCCGGCCACGATCAGCCAACCTTAGGTGCTTGCGGTGAGTTCGAACTCCCAAATCGCTGTCATCCCGACCGGAGCGTAGCGCAGCGAGCGCAGTGGAGGGACCTTGTGTTGCTCGCCGACGTGTGGCCCCCGCGAGCTTCGCCCGCCCGGACGACGGCGTCCGGTCCTACGTGATTCGTGCTGACGCCACTCTTGGAATTCCCTGCAGATCGTTTGTGATTTCTACCTCATTCCACTCGGCCAGCAACCCCCGCACGCGTTCTGCGACCGTCCCGCTGATTTCCATGACCAGCCAGCTCCCCGGCTTAAGCGATTCGTGGGCCTGAGGAATTAAGCGTTCGATCACTTCCAGTCCGGTGGCTCCGGCGAAAACTGCATTGTGCGGTTCGTGCTTGCGCACTTCGAGCTGCACCTGGTCTTCCTCCGACTCACCGACATAAGGCGGATTGGACACCACAAAATCGAATGCGCCCAGATCGAGCCCCTGCAGCAAGTCGGTGCAATGGAATTGGACGCGAGCTTCGAGTTGGAGACGGGCTGCGTTGGCGCGCGCAATCTCCAGAGCGGCGGTTGAAATTTCCGTGGCGTGGATTTCCGCGCTCGGCAGTTCTTTGGCCAGGGCCAGCGCAATGCAACCGGAACCGGTGCCAACATCCACGATGCGGAAAGAGTCGCCGGGCGAGGGCGCCCGCCCCACACTTTGCAGCACGGTTTCGATTACATGCTCGGTTTCGGGACGCGGAATAAGCACGGCGGGCGTGACGATAAAGTCCATGCCCCAGAATTCCTGATGTCCGGTGATATATTGCGTGGGAACGCCGCGCCCGCGCTCGGTCAGGGCTTGGTCATAACGGCTCTGGTCGTCCGTGGAAAGCCTGCGCTCGGGATGGGCATAAAGATAGGCGCGGTCGCATCCCAGGGTGAACATGAGCAGGAGCTCGGCATTCAGGCGGGGCGAAGGGACGTTCGCATCAGTCAGGCGGGAGATGGCGGCAGCTAGGCCTTTGCGAAGCGTCACGGGCTTATTTGAACACAGGATTGGCGAAGGCCCAGACGTCTCTTCTGGGCGGCGGAGCGTCGCTCCGCTCTGCAGGTGAGGACACCTGCCCCTACGCAACCGCCACATCACACGACGCTGGTGGCTTCGGTCTTCAGTTTTTCCGATTGATAGTGACTGACTAGCGCCTCGATCAGGGGCTGGAGCTTGCCGTCCATGACCTGTTCGAGCTGGTGAATGGTCAGCCCGATGCGGTGGTCGGTGACCCGGTTCTGGGGGAAGTTGTAGGTCCGGATCTTTTCGCTGCGGTCGCCTGAGCCCACCATCGCCTTGCGTTCTTTGGCGAGCGCGTCCTGCTGCTTCTGCATTTCCATCTCATAGAGCCGGGCACGCAGCACGCGCATCCCTTTCTCGCGATTCTTGATCTGCGATTTCTCGTCCTGACAGCTCACGACGGTGTTGGTGGGAATGTGGGTGATGCGTACGGCGGAATACGTCGTGTTTACCGACTGTCCGCCCGGTCCCGAGGAGCAGAATGTATCAATGCGAAGGTCTTTGGCCTCGATCTTGATGTCAACATCTTCAGCTTCGGGCAGGACAGCCACCGTGACCGCGGAAGTATGCACCCGTCCCTGTTGCTCGGTCGCTGGCACACGCTGCACACGGTGCACGCCGCTCTCATACTTCAGCCGCGAGAAAACGCGCTGGCCTTCGATGATGGCGATCACTTCCTTCAGTCCGCCAACTGACGAATCGGAAGTGGAGAGCACTTCCACCTTCCAGCCTTGAGTCTCCGCGTACCGGGTATACATTCTGAACATTTCGGCCGCAAAAAGGGTCGCCTCGTCACCCCCGGTGCCGGCCCGAATTTCGAGGATGACGTCTTTCTCGTCATTCGGGTCCTTGGGCAGCAGTAGCACTTTGAGTTCTTCTTCCACTCCGCCGACGCGGGCTTCAAGCTTGTCGAGCTCTTCCTGGGCGTAAGCCCGCATCTCGGCATCTTTTTCGTCAGCGAGAACAGCCTTGCTCTCGGCGATGCCGCGCGTCAGGTCCTTATACTCACGATATTTCTCGACGATAGACGAGATTTCGCTATGCGCCTTGGCCGTCTTCTGGTATCTGGCCGAGTCGCCGGCGATCTCCGGCGAGGAGAGCGCCTGCGTCAACTCCTCGTAACGGGCTTCGATTTGGTCCAGTCGTTCAAACATAGTCTTCAGTCGTCAGTCGTCAGTCCGGTCGTTAGCCCGCAAGGCGGGCGGATTTTCACTATCCAATTCTAGTACCGAAAGAGTTTGGAGAGAATGTTCGCGGGGGAACCGCTAGGCAATGACCAGTTCGCCGCCGTGCTGTTTTTCGAGCGCCATGGCATGGTCGAGCGCGATGATGGCGCACTGGGCTTGGTCGTCGGATGGAGGCTGGGTGGTAATACGCTGCAGCCAGAGCCCCGGCGCGGTCATCAGCGCGAACAAGGACCCACGATGCTTGGCGGCGAAACGGATGATCTCATACGAAACGCCCGCGATTACCGGCAGCAGCGCGATGCGCATACCGAACCTGGCCCAGAACGTAGTCACGGGAAACACGGCAGACACGACGATGTACACCATAATCGAGATCAGCATCACGGTCATAAGAAAGCTGGTGCCGCATCGTGGGTGAAAAGTCGAATATTTCTGGACCGCCGCGGTATCCAGGGGATCGCCATTCTCAAAGGCATAAACCGTCTTGTGCTCGGCCCCGTGATATTCGTAAACCCGGTGAATATCGCTCCACAGCGACACTCCCCAAATGAAGAGAAGAAACAACGCTATACGGATGACACCGTCCACCAAATTGAAAATGATCTGCTCGCCGAAGACCGGATTCACCCGCTTCAGCTCGGTGGCCGCCAGGAGCGGCAGAAACTTGTACATGAAAATGAAGAAGCCGACCGAGATAACGATATTGACCGCAGCCATCCAGCCCGTGATTTCCAGTTTCTTCTTGTCCGCTGCTGCGGGTTCGGGCTGTAGTTCGTCCAGCGCAACGTTGGCGGAAAACTTCAGCGCCCGGAAGCCCAGGGTCATAGCATGACCGAGCGTGACCACGCCGCGGACTACCGGCCAGGCCATCCATTTCCGTTTGTCCGACAAACGCTCCAACGGTTCGCTGTGGGTCGACACTTCGCCCGAAGGTTTGCGGCAGGCAATGGCCCAGGCGTGCGGGGAGCGCATCATAACGCCCTCGAGCACGGCTTGGCCGCCGACCAGGGTTTCCTCTCCACCTTCAAGCGCGGGTAGCAACTGCACGGCCACCAGGAAACGCCACCATGTTCGCAGGAGTCGCATAGCTGTTAGATGATGCCTCGAAGTATCGAGGCTCAAACAACAAGGGTACCACAGGCAGTTTCATTTAGGATGGCACACGGGCTGGGTAAGTGACTAAAGAGATGTAAGTTAGAGGGGTCAAAATGTGGACGCGAGCGCCCTCGCTCGTGCGGGGGCCGTCACGACTGGCCGATCTGGGCACTAGAAAGACTGACGGGGCAGGAACCAGGGACGCACGAGCGGGTCGCTCGCGCCCACATGAAAGCACATGATCAAGCTAGCTGAAGCCGGTGAATGCATCGCCGCCACCACCAAGAAACTTGAAAAGATCGCGATCGTTGCCGAATATCTCAAGGCCCGCACGCCGGAGGAGGCCTCCATCTCGGCGGTATTTCTCTCGGGAAGGCCATTCCCCGTCTGGGAGGAAGCTACGCTGCAGGTGGGCAGCAGAGTGCTCTGGCGGCTTGTCGCGGAGCTGTCCGGAAAGAGCGAAGGCGAACTTACCGCAGCATACCGTGAGCACGGAGACCTTGGCGATATCGCGGAAGCGGTTCTCCCAGCATCCACCACCACGGCCCACATAGAAAAGGGCGCCCCAGCCCGTCCAGGCCGGGAAATGCCCGGCAGTTCAGCGCTGAGTCTGCCAGGCATCGCGGCCAAGTTCCGCGAGATCGCGGCTGCCCGAGGCGCCGCCGCGAAAGCTACTATGGTGCGAGAACTATTGTCACGGGCCTCGCCCCTCGAAGCCAAATACATCATCAAGATCATGACTGGCGATCTGCGCATCGGCCTGAGAGAGAGCTTGGTCGAAGAGGCCATTGCCAGGGCCTTCGGCGGAACGTTGGCCGAGGTCCAGCGCGCGAACATGCTGTTGGGCGATATTGGCGAGACCTTGAAGCTGGCGGTCGCGAACAAACTGGGCGATGCCAGGACGCGACTTTTCCATCCCCTGGGCTTCATGCTGGCCAGCCCAGCGGAGTCGGCGGAAGAAGCTCTCAGCTATTTCGAGAAAGCCCTGGTGGAGGACAAGTACGATGGCATTCGAGCCCAGGCGCACTGTTCGGGAAGCGAGGTGAAAATTTTCTCGCGCACTCGCGACGAGATCACGGAATCCTTTCCCGAATTGCCCGACGCGCTGGCGGGTTTGCCAGACGTCATTCTCGATGGCGAAATCGTGGCGTGGAGCTGCGAGGACCTCCCAGAGAGCGGAGATGAAAGCAGCAAAGTAGTGCCGCCGTCCCCGGCGGCTGTCGTGGCGGCGTCTCGCCCACACACTGCAGGCAACGTTGAAAATTCCGTCCCCGAGCCCGGCCGGGCGCTCCCCTTCAGCACGCTGCAGCAGCGCCTGGGGCGAAAACGAGTCAGCGAGAAACTGATAAGCCAGGTGCCTGTGGCGTACCTGGTCTTCGATGTGCTCTACGCTGGGGGCGAATTGCTTCTCGAGCGTTCTCTCCTCGAACGGGAGAAAATTCTCGATGCCCTCCTCGCAGCGCCAAAAAAAGGCGGGGCTGGGCCACGAGTCGCATCGGGCCAGACCCGTTTCGAATTCGGCGGTGACGTCAACCAACCGCATACGCGCGTGATTCGCGCACCGGTCTTTCAAGCTGCGACGCCGCAGGAGCTCGATCAAATGTTTGAAGCGGCGCAAGCCCGAGGCAACGAAGGCCTGATGATCAAAGATCCCAAGTCCCCTTACAGTCCCGGACGGCGCGGTAAAGCGTGGCTGAAACTCAAACGCGAACTGGCTACTTTGGATGTCGTGGTTACGGCGGTCGAGTACGGTCACGGCAAGCGCGTCGGGGTATTAAGCGACTACACATTCGCCGTTCGCGACGAAGAAAAGCTGGTCAATATCGGCAAGGCCTACTCCGGACTAACAGATGTCGAGATCAGCGAGATGACCAGTTGGTTCCTCGAACACGTCGTCGAGGATCAGGGCTTCCGGCTGGTCGTGGAGCCGAAGATTGTCCTCGAAGTGGCATTCAACAACATGACGGAATCGGACCGGCATGAGAGTGGTTACGCGTTGCGATTTCCGCGGATTGTGCGCTTGCGTCCCGACAAGCTTCCAGAAGAGGCGGATACGATCGAGAGGGCCAGAGAAATCTACGAAAGCCAGACGAAGGGCTGAGGTTCTTGGAGGCCAGCCGGGTCTGCGACCCGGCCCGGACGGGTCAGAGACAGGTCCCCACACAAAGCAGAGTGGGGCCTCAATGTTTGTGTTGATGCGTTTCTTCCGCCACCGGAATCACGCACCCGTGGGCCACTTCGCAGTCCACGTTCTCGAACTGGATGGTGGTGTGGCTGATCTGAAAGTCATGTCGCAGGCATTCTTTTAGGTCGCGCAGAATGCGTTCGCTGACTGACGGCGGAATATCCGCGATCGAAATGTGACAGGACAGAGCTCGCGTCTCCGACCCGATGTTCCATACATGGAGGTCATGGACATCGTTGACGCCTTCAATTTCCCGCATGGCGGCCTCGACCTGCTCGAGTTTGATGCCACGGGGCGTACCTTCGAGCAGGATGTTGAGGGTTTCGCGCACGATGCCGAATCCCGACCAGAGAATGAGGACACCGATCGCCACGGAAAGCACGGGATCGATCCAGTACTTGCCGGTGGCCATGATGATCCATCCACCTGCGATGACCGCCCCGGTCGAAAGCGTGTCGCCAATTTCGTGCAGCAACGCGCTGCGAATATTCACATCGCTTCCGGCGCGGTAGAGCAATAGCGCGATCGCGCCGTTCATCACCACGCCGGCGGCGGCGACGCCGATCATTACGCCCGCATGCACATGCTCGGGGTTCTGCAACCGCCGGAACGCTTCATAGAAGATGAAGCCCGAGACCGCAACCAGGGAAACTGCGTTGACCAGGGCGGCCAGCACGCCGGCACGGTGGTATCCATAAGTCTTGGTGGAGCTGGGCGGGCGGGATTGCAGGTAGACCGCGGTCAGGGAAAGCAGCAGGGCAAAAAAGTCCGACAGGTTGTGCCCGGCCTCAGACAACAGCGCCAGCGAATGGGCACTGATGCCGGCAACCACCAGCAGCACAATGTAGACGGCCGTCACGACCAGCGAGACCCGCAGGATTCGCGAGGTCTTTTCGCCTCCGCCGTGGGCGTGCATGTGCATGAATCAAGTTTAAGCGTACGGATCGAAGGCTTCAAGGCACAGCGGTAATAGGCCACCACCGGCCGCGTGGGGATGCACTACAATGCTCAGTCGTCTTCGACCCGGGAGGCCGCGGATTTCATGCAGACTGCGGAAGTTGTCATCATCGGCGGAGGGATTGTCGGATCCAGCATCGCCTACCACCTGACCGCCGCGGGGTGTACAGGCGTCCTGGTGATCGAGCGCGAGACCGCCCAGGGCAAGGGATCCACCGGCAAGAGCATGGGAGGCGTGCGCGCCCAGTTCTCCACGAAGGTGAATATCCAGATGTCGCTTTACTCGATTCCCTTCTACGCCAGTTTCGATGAGCGGCTGGGCCATCCCGCGGGCTACCGGCCGCAGGGATACCTGTTCTGCGCCACCCATGAAAAGCATTTGGCTTACCTGCGAGCCAACTATCAGAAGCAGGTGGCCATGGGACTGAAGGACGTGCAGCTGATCACAGCGGATGAAATCCGCAACCGCTTTCCGCAGCTGCGCTCGGACGATATAGTGGGCGGCAGCTTTTGCCCGACCGACGGCTTCGTCGATCCCTACAGTGCCATGATTGGCTTTATGACCTGGGCCACCGATCACGGCGCCCGGCTGTGGAAGAACGCAGGTGTAACCGGCATCCGGATCGACCATCAAGGTGGCGCTCTCGTCGAAACCGCCAAAGGAAATGTGTCCACGAGAAAAGTGGTGAACTGTGCGGGCGCGTGGGCGGCGGAGATCGCGGCGATGGTGGGCCTGGGTTTGCCCGTCGAACCGCTGCGTCGCATGTTAGTTCCGACGGAGCCCTTCGACCAGTTCCCGCACAGCGCTCCCATGATTATCGACATGTCGAACGGCTTTCACTTTCGGCCCGAGGGTCTGGGATTTCTGCTGGCGTGGAACGATCCCGAGGAAACGTCGGGATACAAGACCGATTTCGATGCCGCATTCATCGAGAAGATTCTGACCCGGGCGGCAGGGCGGGTGCCGATCTTCGAGAACCTCGCGGTAAATCCGAAACGCGCCTGGGCCGGGCTCTACGAGATGACGCCCGATCATCATCCGATTCTGGGCCCGGTGCCGGGCTTGCCGGGATTCTTCCTGGCCAACGGATTCAGCGGGCACGGCGTGATGCATGCCCCGGCAACGGGCAAAATCTTGTCTGACCTGGTCTTGACCGGCAAGACTGATCTGGTCGACGCGTCATTGCTCAGCCTATCGCGCTTCGCCGAGGGCCGGATGATTGAGGAGACGGCTGTGCTGTAGGAAGTTCTTGGCGTCCTTTGCGGTTCTCTTTGCGAACTTTGCTGTTAAGCTCGTGAAGTCAAAATCATGCCCGTCCAGGAACAAAACTTCTGGCTGACCACGGTCGAGATTCTCCGGACCGATCCCGCCCGCCCCCTACCCGAGAGCGTGGACGTGGCCGTGATCGGCGCCGGCTTCACCGGACTCTCAGCGGCGCGGACCCTGGCCCGTGGCGGAGCCGACGTCGCAGTCCTCGAAGCTGAAACCATTGGCTGGGGCGCGAGTTCGCGCAACGGCGGTATGGTCCTCACCGGGCTAAAACTAGGAGTCAACAAACTCATCTCCATGTATGGACGCGAGCGCACGCAACGCATGTATGCGTCGTCGTTGGCCACGATCGATTGCGTGGAGCAGATTGTCGGCGACGAGCTTATCGACTGCGACTTTTCCCGCAGCGGACATCTCGAAGTTGCCTGCAAACAGAAACACTTCGACGACTACGCCCGCCAGGCGGAAGTCATCGCCCGCGAGTTCAATCACCAGTTGCACATCGTGCCGAGGCATGAACTACAGTCCGAGATTGGGTCGTCCATCTACTACGGCGGCATGGTCGATGAAGTCAGCGCCGGGCTGAATCCCGCGAGATACGTCGCCGGCCTGGCGCTGGCAGCGATGAAGGCAGGAGCGGCAATTTTCGAAAGCACACGCGTACTGAAGATTGAGCGCGCCGCCCGGCAAGGAACACAGGGATGGAAAGTGACTACGTCTCGCGGTGATGTGTGGGCTGGCGATGTATTCGTCGGCACCAGCGGCTACACCGGCGCGGCGACTCCGGCGCTGCGCAAGAAGCTCATCCCCATTGGCTCGTACATCATCACCACGGAAGTCCTGCCTGACGCGCTGGCGCTTGAACTGAGCCCGCGCAATCGCATGATTTACGACTCCAAGAATTATCTCTACTACTATCGCCTGACCCCGGATCATCGCATGCTCTTCGGCGGGCGGGCAGCGTTTTTCCCCGAAACGGAGAATTCGATCCGCCGAAGCGCGGAAATCTTGCGGCGCGGAATGATCGACGTCTATCCGCAACTGCGCGATGTGAAAGTCGGCTTCGTCTGGGGAGGCACGCTGGATTTCGCCTTCGACATCATGCCGCACGCCGGACAGATGGATGGAATCTACTATGCCGTCGGCTATGCCGGACACGGCGTCGCCATGGCCACTTGGCAAGGCCAGCAGATGGCGAAGATGATCGCCGGCGAAAAGCCGGAGAATCCATTCGTAGGGATTCCCTTTCCTGGCGCGCCGCTCGGCCTGTACAACGGAAAGCCTTGGTTTCTGCCCTTCGCCGGCGCCTGGTACAAGTTTTTGGATTGGTTCAGCTGAGACTTCTACAAAGGCGCGGGTGGTGACAAACCTTTCGGTCCCCCGTCTATGGCTCTGGAGCTAACTTCTTTCGGAAGGGTGCCGGATGCCACCAGCGCAAAACTGGATTTCTTCCTTTCGTCTGGCCGGGATTCCGGGACTGGTCATTCTCTTTGCCTGTCTGGCGCAAGCGACATGGCACCCTGACTCTGCTGGTACCCCTACACCTTCATATTACGTTGATGGAAAAGTTGCGGAGCCTCGGATTTTTGCGGAAGGAATTATCTCGACATCAAATGATGAGGCCGGCGGGACATTCAGTCCTGACGGTACCGAGTTCTATTTCACGCGTTTGGTTCCATACACGACTCTCCCGCGGCTCGGCATTTTGTGTGTCTCCTACTACCGCAATGCCCAATGGAGCGCTCCCACAGTCCTGCCGTTCTCGGGTGGATATACGGACTATCCCCCCAAGTTCAGTCCTGACGGCAAGCGGATGTTCTTTGCTTCTTCGCGGCCGCTCCCCGACGGAGCCAGGGGCGGCCTGCGAATCTGGGAAGTCGAGCGTACTTCTTCTGGTTGGGGTGTTCCTAGTCCTCCGCCCCCGCCAATCAATGTTTCCGGCAGTTTCTGGAATGCGGACCCTTCGGTGAGCAAAGACGGGACGCTGTATTTCAGTTCAGGCCGCGGCGGGCCCGGTAGCTTGCACATCTACCGGTCTCGCTTACTGGATGGCAAGTACACGGAACCGGAAAAGCTCGGACCTGAAGTCAATTCAGAATTCAACGACTACCAACTTACATCTCGTCCGACGGAAAGATACTGATATTCAGTTCTGTGGGTTCCGAGGTCCCCCCTTTGGTCATCGGCCCGGAGAACTGAGCACCGGCGGAAAGCCCTACCCGCGAGGCGATCTGTACATCAGCTTCTACCGGAACGAGAAATGGACTCCAGCGCGACATCTGGGGCACGGCATCAACACCTTTGCGGAAGAACAGTTCCCTGTCCTCACTCCCGATGGCAAGTATCTTTTTTTCAGCAGCGAGCGCAGCCCATTTACGGTACCCACGGCGCATCGACTCAATCATCGCGAACTGGGATCGCAGTTACACTCCATCTACAACGGTCACGGAAATATATTTTTTATTAGTGTGGAAGCATTGGAGGTACCGTGAAGCCATCGGTGACGCGTGCGCTGCCATTTGGCCGGAGTCACATGCCTCCTGATTTTCGCCGCCGGCCTTATACGCCTTGAAGCAGCGGAAGTTGCACCAGTCCCGAACGATGCTCCCAAACCGGAGATCATTGGCGAGGGCATCAATACCGCAGCGCGCGAATACAGTCCCCGGATCAGCCCTGATGGAAAGTGGTTTATCTTCACCAGCGAAGCTGGCATGCAGACGGAAAAACGCGTGCGCCCTATCACCAGCGAAGAGTTCAACAAC
>Ga0307471_100000943_pt1 | contig 15511 bp, 13 predicted proteins | sample atmos_gasesAM3C__2_FD_204566 | JGI IMG/M metagenome (GOLD analysis project Ga0307471, IMG submission 204566) | Hardwood forest soil microbial communities from Morgan-Monroe State Forest, Indiana, United States - atmos_gasesAM3C_515 | ecosystem: Environmental > Terrestrial > Soil > Temperate... | reverse complement strand
GGGACACGCGGGCGCTGGAGCCACTCCTGCGCGCGGGGATGCAGGCGGTGCTGACAATGCGCATGATGCCGCATCCGGTTATCGCCGCTGTCAATGGAGCTGCTGCTGGAGCTGGGATGAACATTGCACTGGCTGCGGACATTCGCATTGCGGCCGAAGAAGCCACGTTCGGCCAGAATTTTGTGAAGATCGGTCTTTTTCCCGACTACGGAGGCACGCACTTCCTGCCGCAACTGGTGGGCCCGTCGAAGGCTGCTGAGCTTTTTTATACTGGCGACATGATGGACGCGAAGACCGCGCTGCGCCTGGGCATCGTCAATCACGTCGTGCCCGCCACGCAGCTCGAAGCCGAAGTGAAGTCGCTCGCTCAAAAAATCGCGCAAGGTCCGCCTTTGGCGATCCGCGCAGTGAAAAAAACTTTGTTTGCCAGCGAAAAGGAAAAACTCACTGCTGCACTTGAGCAGGAAGTCCAGCAACAAATGCCCTGCTATCTTTCGGAAGATTGCAGCGAGGGGATTCGCGCTTTCTTTGAGAAACGGCCCCCGCAGTTTCGCGGCAAATAGCTTCATATATTCAACGCTTGGTACGAATGACTGCCCAACGCGAAATCATTCAGCTTCGCATCGAGCACCGCACCGCTTGGATCACGCTCAATCGCCCTCCCCTAAATGTTCTAGACATCCCCATGATGGAGTCTCTGGACACAACCTTGGAGCGCGCAGCACCGAAATCAGATTTCGTGGTTTTCCAGGGCGCTGGAGCAAAAGCATTTTGTGCAGGTGCCGACGTTGCCGATCACGCTCCCGAACGCATCGAAAAGATGCTCTGCGCATTTCACGTGGTCTTTCGACGCCTGGCCGTTGCCGATTGCCTCACGGTTGCCGCTGTGCATGGCTACTGCCTCGGCGGGGGCATGGAGTTGGCTACTTTTTGCGATTTCGTCCTCGCCACGGAATCAGCGCAGTTCGGCCAGCCGGAAATCAAGCTCGGCTGCTTTCCTCCCGTGGCCATGCTGACGTTACCTCGTCGAATCGGCCTGCAAGCCGCAGCGCACCTGATTCTCACCGGCAAGCAAATCAGCGCGACAGAGGCGCACCGCCTCGGCTTGGTTACGCGCGTGGTTCCAGACCAGGAGCTTCACGCGGCCGTGGAATCGCTTTTGGGAGAATTGCGAACGCTGAGCCCAACCGTTCTTCATTTGACACGAAAGACCTTGGCGTGGCTTCATTCGGCGGACTTTTTGAAACAGCTCGAAGAGGTGGAGCGCGTATACTTGTCGGAACTTATGCAAACGCGTGACGCGCAGGAAGGTATTCGCGCTTTTCTCGAAAAGCGCGAGCCGATTTGGAAAGGAAAATGAAATAGCTAAATGGACGAATTGGAGATTACGCCAGCGGAACTCAAAGCTCGGTTCGACCGCGGCGATAATGTCGTGCTCGTCGACGTGCGAGAACCATGGGAATTCGAGATTTGCCGGATTAATGGTGCGAAACTCCTGCCGCTCGGTACGCTTGTGGCCAGCTTGAATACGCTTCCGGAGGTGGACGAGCTGATTTGTTATTGCCATCACGGCATGCGAAGCATGGATGCCGCGGCGTGGCTGCGTTTTCAGGGATTCGAAAGAGCCAAGTCCTTGGCTGGAGGAATCGAGCGCTGGTCGCTCGAGGTCGATTCCAGCGTCCCACGTTACTGAGGGCCGACCCAGCTGAAGGTACCCAGATACCCAACAGAAAGCGGCCGAAAAGAAAGTTTAACGGAGAAGCGAAAGAAGTCTTGCGCTGGCAATGAAATCACTTTCTGACAGAATCGTCATCGAGCAGGGCGACCTGACGGAAATGGATACCGACGCCATCGTCAACGCCGCGAACAATGATTTGATTTTGGGCGGGGGCGTGGCAGGCGCCATCCGCCGAAAGGGCGGGGACGGGATTCAGCGCGAATGCAACGAAATCGGCAGCATTCCCGTAGGGTACGCCGCGATCACCACGGGCGGGAAATTGAAAGCGCGGTTCGTAATTCATGCCGCAAGCATGCGGCTTGGCGGGGCAACGACGGCCGACGCGCTGCGAAACTCCACCGCACATTGCCTGAGGATTGCAAAAGAGCGCAGGCTAAAAAGCATTGCCTTTCCTGCGGTGGGCGCTGGCGTTGCAGGATTTCCTCTGGAAGAATGCGCGAAGATCATGTTGCGCGAAGCCGCGGAACATCTGCGCGGAGAAACCTCGCTCGAAACGGTGCACTTCGTTCTGTTTGATGATGACGCCCGGGAAATCTTCCAGAGAACGAGGAATAAGCTGCAAACGGAATTGTCTTCTGGAACCGCTGGAGCGAAAGGCGCGTGACGCCACTGGAAGAATTGCTGGCGGAACGGATTCGCCTTTACGGACCCATCCCTTTTGCCGACTTCATGCGCGAGTGCCTGTACCATCCGGTGCACGGGTACTACAGCAAAGCCGAATCGCAGCGTTTCGTGGATTACTACACCAACGTGGACGTGCATCCGATTTTCGGGCGGCTGTTGGCGCGAAAGTTTGCGGAGATGTGGGAGCGGCTCGAACGGCCAAAAGAGTTTTTGCTGGCCGAGGTGGGAGCGGGTGTGGGGCGGCTGGCCGGGCATATTCTGGATTTTTGCGAAGCAAAGCTGCCGCAATTTTATGGCGCAATGCGCTACGTTGCCGTGGAGCGTTCGGCATCGCGGCGCGCGCAGGCGCTCACGAGGCTGGATCGGCATGCGGCGTCGGGCAACCTGCGGATTGCGGCGGAAATCCCGGCGCAGATTCATGCGGGCTGTGTTTTTTCTAATGAATTGATAGACGCGCTGGCGGTACATCGCGTAGTGATGCAAGGAGGCGCGCTCCGGGAGATTCTTGTAGGCTGCGAGCAGGGGAAGTTTGTGGATGTGGTTGCCCCGGTCTCGACCTGCGCGATCAACGAGTATTTTGCGACGCAAGGCGTGACGCTAAGCGACGACCAGCACGCGGAAGCGGGACTTGAGGCATGCGACTGGATTGCGGAGGTTGGCCGGCGCATCGAACGTGGATTTGTGCTCACGATCGATTACGGGCATCGCGCGGCGAAGCTGTTTGACGAGCGCCACATGCGGGGGACCCTGTTGGCGTACCGCGGGCATCGAGTGAGCGAGGATTTCTACGCATCGCCGGGAGAGCAGGACTTGACGGCGCACGTGAATTTTAAGGCCTTGGAGACCTGGGGGCAGCGCTCGGGCCTGGAGACCGCAGAGTTTACTTCGCAAACCGCTTTTCTGCTGGCGTTAGGGCAACCCAATGAATTCGCCGACCTATATGATCCCGGACAGACCGAAGCAGATCAAGTTCGCGCTAGACTGCAATTGAAGACGCTGATCCATCCCGAGGGGATGGGGGAGCGGTTCCAAGTTATGCTGCAGCGGAAAGGAGCATTCTAAGGTTGGAGTGAGAAACTAATCGAGCGTGTGGGCGCAACCGGCGGATGAGCCATGCGACTCACTGCCACCCGTGGATCGAACTGGGCCGAATCAAAGTAGGGCGGTAATTCTCGTCCGCGTTGCTCATGCTGAGTGAGTAGCCATTGGCAAGGTAATCGGGGATATCGCGGTCATCGTGAAGCGGGATATGCGGGCCTTCCCGCGTCAGGCTCACGCGAAACCGATCATCCTCTTTATGGCGATGAGGGAACAGGCGGATTCCGGATTTCTTTCCCCGGCGGACGATGGCAAACAGCATCGAATGCCTCCAAAGAGATGCGGAGACGCCGACTATGAGCGCGTGCGAAGCCGAACGCAACCGGGCTACCTGTGGAAAACCGGGGATGGCTGTGGATGGCAGTGACCAAGGGCGCCGCACCGGGACCCTCAAAGGCTAGGCTTTCCTGGTTGCCAGGAACCGTGGTTCAATCTAACGCCGGGTTCGCGGGATAGGGGCTCTGCCGTCACTCCAAGGCGAAAGCAAAAGCCGCATGCAAAAATAGCTATCCGACATGTTCGTCGTTTTTCTGGGGGTGAAGAATGAAAGTTGCAACCTTGATCGCACGCTCTCTCGTTGGCTTGGTTTTTGTAGTGTTTGGTTCCAATGCCTTTTTGAACTTCATTCATGCGCCGCTCCCAACTGGGCTGGCGGGCCAGTTCTTTACAGTATTGTTTCAGTCGCACTATGTGTTCTTTGTGGGTGGGGTTCAGGTGCTCGGAGGAGCGCTATTGCTGGTGAACCGTTACGTCCCGCTAGGAATTACGCTGCTGGGACCGGTGATCTTTAACATCTTGTTGTATCACCTGCTCTCAGACCACACCGGCGGGCCAATGGCGGTGGTCGTGGCGATTTTGTGGGGAATCCTGTTCTACCGTTACCGGCAGAACTTCGCCAGCTTGTTTGTGCAGAAGGCGGCATAAAGCGAGGGAAAGAGCGTAGCCCAGCGCCCGCTGCGGCGGCCGCACTACAAAAGCCAAGGACAGAAAGAAGAGAGAGCGGAGAAGAAATGCTAGCTAGGGCGAGCGGGTGGACCATCGCTGGCGGTGTGCTGCTGGTGGGCAGCGCGGCGCTGGCACAGACGAACGCGAAGCAACCGACATACGAAACGGTGTTTTATCCCAGCGGGAAACTGAAGATCGAGGCGTATGTGTTTAAACCGGAGGGCGCGGGGCCGTTTCCGATAGTAATTTACAACCACGGATCGCGCGCCGGGCACGAGCGAGAAGAGCGCCCGTTTGCTTATGTAGGGGAGATGCTGGCGCACAACGGCTATATCGTGGTGGTGCCAGAGCGCCGCGGGTACGGCAAGTCGGATGGGGCGACGTTCATCGAAACAGTGGGAGAGGATCGCGGGCCGCGATTCGTCGCGCGCGTACAGGAAGAGACGGACGACATGCTGGCGGCAATGGATTTCGTCAAAACTCTGCCGTACGCAGACACGAAGCGGTTGGGAGTGATGGGATGGTCGTTTGGGGGAATTGTTAGCGTGTTCGGAGCTGGTCGGTCTACGGCGTTTCGCGCGGTGGTGGATCAGGCAGGCGCGGCGCTGACTTGGGACCGCAGTCCTGCGATGCAAGCGGCGTTGAAGGAGGCGGCGCATAAAATTCGGGTTCCGCTGCTGGGCATGGTGGCAGAGAACGACCGCACGACGGAATCCGTGAAGGCTGTGGTTCGCGAAGCGGAAGCGTGCGGCGCCACGACAAAACTTATTGTGTATCCACGCTTCACGCCGCAGGATGCGGCAGGTGTGGCTCCTGGCCACATGATTTTTGGGAGAGAGGGCTGGAGGATTTGGGAAGCGGACGTTACGGAGTTTTTGGGCAAATATTTGGGGGAACCTTAAAGGAGGGCGCAGTAGCGCCGCGCCCCACCAAAAAGAAGGCTATTGCGGTGCCGGGTCAGGCTTCTTTTTGAGGACAGGTTTTTCGCCGGAAGCTGGGGCCGGAAGCGCGCTAGCCGGCTTTGCTGGTTCCGTCGTGGCGGGCGTGGCCACGAGTTCGCCGCCACCTTCGGAATAGGGCTTCTTAATCAACCCTTCGGCGCGCAACTGGCATCCGCCCGTGTTGTCGTTGGTCTGTTTGGCCTTGCTATATTCGTTGACCCCGCGCTCGCGCTGACCGAGCAAATCGAAAACCTCTCCAAGATAGATGTGGCTCCAGCACTCGGTCCATTTTTCTGAAGGCTCGGGGACATTTTGCAGTGTCTCGCGGAATGCGTTGGCGGCGGCCTGGTAGTTTTTCTGGTAGAAGAAGGCTTCGCCCATGCGGAAATTGGCAAGCGGGCGGCCGGGCTGGATATTGAGCGCTTTTTGATATTGAGCAACTGCGTCATAAAACTTACCCTGTTGGGCCAGATCTTCGCCGCGAGCAATCGCAGCCCGCGCGCGGAGCGCGGTGCTGGATTTGAGAATGACGTTGTTGGGATCGACTTTAATGCCGAGGGGCTTGGGGCGCCCGAAAACGTCAATCGAGAATTGTGATTCCAAGCCGCTAACGTCGATGGTCTTGGTTTCAGGATTGCCTTCAGTGTCAATCCGCAAGTCCACGGGCATGTGGAACGTGTCGAGCGGCTGTTTGATTTTTCCGACGACACGGAAGCCTTTCGGCGTGCGATAAACGACATATTCAAGCGTGAATTCGGGGATGCCCGTGGAATTCAGCCACTGTGCGAAGAAGCTACGCAGATTCGGAGGATCCTGATTCGCCTTGGCGGAAGCCTGGACGCGGCGGTCCGCAAGATTCTCGAAATCCTCGATGTGGGAGGATTTCTCGGCGAACTGAAAATAAAAATCGTGCAAAGCGGATTTGAACGCCACGTCGCCCATCATGGCGCGCAGCATATGAAAAAGCATGGCGCCCTTGTTCTCGACTACAGAGCGGTAATCCGGGGAATACGGCGCGAGGCGGCCGGCTTGGCCGACTGGCGCGGCGTCCTCATACATTAGGGCCCCGACAGCAAATTCGTCTACGGCGCGCAGGCCGGCTTCCTTGCCGGTGGTTTGCTCGGCGTAGAGCGTTTCGGAGTAGCGCGCGAGACCGTCGCTGATCCAGACGTCATTGGGAGTGGCCGGGGCGACTTGCACTCCCCACCATTGCGAGGCGACGAGATGGGCGATGGCCCGGTCGCTGGCTTTGGGATCCCACATGTGCTGACTAAGAAGGAGAACGCCGGGAGCGGCAAATTCGCTTAGCGTGCCCTCGGGCAACTGAATGAGCGTGAAAGAAGGATCGGGGATGGGGCCAAACAGGTCGGAGAAAGTGACCGCGGCACGGGCAACGTCGGCGGCAAATTCCTGAGCGTTGGCGGACTGGTTGTGCGGAGCGTAAACAGCGACACTGATGCCTTCGGCCTGCTTGGGGTTCAGTTGTAGGTTGCCGGCGACAAACGTGCCATGCTGGGCGGTCCGGTTGCATTCAAAAGTATAAAGAAGGCGGCCGCCCTCGACGGCGTTCTTTCCGGCCATCGGCGTGGGAGCGGCAGCCTTGCCGGAGCCTGCGACAGCGAAGGTCCCAGGAACGTTCAGGCGGAAGGTGGCGGTGTAGCGATTGGAAGGGTAATTGGTGAGAGGGAACCAACGCGCAGGCAAGAGAAGATACGCGCCGTCCTTGGTAATGGATGCGGCGCGAACACCGGGCACGGGGCTATTCTCCTCATTGAACAGCAGGCCCGCGTAACTGAAAGAGAGCGTAACGTGGCCATTGGTGGCCACGGGGGTGAGAAGCTGAACGTTGACGAAGAGCGGGTTTTGGTTGTCGCGCTCAAAGGTGAGCGGCTTGCCCTCAGGGCCCTTAACTTCTTTGACAACCAGGTTCGGGTGGAGCTCAACGCGTACGTTGCTGGAAGCTTCCGTGGCAGTGAGGTCAATTTTGGCGGTGGCTGAAAGGGACTGGCCGATAGCATCAAGAGTCGCGGAAACGTCGTAGTGCGTAGCGAGAAAATTAACGGGACGCGGCGCCTGTGCATGAATCGGCGCGGTAGCGGCGGATAAAATGATAAGCGCGGACAAAGCGGTATTGCGAGCAATTCCTCGACTGCGGGTCATCGGACCCCTTTCCATGTGATGCATATCCCCAATCAATGTACACCTATTAGGATACCAAAGGACTCACTTTGCGTTGCTTTGGGCGGCTGCCAGCAGCCGGGCAATTTCGTCGGCGGCGCGTTCCACCGCCCCCGGAGGGCCAAGGAGATTTTGCACTTCTTGCAGACCGTGCAACATTTCTATGACGCGTGGGTTTTCGGTTGGTGAGCCGGAGAGCAGCGACTTCGCCTCGGAAGCGAGGCGCTGGGGCGTGAAATCGTCCTGAATCAGCTCCGGAACCACCGCTCGCCCAGCAATAAGGTTGACCATCGCAAAGAATTTGGTTCTTACCAGCGGTTTTGCAAGGCGGGCGGTCAGCGGCGAAAGGCGATAGACAACAATCATCGGCTTGTTGAGGAGCGCGGTTTCAACCGTGGCTGTGCCGCTGGAGACAATGGCAAGGTCGGCGGCGCCGAGTGCGTTGTAGGTGTCATTAGCGATAAAGCGGACGTCCCAGGCCATCGGAAAGCCTTTCTGAAGCCGCGCCGCATCCAGACCCGGAGCCACGGCGACGATAATCTGCGGCGGGCCGGGGATGCGTTCGCGGATTTCACGGAGTCCCTCGATGAGAACTGGGAGATGATGCGAAATCTCTCCGCGCCGGCTGCCCGGCAAAACCGTGATAACTCTCCCCTGATCCTGTAGACCATATTTCTTGCAAAAAGATTCCCGCGTCAAATTGGCCTGCACACTGCCGACCAGTGGGTGGCCAATGAACTTCACGGGTACACCTGCATCGGCGTAGAACTTTTCTTCGAAATGAAAAATGCAGAGCGCCTCGGTAAAGCGGCGACGAACCAGATTCACGCGCCAGGGCCGCCAGGCCCAAAACTGCGGGCAAATGTAATACACGTTTCGAATGCCTTTAGGGCGCAGCTTGCGCGCGAGCCGAAGGTGAAAGCCAGGGAAATCTGTAAGGATGGCCAGCGGCGGCTTGCGACGTTGAGCTTCGTCAACAAGATAGCGCATGGCGCGAATGAGAGATGGCAAACGCTTCAAGACTTCGGTGATCCCCACAACGGAGACTTCAGAATAATCGGTGATGATTTCGACGCCGGCAGCGCGCATCTGGGGACCGCCCATGCCGAAGAGAGCGACGTCCACGCGCTGCTTCAGAGCAGTGGCAAGCCGCGCGGCGTACATGTCCCCGGAGGCTTCGCCGGCGGAGAGAAGAAGCGGAATAGGCGGCATGTGCGGCGAGAAATGCGCTCAGTCGCTCGCCCGGACTGCGGGCGGTTCGGCTGCGCCGCGAGCTTCGAGCGGGAGATGCAGCTCCTGCTCCTTGTACTGGAGCTGATACAGACGGAAGTAAATGCCGCGCTGAGCGAGGAGCTCCTGGTGCGCGCCCTGTTCGCGCAAGCGGCCTTTGTGGAACACGAGGATGCGGTCCGCGTGCTGGATGGTGCTCAAGCGATGCGCAATAACAAGCGCCGTGCGCCCAGAAAGCAGACGGCTCAGGGCTTCACGGATTTGCAATTCAGTTTTTGTGTCGACGCTCGATGTGGCTTCGTCAAGAATCAGGAAGCGCGGATTGTGAGCCAGGGCGCGGGCGAAATTGATGAGCTGTCGCTGGCCGACGGAAAGCGTGGAGCCCCGCTCATTAACGCTGGTGGAGGCTCCATTCGAAAGGGAACGAATGAATTCGCCAAGGCCGACTTCTTCAAGTGCGCCCTCGACGGCCGCGTTTTCAATGTTCTGCGTGCCGAGGCGGACATTGGTTTCGATCGTTCCAGTGAAAAGGAATGGATCCTGCAGCACGATGCCGAACTGGCGGCGCAAATCCTGCAACTCGATGAGGCGAATGTCCTTGCCATCGAGAAGGATCTGGCCCCGCTGAATATCGTAGAAGCGGAGGAGCAGGGAAATCAGCGTGGTCTTGCCGGCTCCCGTGTGGCCCACGATCGCGAAGGTCTGCCCCGGATCGACACGAAAAGAAACGTCGCGGAGAACCCAGTCTTCGTCGGCAGGTTCAGGAACGTTGCGGTAACTGAACCAAACGTTGCGAAATTCGATTTCGCCGCGCGGCTGGACAAGTGGGACCGCGTGCGGATCCGATTGAATGGTGACCGGCTCGTCGAGCAGCTTGAAGATGCGTTCGGAAGCGGCCATCGCCGACTGGAGAATGTTGAATTTTTCGCTTAAGTCCTGAATGGGCCGGAAAAAGCGTTGTGCGTACATGGTGAACTCGGTTAGGACGCCGAGCGTAAGCGCGCTGTGCAGGATGCGATTGCCGCCAGACCAGTAGATGAGCGCGATCGTGGCGAAGCTCAAGAATTCCACGGCCGGGTAGAAGAGCGCATAGGCGAGAATGGCGTCGCGCCAGGCAAACATATTGTCGCGGTTGCGCTTCGAGAAGTCCTCCATGGCCTTGCCTTCGCGGTTGAAAAGCTGCACCACGCTCATGCCCGAAATGTATTCCTGAAGGAAGGCGTTGATGCGCGCGATGGCAGTGCGGATGCGGCGATTGGCGTCGCGAACATATTTGCGAAAAATCAGCGTGACAATCAGGATTCCGGGAAGGATAGCAAGGGTGTCGAGAGCCAGGCGCCGGTCGAGCTTAAAAAGCAAAGCGGCCATCACGACAAGGAGGAAGAAGTCGTTGATCATGGTGACCACGCCGGCGGCGAAAAGGTCATTGAGCGCGTCAACGTCCGTGGTGACGCGAGTGACCAGGCGGCCGACCGGGTTGCGATCGAAATAGCCCATCGGCAGCCGCTGCAAGTGGCCGAAAATTTCGCGCCGCATGTCGTACATGGTCTGCTGCCCAACGCGCTGCATGATGCGGATCTGGATGTATTGGGCGAGAAAATCGAACGCAAGAACAGTCAAGTAAATCAAACAAAGCCAAATGACGCCCATCCAAGCGCTGGATTCCGGCATCTTGTGATCCATCGCCGGAACAAAGTTGTTGTCGATGGCTTTCTGGAAAATCGCGGGCGGGGCGAGCTCGAGCGGCGTGACAATAGCCACGAGTGCGAGCGCCAGCACCACCCGCCAGCGGTACGGCTTCATGTACTGCAAAAGCCGCCGCATCAAGCGCGAGTCGTACGCTTTGCCTAACGCCTCTTCTTCGTGCTGCGTGCTCATGCGTTTTCGAGCTCTTCCTCGAGCAACTGCTTCTGGTACAAATCCGCGTAATAACCGCCGCGCTCGAGCAATTCATGGTGCGTGCCGCGCTCGATGATGCGTCCCTCGCGCAGAACAACAATCTGGTCGGCGTTCTGCACGGTGGACGTGCGGTGCGAAATCAAAATGGTGGTGCGGCCACGCATGACGCCGCGCAAGCCGGAGAGAATTTTCTCTTCAGTTTGCGTATCCACGCTGGAAAGCGCGTCGTCCAGGATAAGGATGCGCGGGTCGCGCACGATCGCGCGGGCAATGGCCGTGCGCTGCTTCTGACCACCCGAAAGCGTGATACCGCGCTCGCCAACCGCGGTTTCGTAACCGGCGGCAAAATCTTGAATGTCGCCATGGAGGCTGGCGATCTCAGCAGCTTCTCGCGCGCGTTCGGGATTGTAATCCGGCAAACCGAACGCAATGTTCCCGCCGACCGTTTCGCTGAAAAGATATGTGTCTTGCGGAACGTAGCCGATGGAGCGGCGCAGGGCATCGAGCGGCCAGTTTTGGATGGGATGGCCGTCGATGAACACAGTTCCTTCAGGCGCTTCCCAAAGGCGAGCAACGAGAGCGGCGAGCGTAGTCTTCCCGCATCCGGTTGGCCCGACAATGGCGAGAGTAGATCCCGCAGGAATTGTGAGGTTGATGCCGGAGAGGACAGCGTGAGGGCCGCTGCCATTGGATTTGCCGGAGCCATTGGACCCGTTCACGCCGGAAAGGGAAGTCGGGTAGGTGAAGGTCAGATTGCGAAACTCGATGTCGCCCTGCGGTGTCGCATCCTTTGGAAGGATTGCGGCGCGATCGTCGATATTCGGTTTTGCCGTCAAAATGAAATTCAGGCGGCCCATAGAAGCGGCGCCACGTTGAAAAATATTGGTCACCCAACCGAGCGCAATCATGGGCCATACAAGTTGGTTTAGATAGAAAAAGAACGCAATCAGCGCGCCAAGCGTGATTTGGCCGCTAAGAAGCTGGTGGCCGCCCTGCCAAAGGACAATGAGGAAACTTGTGCCGACCAGCGCTTGAAGCGAAGGCATAAACATGCTCCAGGTACGGATGAGGCGGATGTTGCGCGAGACGTACTCGCGATTGGGCTCGTCAAAGGCGCGCATTTCCGCTTCTTCCTGGGCATAGGCGCGCACAATGCGAACTCCGGAAAGGTTTTCCTGTACGCGCGCCGTAAGTGTTGCGAGCGCTGCTTGAATGGTTTCGTAGAGTTCGTGAATGGTTTTGCCAAAGAACCACACGGCAACGGCAACAATTGGCGCGGGGAGCAAAACCCAGAGTGTGAGTGAGGGCGACAACGCGACCATGACCAGGATTGCCATGATCATGGTGACGATCGTCGTGGCGCTGTACATAATGCCGGGCCCGAGGACCATGCGGACGGAGTTGAGGTCGTTGGTGGCGCGCGACATCAATTCGCCGGTACGGTTGCGGACGTAGAATTCGGGTTCAAGCGCCAGCAGCCGCTTCAGCAGGTCGCTGCGAATGTCGTACTCGATGTCGCGAGACACGCCAATCAGAATCCAGCGTCCGGAGAAGGAAAGCACTCCCTTGATCGCCACGCATAGAACAACGATGAGGCAGTAAATCCCGAGCGTCTTGCGGCTGTTTGGCTGGTAGTACGGTATCGCACGGCTCAGCGCGGACACGCGAGGAACGGCCGCGAGCGCTGGCGCTTTGCCCTTATCGGTGGAAGGTTCGAAGGGAGCAGGGTTGCCGGCAAGCGTGTCCGTCATCACGCCTGTGGCGAGCGGAAGCACGTTGGTCACAACCCCCATCAGGAAAACCACCAACAGCCCGATGACGATGCTCGAGGTGTACCGGCCAAGATACGGCATCAAGCCGCGCAAGTCTTTGCTTGGAGGTGGGTCCTGCCCGGCGTTGGATGCCGGCGCACTTGCGCGGGTCGTTGCCTCGCTCATCGCAGCTTGGACCTCGCGGCTTCAATGGATGCGGACTCGAGGAGGAAGTGTTCGTAAGTGCGGTCAAGCGACTGGTAGCGTTTCGTCTGAGGATTCCAGCGCACACCGATGGGCAGCACGTGCGAATCGGTGACACCCTTCAGCGGCGTGAAGTAAAGCGACAAACCCTTGTCGCCGTTTTGTTCGTATTGCAGCCGCCAGCCGGTCACGGATGTCAGGGGCGTCAAGCCGAGATAACCCTTCTGGTTCTTCAGATGCTCATCGCAGCGCAGGACTTCCGACCACTTCCCGTCGGAATTTTCGACGACTACCGCGCGCGTGATGATGGTTCCCGGCAAATTGTTCGTAGGCGTTTTCGGCACGACGTTAGCAGCGAGGAATTCCTGCTTGCCGTTTTTCGCCAGATCCCCGAATAGCAACACTTGCGTTTCTTTTCCGAGCAGGGACTCCGCCGCGGATTGAATTTCATCCGGGACGGTCGGCTCGGCAGGCTTTTCCTCCGCCTGTGCCGCAGTTTTGGGCGCTTCCGTACCGCAGCCGCCCAGGAGGATACTCATAGGCGCAAAACTCAGGCACAAGTGCAGCAGGATTTTTCCGGTTCGGACCGCCCCGGCACCGACTATCCTCTCTAGGAAGGACGGCGCGCGCCGCCTCCCGTTAGCACCCATACAGACATTCGATAAGGTCTTTTCCATCCCAACCTTGGGACCGCGATCCAACGATCGAATCAGGCTTCCCCTCTTTCCCCGGAGTGCGGAGGATTAGCAACCTCGGCGGCACTTCCGGATGCGCCGAATCCAGCATCAATCACACAATTCTAACTGCTGGCGGCGCTACTTTGGAAGGACTCTGCGGGCTCGAATTGCTATGGAGAAGCGGCCTAGCGCTGGGCGAGAATCCCATCCAGTCGCGCCTCCATATTTTCCTCACCTTCCGACCATAACTCCGTGCGTTCAACGGGCAGAGCCCGTTCGATGGCGTCCACCCAATTGAACAATTGTTGGATGTTTTCGCGCGTCTTGGCGTGATATTCCTTCAGGTTGTTGCTGGCGGCCATCCATTGCCGGAACGTGTGCTCGACAGGATGTTCGGAAGAATTGGAGGCACTTGGCGAATTGAAGTTGGAAGCAGTATTCGGAACAAGGAGACCCGCATGTCCGGTGAAGAAGTGCTCGAACCCTAAGTCCGCTTGAAAATGCCCTGCGGAGGTGGCAATTCCGTCATCATAATCGGGGCCGTGGCAAGTGAGTTCCAGGGGCTGAAGCGTGCGCTGCCATTTCAGCGTGTCCATGTCGAAGGTCCATAGGTCCCAGGTTGCGATAGCGATGTAGGCGGTATCGCGGTTGAGATGCTGAGCGGCCATGGCAGCGACCTCCGCCGCGCCAGCTTGCGAAGGGCGCAAATCCCATTCAGCGATGGGAGTTTCGCCAGCGTCGACGGCCTGTACAATCAATTCGTCGAAAGTGTCGTGGCTAGGGGAGAGAGGTGCAGTGGTCAAGAATCGCGCGAACTCGGGAATCATCGTTTCCAGAGAAAAGTCGCGCGTCCAGACGCGTAAATAAGCATGATTGGCCATTGCCGTAGAAGCTATGAATTATATCGGGCTCATTCGAAAGTAGCGAATCGGATAGCGCGGTACAGCTACTGCGGCACATCGCTGGGCCTGTTTCAAATCGAAGGCGCGAATCCTACGCTCCAGACTTCGCGCTTTTGGTCAGTGGTGAAGGCGGTTCCGTTGGCGGCGTGAAGTTCTTTGCGATTTCGCTAATCCGTTGCCGCAGAGAATCTCCGACGCCCTCGAACACTTGCGAGCAAGCGGAGCGAAGCTTCTCTTCCGCCGCCGCAGCAACACCGGCAATCATCTCCCGAGACTGGTGATCCAGCGATGCTACGGTAGCCAGCAGCCATTGATTGGAAACGCCTTCGAGCCGCGTCTTGTGCTGCTCCGCGGCTTGCTCCCCGATTCGGTCGTAAACGCGCTTCATTTCCTGCTGGTGCTCTTCGGTCATGGTTTTCCATTGTTCCAGCAAGGGAGCGAAACCCTCCGTCACGGTCTTTTGCGCTTCGGCGACGCGTGTTTGGAGGACTCCGCCGAGGGATTCGTGAAAGCGCTTCAGAAAAGCTTCCTGTTCGGAATTGACCTGCTGCGCAAGCTCGGTCCGCTCCTTGGCCGTGGAGCGTTTCAGCTCCTCGTTGTATCCGCCAAGCTCTTGCCGGGCAGTGTGCTGAATTTCGTCAATGAAAGCGGCCGTCGTAGTGTCAGCCGCCTCGGCGAAAAGAGAGCGGGCGCGTTCGAAAGAGTCGCGCACGACGTCGTTCATCTGCGTCTGCGTGTGGTGGAGGAAGCTGCGGCTGGAATGATCAAGCTCCGTGGCAAACACGCTGGAGATTTCTCCCGCTTTGTCTCTTAGCTGGCTTGCAGTCTGCTCGACGGCTCTTTCCGAATAGTTTTGGATCTGCGTCTGAGCCTTCTTCTCATACCATTCCGCGGACTTCTGGAGTTCGTCCACCACTTGATGCTTTAAGCCGCTGACTTTTCCTTCCATTTCCGCCAGCGACTGGCCAGTGATGGACTGTGAAGATTCGCGCAGGAGTTGCTCGACGCTGCCGAGGTTTTCTCGGAAGTGCCCCAGGGATTCGGCGAACGCCTCGTCGGCGGAGGCGCGGATGCGGTCCTGTTGCAGCGTCAGCGCGGCATCGACCAGAGAACGGCTGCCAGCAAGCCGCTGAATTGCCTCCTCGCTTCGTGTGATGTGCGGTTGTACGATCTCCTGGACTTGCCGTTCGAATTGCTGCATCGATCTGTTCGCTGCTTCATCAAAAGTCGACAGAATTCGAGAGTTGATCTGCTCGCCGAGAGATTCCGCCTCGTGATGGAGTTCGTTGCGGCGCTGAGCTAGTATCTCCGCAATCTGCTGGTT
>Ga0307471_100000942_pt1 | contig 15516 bp, 11 predicted proteins | sample atmos_gasesAM3C__2_FD_204566 | JGI IMG/M metagenome (GOLD analysis project Ga0307471, IMG submission 204566) | Hardwood forest soil microbial communities from Morgan-Monroe State Forest, Indiana, United States - atmos_gasesAM3C_515 | ecosystem: Environmental > Terrestrial > Soil > Temperate... | reverse complement strand
AGACAGCCACAAATTCCCTCCGACCTAAACTTTAGCATGTAATTTTTCGTAAAGCCTCGCGGTTTTCGCATTCGAGGATTGAATTCATGTGACGGTTGGCTATGAGATGGCGTCTAAAGTGACGTGAGCAACGGACGCCGGCTGGAACTCGATGCGATGCGAGGCTTGATGCTCGTCTGGATCGCACTGACCCATCTGCCCACTGCGGCAAGTTCGTGGGTAAATCAGCCCTTCGGCTTCGTGGGAGCGGCGGAGGGCTTCATTTTTCTTTCGGCGCTGTTCACCGGACGGATTTACTTCCGTATGGCGGAGCACGACGGCTATCCAGCGATGACACTAAAGTTGTGGGGACGCACGCTGCGCTTATATGGCTACCACGTACTCTTGCTAGCTTTCGCGTTTCTGGTGGCGGTGCCCATTGCCGCCCATGGAGATCGGCCGGGGCTTCACAATCTTCTCGATTTCTACTTCAACGCCGGCGCAAAGCAAGCTGTTACCGAAGCCGCTCTGCTCGTCTATCGGCCACCCTTGCTCGATATCCTACCTATGTACATCATCTTTCTGATATTTACATCAGTGGCAATTTCGCTGGCGGGCAGGCTCGGATGGAAACCGATCTTGTGGACGTCTTTCGCTTTTTGGGGGCTCGCTCAATTCGGCTTTCGCAGCGCCGAACACACACTCATGATGCGGTACATTCCTACGCGGATTCCACTGAACGAGATGGGGTCGTTCGACCTGTGGGCTTGGCAATTTCTCTGGTTCATAGGTGTGCGGATCGGCGTGCGTTGGGCCCAGGGAACCCTGTCGATTGAACCATGGGCCAGGCGAGCGGCTGTCCCCGCAGTGGTGATCGCTGGTTTTTGTTTCATAATTCGGCGGATGGTCGCGCACGGTCTAGAACTAAGAGGGTTCGAGTTTCTCTTTGATAAGTGGCATCTCGGGCCGCTACGTATGCTCGATTTGGCAGCGGTTGCAGCGTTGCTAATCGTCTCGCAACCGATAACAAAGCAGGCAGCGATACGGCCTCTGGTGCTGTTGGGTCAGTCTTCCCTGCAAGTCTTTTGCGTACATCTTTTGTTTTGCCTGGCAGGTCTCACGTTCCTGGGCAATGCGTCTATGCTGAGCGGATTGAAACAGATCGCACTGCTGACCATGACGTTTACGGCTATGTTGATCACAGCGATGATGTTCTCAAAGAGTGAGGCTAAAAACGAACGTCAAAAACAACATAAGTCTCCGCGGGAGCAGATCCAGCATGTGCAGCACTGAGGCCTGCGAACGTTTCAAGGTCCGCTCGGCGGATTGTCATCACAAAAATTGACGGCAGCGGTCTCCAACTTTGGCGGACTGGGATCGTTTGCTGCTAGCACCCGCTCGGGCTCGCACTAGGACAACTGTCTTCCTTGCCTTAGCGGATGAGACTCCAGGGATAGGTGCCGACATTGATTTTCATAATCATGTAGCTGAAGCCTCCGGTGTCAGGTTTGGGCTGGTGCGGGGTGTCGGGCGGAATGAGCAGCCAGTCGCCTGTCTTCACGTTGAAGGTCTGCGCGCCGACCACTGGTTGCCCCCGATATTCGCCCGGCACCGGTCCGTCCTTATCGATCAGGTTCTTCCGGTTCTCGATCTTCCCGCCAACGATCATCTGACCGGAGCCGCCGGTAAAAACATAGAAGTCGTAGGCGCCGGCGTGCTGCTCGGCATCATCCCAAACACTGTTTATTTTGGTGAGACTGAGCACAGGCTGGTCGCGATGGACGCGGTAGAGCATAAACATGGCGAAATTGCGGGTGCTCACAGAGACGGGTCCGCCGCCAAACGACTGGCTGCTTCCGCTGCCGGGCTGCGATGCGAGTTTTGCCGCCTTCTCCGCCATCTCCGTGTGCGCTTTATAGATGTCGGCAATGCTCCAATGCATGATGGGAGGCGCGTCAGGTGCAAGCTGCGGCTCGCTGGGATTGTTGAATCCGAACGGCATGATTTCAGGCTTGTTAGTTTGCGCCCCTGCCTGCTGGATCAATGACAAGTCATCGAAATGTCCGCTCAACACGGGTCGCGAGTCGGAGTTTGTGGCGTGGCCGGCAACGAACCCAAGCAGAGCTGCAGCAATGACGATTAGCGGAAATGAACGTTTCATATGACAACCCCCTTAATCGATGGAAGCGGTTCAGACTGGCCCTCGTCAAAACTCGACTGCAAATTCCAGATTATTTCTTCGGATCCGGTTTAGTTGCATCGAACCGAATCTCGTTCAGAAATTCCGTCTGATGCGGGAGTTCCGTCTTGCCGACCGGAAACCCGTTGCAGCTCAGAAGGTAAGCCAGGATATCGGACTTTTGCTGCCGATTCACGCGAGATGGCTTGTCCTGCGGCATGGTTCGCCGGATGCGCTCGAACAGATCGCCGAGAGGCAGGCCATTCCAGTTCGACAGGAAGGTGTTGCCTGCCAGTGCAGGAGTTTCACCACTACCCTTAAGCGAATCGCCATGGCACGCTGAACAGGCATCGTGATAAAGCGGTTGGCCGCGCCGAGCCTGCTCGTCGGTATATACGCCATCCCACACTGAGCGCATATCGGACGCAGTCACCGACTGCTGCGACTGGGCACGAGAGGTCAGCGGGAGAGTGATCACGAGCACAACGAGCGCTAACCGAGCAGCGCTTCCGTTTCTCATCTCGCCGTCTCGCCTTTCCTTCTCGCTATTCCTCCGACGGGAGGGAAAACGCGATGTACTCTCCGGAATAATTGCCTCCGCTCACGGCGATCACGACGTACTGTTTGCCGTTGAACATATAAGTCATAGGCGAGCCACTCTCGGGCGCAGGCATGTAAACCGCGCCGACCTCTTTGCCCGTGGCCTTGTCATAGGCACGTAGCATTGCGCCCCGGGGATGCTCCGCTGTCGTTGTGACCACACCGTCGCCCGCTATGACCAGCGTTTTCGTGACCAGGGTCCCGACATTCCAGGTCTCCTGCCCGGTGCGAGAGATGTTCACGCCTTTGAGCGCGGAGTTGTTCCGTATCAAGTCCGGCGTTTCGCCGTGCGGAATTTGCCACACGATTTCCCCTTTATCCAGGTTGATCGCGGATATCGTTCCGTATGGCGGCTTGATCAAAGGAAGGCCATCGATGGTTAAAGGGTTCCACTCATCAGCGCTTGCCGCCTTCCCCGCAGGCTTAGGTGCATCGGCGCTAGAGTCGGTTCCGGCGGCATTGATCATCCGCGGCTTCTTGCCCGCTGTGCCATACACATAGTTCATGTCCGACAGTTCCTTCGGCGGCGGAACTAATCCAATTGGCTCAAGGCACGCGTTGCAAGCGTAGGCGTAAAGGATGTGCGTTTCCGGGTCGTATGAGCCGCCAGGCCAGTTCGTTCCGCCATCCGCGGTTCCCAACGTCAACGTTGCCAGTGGCCCTTCAGTCTTGCTGGCGACCGGAGGCGTAAACACCGGCCCTATGTGATATCTCGAGACGATCTTTTCTGCCTGTTCACGAAGTTCAGGCGTGAAGTCGATCAACTCGTCCATCGAGACGCCGTTTCGACTGTATGCCGGAGGCCTGCTGGGGATCGGCTGGGTTGGCGAATACCATTCGCCCGGCACGCTGCCGGTTTCGACCGGCTTCTCCTCAATCGGCCAGACAGGCTTCCCTGTCACGCGATCGAAAACATATAGAAAACCCTGCTTGCTCGGTTGTGCGACGGCCTTCACCGGATGACCGTTGACGGTGATGTCGACGAGAATTGGCGCAGAGGAGACGTCCATGTCCCAGAGCGGATGGTGCACCAACTGGAAGTACCATCTGAGCTCACCGGTTTTCAGATCAATACAGACCAGGCTTTCTCCAAAAAGATTATTTCCCGGCCTGTGCCCGCCATAGAAGTCTCCTGTGGGAGATTCAACCGGCAAATAGACCAGCCCTAGCTCTTCATCAACAGTGATCTGCGTCCACACTCCGGTGTTACCGGTGTATTCAGCCGATCCGTTCAACCAGGTGTCGTAGCCAAACTCACCCTTTTTGGGGATCGTGTGAAAAATCCACAGCCGTTTGCCGGTACGCACGTCAAAGCCGCGCACATAGCCTTTGTTGTTACGCATGCTCGACGGGGTAAAGCCCTCGCGGAATGCTGCTCCGACGATCACCGTGTTCCCGGCTACGATGGGCGCCGAATGTAGTCCGATTTCTCCCGTAATCAGGTCGGGAAAAATAGTCTGATCGTCATTTAGCTTCAGATCCACAATCCCGTCCTCGCCGAATGATGGAACGCGAACTCCGGTTTTGGCGTCCAGACAGACCAGTCGGTACCCCTGAGTGATATAGAGAATCCGTTCTACTTTGCCGTCCGACCAGTACGCCAGCCCGCGGCCTGAAAGTTGCCGCGGCGCTGCGGCGCCGCGTTTACCCTCGCGCTCGCCATGCACCCAGAGCAATTCGCCGGTCGCAGCGTCAACCGCGATTGCGGCCCGGCGCGACCCTGCCGTGGTGTAGAGCACTCCGTTGACCATGAGCGGCGTGCCTTCCAGTTTGTACTCCGGACGATTGCCGAACATATCGGTCTTCAGGCGCCAGACCACTTCGAGGTCATTGAAATTGGAGGCATTGATTTGATCAAAAGGCCGGTAGCGGGTGCCGGCAAGATCAGCGGCGTAGGTAGGCCATTCCGTTCCCTTCGCGTGATACTGGCCGTAAGCTTCCAGCGGAATCCACGCCAGAACGGAAACAAGGAAGGGGAACAAGATCCGCCGCACGTGGCGGTTCGGATTCGTCTTCCGTTCTGATTTGGCGCTAACCCCGGCCATGTTTGCCTCGGTCCAAATCAAGACAGCCAGTCTTAGCCGAGTTGCTTCATTTGTTGCAAAGCCGCCTGCATTTTCCCCTTCTGTTCGTCACTGGCATGCGTATGCGGGGGTCGCGGATAGGTCTGCCTGGTGCCCATTTGCAGACTTAGGGCGTACTTCATCGTGCCAAAGTGATAGCCGCCGGCAGGCTCCAGCAGTTTTATTGCGGCATCGAGCTTGGCTAAAGGCTCGTCCAGACTCTTGCCCGCGCGTTTCGCTACGAACACTGCCGCAATCTGTCGCGTGAACAAATTGCCTTCCATAAGAATGGCACCCATGTCGTGGTCAAGCGCCGCCTTAAGGTTGGTCACGGTTCCCGTTCTCATATTCAGCGAGGGAAATTCATTCACAAAACGCTGGTAGTCCGGCACACTGTCGTCGGAATCCTTGATCCCGGCAAGATTGGGATATTTCTTCACACTGCGAAGCAACTCGATCGATATCGGCACGCCGCTGGTATCGGGGATGTGGTACAGGTTGATCGGAATTTTCACCTGCTCGAAGATCAGCGAAAAATATTCGGTGAGGCCTTGGAGGGGTGGATTCTTATAATAAAAAGGTGGGATGATCAACAGACCGTCGGCGCCGTTCTCTGCCGCATGCCGCGAAAGCTCTATCGTCTCCGGAAAATTCGACGTGCCTGGAGACACAATGATGTTGAGTCCATTTCGATGCTTGAACGCTGTTTCTGCGACTTGCTTCCGCTCGGCAACAGAAAATGACGGATATTCACCCGTCGTTCCGAGCACGACCACTCCGTCTGCGCCCGCAGCCTTGAAGTACGCCATCATCTCGGCGTAGACCGACTCATCGAATTTCAGGTTCTTGTCGCACGGTGTCAAAGCCGCGACCCAGAAGAGGCATTTGTTTTTGGCGGTACTTGAACCCTGCATGGCGGCTGACGTGCCGCCTCTGGCTTCCACCATAGTTCCCGCTCCGACGATTCCGAGCGCCGCGGTCGCGCTCACACTGCCCAGGAACGTTCTTCGTGTTGTCTGCATGGCGTCCCCCTAACCGCCAACGAAGTCTAAGGCAGCCCGATGGAAAACGCAAAGCGCGATATGGCGTACTGCAACGCCAAGGAGATTCCGCGAATGACACGTCGTCTCGTACGCCGAATGATATGATTCCATTGCGATTCCATCGCCCGAGACCTCCCGTGGATCAAGATAGTTCCTCACGGCGGCAGTTTGTCATCCGTTCGCTTTCTGGAATCGGTTCAGCGTGGTTGACACTCCGTTGGCCAGCCATTCTCGCGGCCCGCGACCACGCACACGCGGCCGCGCAGGCGGATGCGCAGGTTGCACTTCAATTTTTGTCGCCCGAGCAGGCCATCGAAATTGAGGCGGCCGCTGCCCAGATTATCCCTTCCGACGAAACCCCTGGCGCCCGCGAAGCCAGAGTTGTCTACTTTATCGATCGAGCTCTGGTCACTTTTGAACGTGACCAGCAGCCTGCTTACACGCGGGGATTAAAGGACCTTGAGAACAAAACAAAATCTCTTTTTCCGCAGGCCGGAACGTTTTCGAGCCTGTCGCGAGTCCAGCAGGTGCAGCTTCTTGAGGCAATCGAGAAGACTGAGTTTTTCGAATTGCTGCGGGTGCACACCATCATTGGATTTCTTGCGCGGCCCGAGTACGGCGGGAACCACGGCGAAGTGGGATGGAAGCTGATCGGGTTCGAGAATAAAGGGGTCTACTCTCCCCCCTTCGGCTACTACGACGCGGAAATCGTAAAAGGGAAATAGCCAAGCTTAGGAGTCAAAGGATGACCCGATTCGAAACCGCAACGCCCGTCGACTTTGTTGTCATCGGGGCGGGCGCCGCGGGAGGCGTGGTTGCGAAAGAACTTTCAACCGCCGGTTTTCAGGTGGTGGTACTGGAGCAAGGGCCCTACCTGCGAGCCGAAGATTTCGAACACGATGAACTCAAGAAGAAGCGGATCTGGTCGCCCCCCTACATTGGTCAAGACGTCCTGACCAATGATCACTCGTTGCAACCGAATACCTTCCGCAAGACGGCGAAAGACAAGGCCGTGCTGACGCCCGCCGTGCAATATGGAAGATGCGTCGGGGGAGGGTCGGTTCACTTCACGGCGAACTATTGGCGCTTCCACGAGATTGACTTCGTCGAACGCAGTCGCTGGGGTCCGATCGAAGGAACCGGCTTTGCCGACTGGCCCATCACCTACGCAGACCTGGAGCCTTACTATACAAAGGCGGAATGGGACCTTGGCATTTCCGGCTTGGCAGGCGCGAGTCCATTCGATCCTCCGCGTTCCAAGCCCTATCCCTTGCCGCCCTTGCCCGTGAAATCCTCCGGAGTGTTGATGGACAGGGGTGCGCGAAAACTCGGATGGCACTCATTCCCGGCGCCGCTGGCCATCCTGTCTCAGCCTTATCGAGGGCGGGAGGCATGCCACCACTGCGGTTACTGTATCTTCTTCGGCTGTGAGTGGGGCGCGAAGTCCAGTACGCTGGCCAGCGTAATCCCGATGGCCGAGGAAACCGGACGCTGTGAAGTCCGAACTGGTTGCTATGTTCGCAAGATCTCGACTGACAAAGGCGGGCGGGTTGATGGAGCGGTCTACTTCGATTCCCAGCGTCAGGAACAATTTCAGAAAGCAAAGGCGGTGGTCCTTTGCGCCAACGGTGCGGAGACTCCCCGCTTGCTGTTGCTCTCGAAGTCCAACCTGTTTCCCGATGGGCTGGCCAACTCGAATGGACTCGTAGGCAAGTATCTGATGTTTGATTGCGATTCCGGAGCGAGTGGCATCTTCGAGCATCCTCTGAACGAGTACAAGAGCGTGGTTGTGACTCGGGTCATCCACGATTTCTACGACTCCGATCCGAAGCGCGGTTTTTACGGTGGTGGAGGGATGGACGCTCGCCTGGAGGCCTATCCTGTTGAGTACGCATTGTTCAGCGTGCCGCCCGGCACACCGAAATGGGGAGCGGGCTTCAAGCGTTCATTGCAAGAAAACTACAACCGGCAGCTGATGATTCTGACTCATCTCACCACCTTGCCACTTGAGTCCAACACCATCACGCTCGATCCGGAAGTCAAGGACGCCTGGGGCCTGCCCGCTATGCGTGTGACTTACAAGAATCATCCCGACGACTTGAAGAACATGGCGTTCTTCAGCGACCGGGCACTTGAACTACTCGACGCGGCGGGAGCACAGAAGAAGTGGGCAATCGAACCGCAGGAAAGCACGGCTTCCGTGCACCTGATGGGTACCTGCCGCATGGGCAACGATCCGAAAACGTCAGTGGTGGACAAATACCACCGTGCCCACGATGTCCCGAACCTTTTCATCGTGGATGGCAGCAGTTTCGTGACCAGCGGGCGGAACCAGCCGACCTGCACCATCCAGGCCCTCGCCTATCGCGCTTCCGATTACATTGCACGCATGGCAAAAAGCGGAATCATTGAATAGCTCTTCGCACAATCGTGCAGGACTCTCCGGTAAAGTCACGCGCTACCGAATCGCACTCGAACAGCAAGCGTACGACCTGTGAACGATTAACCTGAGATTGGCAGCGATACTCGGTTGGCCTACGAAGCGTCCGATTGCGGACTTCCTAGCCCGGATCTTGCGGCAGGCATTCGGCATGTGAAGAGCGTCTGCCGGCTGGGAGTGCGAGTCGGCAATTGGCTGAAGGCGGAGGAGGGTTGTTCGGCGTTTGCGTCGGCTATGCCTACGTTACAAGCCTGATGGGAACACGATTAACAGGAGACCCGCGGGATGTGGCGCTCAGAGACGCACTCTACTCTGCTATTCCGGGTTTGCCATGCGCGGTTGAAAGACGAGTTGCATAGCGACTGAATGCGAGAGCTCATGAAGCACCTAGGAAAGACACGACCGTTTTGTTAGCCCGACGGAGGGAATTTTGTGGGCATATTTGTGGCTTGCCACTCGCAGCAAGACTTCGCCTTCATTCCATCAATTCCTTCTTTGGAAATGATGGGAACCATGATCAACGCGGCAATGGGGTCTGCCCACCACCACCCTAGTGCAGCGTTCAGAAGAAGACCCGCCAGCAAAATGACGGACAAGTAGACACAGAAATCGGTCTGCTTAGCGTCAGCACGCATCGCGGCACTCGCCAGTGCGTTGCCCACTTTCTTTTTTGCGCGAGATAGGAGCGGCATCACGATGAGAGAAACGCACGCCAAGGCTATACCGGGGATACAGTGTTCTGGCTGTTTTCTGCTTAACAGATCGGAGGCCGATTCGTATGCCACGTACACGGCGAGAGCGAGGAAGCAAACGCCCACAATCCTGAGACTAAGTTTCTCGTTCCGCTCCCGCTTTTCCTCGTCGGCATCGACCGACATCCTCCAAAGCAAGGTGCTCCCCGACGCGACCTCAATGAAGCTATCAATTCCGAAACCCACGAGCGAGACGCTACCTGCCATCGCTCCGAAGATAACCGCCACGAGCCCTTCGAGGGTATTCCACGCGATGGTGAAGTATTCGAGTTGCCTTCCACGTCTCGCAAATGCCTGACGGTTTAGCGCAAGTTCCGCCATGACGGCATAGTAGCAAATCTGACTGCTTCAAGTTCGCGCAGCTACCATCTCTTTATTCTCCACTTGAGGCTGCAACATGCCGCGTCGCAACGCTCGCTCCTTCATCATCACGAAGAAAACCGGAACCAGAATCAGCACGTGAATCGTTGACGTAATCATTCCTCCAACCATGGGAGCAGCAATGGGCTTCATCACGTCCGAACCGATGCCATTCGCCCAAAGGATCGGAATCAAGCTGGCGAGAACAGCACAGACTGTCATGAGCTTTGGCCGAAGTCGTTGCACGGCACCCTCTATGGCAGCCTCCTCAATCTCGGCGTTCGAAAGTGGACGACCTGAAGTCAGCCGTTTATCGAGTGCTTCGTGCAGATACACGACCATCACGACGCCCGTCTCCACCGCGATGCCAAAGAGCGCGATATACCCCACCCACACAGCGACGCTGAAGTTGTAGCCAAGCAGCCACTGCAGGATCAGGCCTCCGGTCATCGCATAGAACGTAGGGAAAATGAGGACCATCGCCTCGGTCAGAGAGTGAAAGACCATGTACAGGAGCAGAAAGATCACGAAGAACACGACGGGCAAAATGATCTTGAGCCGCTCCTTTGCCCGGAGCTGAAATTCATATTCGCCCGACCACTGGTAGGTGTACCCCGCAGGCAATTGCAATTTCTCGTGAAGCCGCATGCTCGCTCGGTCTACGAAGCCGCCATAGTCAGCGGTATTAAGATCAATGTAGACATACCCGGTGAGTTGCCCATCTTCGTCGCGGATCATTGCCGGACCGCGTGAGAAAAACACTTTGGCCACTTCGGCAATGGGGATCTGAGCACCAGAGGGAGTTGCAATCAAGACCCGGTTCAGCTCTTCGAGGTTGTCGCGAAAATCGCGCTGGTAACGGACGTTGATCGGATAACGCTGGCGCCCTTCGATGTTCTCGGCGACGTTCATGCCTCCGATGCCGAATTCCACAGCTTGTTGCACGTCGGCGATCGTCAAACCATACTTCGCCGCCTCCGCGCGGTTGACCTCCACGTTGATGTAGAAGCCCTGCGACACTCGCTCAGCGAAAACGGAACGGACCTGCGGTAATCCCGTGAGGATTTGTTGTGCCTGCGCCCCGAGTTGCTGAATCTGTTCCAGGTTCGGGCCCTGAAGTTTTATTCCCACCGGCGTCTTGATTCCGGTGAGCGCCATGTCAAGACGGTTTTGCACTGGCATGGTCCAGGTGTTGGTCAGTCCCGGAAATTGGAGCTTCTCATCCATTTCGCGGATGAGTTTTTCGTAGGTCATTCCCGGACGCCATTTCTCGCGCGGCTTGAGCATCACCGTCGTGTCATACATATCGAGCGGAGCATTGTCTGTCGCGCTATCGGATCGCCCGACGGCACCAAAGACGGTTTCCACTTCTGGAAATGATTTGATAATTCGGTCTTGCGTCTGCAAGAGCTGCGACGCCTGAGTGATCGAGATACCTGGCAATGCAGTAGGCATATACAACGAAGACCCTTCAAACAAGGGCGGCATGAACTGACTTCCCAGCTTGAACATCAAGGGAAATGTAACCAACAGGAACATTAAATTCAGCAGCAGCGTCGTTTTACGGAATCTCAAACAGAGTCGCAAGATTGGCAAATATATCGCCTGCGTAATCCTTGAGATGGGATCCTCGGATTCGGGACGCAGTTTTCCCCGAATAAAGATCACCATGAGAATCGGGACCAAGGTAATGGCCAGCAAGGATGAGAAGCCCACGGCGAGAGTCTTCGTCCATGCCAGGGGACGAAACATGCGTCCTTCCTGGGCTTCCAGCAGGAATACCGGGAGAAAAGAGACGACAATAATGAGGAGGGAGAAAAATAGGGCCGGTCCGACCTGTTTGGCGGCGTCAATGAGAATGCGCGCCCGCTCGCCCTCCGATGCCGGCGCCGGCCGCCCAGACAAATGGCGATAACCATTTTCGACCATGACGATGGCGGCATCCACCAAAACACCAATCGCCAATGCCAAGCCGCCCAGCGACATGATGTTGGAGCTGACGTTCAGGTAGTACATCGGAATGAACGAGATCACGAGGGCGATGGGCAGCGTAAGAATCGGAATTAACGCGGAGCGGAAGTGAAACAGGAACACAATGATGACCACGGAAACGATGATGGCTTCCTCGATCAGGCTATGTTTCAGAGTGTTGATCGATTTGCTGATCAATCCTCCACGGTCGTAGCCGGAGACCACCTCAACTCCTGGCGGCAACGATCCCTTGATCTCAGCCAGCTTCTTCTGAACCCCGTTGATAACGTTGAGCGCGTTCAGCCCATATCGCATGACAACGATGCCACCTACCGTTTCGCCTTCGCCATTCCACTCGGCGACGCCTTCGCGGATGTCTGGGCCAAATGAAACCGTGCCCAGATCCTTAATGAGCACGGGCGTACCGCTCTTTGCCATCACCGGCACGTTCGCTAGATCGTCCAACGATTTCAGGTAGCCGAGGCCACGCACCATGTAACGCGTGCCACTCAGTTCGAGCACCCGCCCACCGACTTCGTTCGTGCTCGACTTCACCCGGTCGATGACCGTGGACAGCGAAATGCCGTATGCGAGCAGCTTGTTGGGATCCAGATTGACCTGGTACTGGCGCACGAATCCGCCGATCGTCGCTACTTCGGCCACGCCCGGCACAGTCGCCAGTTGATAACGGAGATGCCAGTCCTGAATACTGCGCAGGTCAGCTAGGCTTTGCTTGTGACTGTGATCAACCAGCACGTATTCATAGACCCAACCGGCACCGGTGGCGTCGGGCCCGATGGCAGGATGCACGTCTGCCGGGAGTCGACCGGCAATCGTTTGCAGATACTCCAGGACCCGAGACCGGGCCCAGTAGATGTCAGTTCCGTCTTCAAAGACCACGAAAACGTACGAGTCGTTGAACATGGTCTGCGCGCGCACTGCTTTCACCCGTGGCGCGGCCAACAAAGCGGTGACGATTGGATAGCTGACCTGGTCTTCGATGATGTTGGGTGGCTGGCCTTCCCAACTGGTGTGGATAATCACCTGCACGTCGGAAATGTCCGGCAAGGCGTCGAGCGGGATATGGCCAAGAGACCAAATTCCGGCCAGGGTGAGCAGAAACACTCCTGTAAAGACCAAGAAACGATTGCGGGCGCACCACTCAATGATTTGGGAAATCACGATTACATACCTCCCGTGGCATTGACCGTGAGCTGCTTGTTGGCAATCGTCTGTCCGTTTTGTTGTGCCCGGATCGTGACCTGCCACGTGCCGCCAGAACCGAGATCACCCTTGCCTTCATACATTCCGCCGCCTTTGTCGCTACTATTGACGATGGTTTTCATCGCGGCCATTCCCATCGCCGGCATCGCGGCCATATAGAAAGTCACAGTCACACTGGCGCCCGCGATCGGTTGTCCGTCTTGTCCGGTCAGATTCACGCGAACGATGTTGCTGCCCTTGTGCGGCGGGTCGGGATCGGTTGTCAGTTCCACGGTTGCTTGCGGTTGTGCCGGCGCATTCATTGAGGCAGCTTGACCCGCACCAGGAGGCGGAGGAACAAAGGCACCGGCAGCTGCTTGCAATTGCGCCTCGGAGTCAATCAGGAAATTTGCGGAAGTAACAATTTGCTCTTGAGCCTTGACGCCTTTCGTGACCACCAGTTCAGCGCCGACTTGCGGCCCAAGCTCCACTTCCCGCGGCTCAATGCTGCCGTCGCCGTCATCGACGAAGACCAAGTTTCTGGTTCCGGAATGGAAGACTGCGCTCGCCGGAACCACCAACTGGCGGCCCAGAGGCAGTTTGGTCCGAACATTCACGTACATTCCCGGTCTTAACTTCAAACCTGGATTCGGGAACACCAGCCTCACCGGCAGCGTGCGCGTGTTCATGTCGAACTGGGGCAGGATGTAATCCACGCGCCCGTTGAAGACCCGACCGGGATACGCGTCAACCGTGACCTGTGCCGGATCATCCGGTTTGATTTTCCCTGCATCACTCTGGAATGCCTGGGCAAGCACCCAAACGCTGGAGAGATCAGCCACGGTGTACAACATGGTTTCGGGCTGGACGTACATATTGGGAAGCGCGTTCTTCTGCGTGATGTATCCCGCGACCGGAGAATAGATCGTGAGATCCGTGATGGGCTTTCCACCCTGGTCCAGCTTCTCGATTTCGGCTGGAGAAACGTCCCATTGCAGTAGCCTCTCTTTTGCGGCGCTGAAAAGCGTCGAGGCACCTAAAGCTACACCGCCCACGTTGCTTCCTTGCAAGGTCTCCGCATTCTTCTTGGCGATGAGATATTCCTGTTCGGTCGACACCAGATCAGGGCTGTAGATTGTGAACAGCGGCTGACCTTTGCCGATGAAATTGCCAGTGGCGTCGGCATAGACCTTGCGAATCCATCCCGTGAACCGCGTCTGCACGTAAGCCTGACGGCGCTCATCCACCTGCACATTGCCGTAAAAACGCAGCTCGGAACTGACGGCCTTTGATTCAACTCTCCCCAACACCATGCCAATGCTCTGCATTTGTTGCGGCGTAAGCTGAATCGGAGCAAGGGGGGTCTCCGCCATGCTGCCGCTCCGCATCTCGCCCGCAGAAGGAGCCTCGGAACCCGAGACATTGGACATATCCTGCATGGCCGCGGTTGCGGAGTCGGTGGCGACCTGCGACATCGCACCGACGCTTTTCAAACGCCACCACAAGAAAGACGCAATAACCGCAAGCGTGATCGTGGCAACCGCAGCAATCCAAAACGCGCGGCGATAGATATTGGGTTCACTGGTCCTGAAGTCCTGGTCGTTCATAGCGACACCCCCGTGAGGCGTTCCAGTTCCGCCAACGCCGATTCGTGCTCCAGCAATTCATTTCGGTATTCAAGATCGAGATTCAAAACATCGAGAAATGAAGAAAGCAGACTCTCGAAATCTTGACGGTTGGATTGATAGGCAGACAGGGCGGACCGAAACGTGGTATCCGACTGCGGGACAAGACCATCACCGTAGATTTTCAGGCGCTCTTCCGAAGTCTTGGCGCGTACATACTGCTGCTGGACTTCAGAAAGAACACGCTGCGATTCAGCGTCCAACTCTAGCCGAGCGCGCTCCTGATTCTGTTGCGCTTCCGCCAGTTCGGCCTTCTGCCGTCCGCGATTCGGCAACCGGATACCAAACGTCGCCATGTAGTAGTCCCTCGTCTCGCCGTTTGTGTGCTGATACGCATACTGCACGTTGAAATCGGGACGAAAATTCTTGTGCGCCAGTTCGACCTGCGTTTCCTGCTGGCGGATAGAAGCTTCTCTGGAACGGACATCTGGGTTCTGCTCACGGGCGCGCTGCAAGAGTTCCATAGCAGTGAACGGAAGTACGCGCAGCGTGAGCGTTTCCGAAACGATATCCGGGGACTCCTGAGGACGCCCCAATAGCTGCTTCAGCTGGGCTTCCAGCAGCCCTTCCTCCTGATGGTGATGCGCGACCTCTTGCAAGATCTTCGTGTGCTGCAGTTGGGCCTTCAGCACATCCTGCTGATTTCCCTGACCGACGCGATATTGTGCTTCGGCCGCCTCCTGCACCTGGTTCAGCAGTTGGTCACTCTTCTTCAAAACGTCGAGCGTTTGCTGAATGTAAGCTAGGCGGAAATACACCACTTTGAGATTTCCGACCACTGAACTGCGGACCGAATCGGTTTGCTCTTCCATCGATTCAGCCCCGTGTTCCGCCACGCGCGCTCGCAAATCCCGTTTGCGCGGAAATGGAATGTCCTGCGACGCGCCAAAACCGATATAAGCGAACTCACTGTTGCTGTATCCCGCAAAGGGTCGTGGACTTCCAACACTAAACTGCTGCACCGACACTTGGGTTTCGGGAAATGCTGAAACCTGTTTGGGGATATACCGCGCCGCCTGCGCGCCGTGATAGGCAGTAGCAATCTGCGGGTTTTTTTGTTCTGCTTCCTGCACCAACTCACGCAGAGACGTGGGTGTTTCCTGGTGCTCCCTGGGCGCGGATTGAGAACCAGGCGGCTGCGAAGGTTCAGTCAGTTGCGCTCTCACGTTGGCAGCAACGAGCGTCGTTCCAACCAATAGGACCGCACGAAGCGACGAAATACGGGCACACCCGAAGAGACT
>Ga0307471_100000941_pt1 | contig 15519 bp, 14 predicted proteins | sample atmos_gasesAM3C__2_FD_204566 | JGI IMG/M metagenome (GOLD analysis project Ga0307471, IMG submission 204566) | Hardwood forest soil microbial communities from Morgan-Monroe State Forest, Indiana, United States - atmos_gasesAM3C_515 | ecosystem: Environmental > Terrestrial > Soil > Temperate... | reverse complement strand
CGGATAGAGCCTTCGCCGTGCAATACGGGATTGCTCGCGTTTGAAGGCTTCGAACGAACCCTCCGTGGGGCGATAGCCTGTTAGTGCTGGCGCCAATCCTGCGGACACGAACCACCTCCTGGGGAACGAATCCCCTCCTCGCAGTCCTTCGTGCGTCGGGTTCCGGCTTACTCGAAGCTGCCGGTAACGCCCTGGAAGCCGTGCATCGCCTGTTTCCAGAGCCACTTCATGACGCGAGCGGCGCTGTAGCAGTAAGCGACGTTGTAGCCGAGCGTTGAAAAGCATTGCGGCTCGCAGCCTTGCTTCATCTCCGCAAGCTGCTTCACGTCAAATTTCTGATTTTCGACGGTGCCCCAGTCATACTTCGCGTTGTACATGGGGAAGCAAGGCGAGAGGGTTCCGTTCGTGCGGATGATCAACCAGTTCTGTCCAGCGCGGCAGCCCCAATGCTCGCCGACACCGCGCATGAAGCCCTTCATGTTCTGCAACCGGGGGATGGAATCGACCATCTTCCAGCCCTGGCGCTGTTTGTCGATCAACCAGTCCAGCAGGTCATCGACAACCGGAAAGTCTTGCGGCCGAATGTACGTGTCATTCTCATGCAAGTGTTTGAAGTGGTCCTGCTCCATCATAGGCGCTTCGTTGATGTGGAAGGTGATGGAGATGCCGTTCTCGTGCGCGATCTTGGCCAACTCTTTCACGTCCTCGATGTTTGTGCGGCAGATGTTGGTGTTGAAAAACATGGTATAGCCGTAGCGGTATTGGCGTTTGACGAGATAGTCGAAATAGGTGCGCACGTGCTCCAAAGCTTTTGGCAGGCCCGGTTTTTCCTTGATGGTGTCCACGGCGAAATTGATGGTCGCGATGCCAGCGTCGGCGAGGCGGTCGGTTACTTCCGGCCGCAGAAGGCGAGCATTCGTGGCGAGGTAGACCCAGAAATCTTTCTTTGCGGCGTAGTACACGACTTTGTGGACAAAGTCCGGCCGCAGAAGCGGCTCCCCGCCGGTGGGAGCCAGCACACGGCACGGCGTGGTTTCGAGCCAGTCGATCGCGCGCCGAGCGGTGTCCTCGGACATACCTCTTACGCGATTGTCGTAAGACCAGCAGTAATGACAGTCGAGATTGCATTTCCATTCGGTGAAGAGGTAAGCGATGATTGGCTGAAAGTCTCCGGGAAGAACGCGAGACTTGAAGTAAGGAAACATCCAGCCTTTCATGGTCTTCAGGATCTTTGAAGCCGGCCAATGACGCTTCCCGGTGCGAACCACGGCCTCGTGCGCGGCGATGTCCTGCTCGTCGAGATCGTGGTACAGCTCCGGGTATTGAGGAAACACAGGTTCGGGCAACGTCTTGGCTTTCCTCAATTCCGGAGGATGCGACGACGGATCGTGCGAAGGTTGTTGCAGTAGCTCATGCAGCGGTACGTCGAGTCGGAACGGCTGAGTTGGTAGAGTGGGGAACTGCTGCAAGTCGGACATTCTATCTCCCTTCCTTCTTGGCCCCCAGCTAGCCGAGCGGGCGGCCGAAAAGTATGCATTCGCACTTCTGGGTACGCGTGATTGGATTCACGACCCTGGTAAAGAGGCACAAAAAAGTTGAAGGAAGACCATCCCCTCCATGGTCTCGCCGGCCGCCCATCGAAGAGCAGGCGAAGGACGGAGAGCGAAATCTGTATCTTTTTGCACCGTTTCAATATCAAAATCTTCCGGGGCATGCAACCAGGTTTCGACGAGCTCCTTGAGCGCGGAGTACCGGTATCGGGCTGGCGCGATTTCGACAGCTCCAGGGCCAGGAAGTCTCAAATAGACGAAGTGAGTGTGGGGACGTGAAGGATCCAAGTTTCGCTCTGGTTACCGGCGCTTCCCAAGGACTGGGAAGAGTGTTCGCACAAGCGCTGGCGAACCGCGAACAGAACGTGGTTCTCGTTGCCAGGTCGCGAGACAAGCTGGAAAATCTGGCTAATGAGTTGCAGCAGTCGCACTCAGTTACTGCCAGAGTGATGGTATTTGACCTGACTTCTCCTTCCGCAGGCCAACAGCTCGCTCAACAACTGCGCGACCGGAAAATTGACGTAAACCTGCTTGTCAACAATGCGGGCTTCGGCATCCGAGGACCGTTCCAGACCTTACCATTGCAGCGCCAGATGGAAATGATCCGGCTGAATAACGACGCCGTCGTCGAGCTGACGTATTCCCTCTTGCCCTTGTTGATGGAACATCCGCGAGCGGGAATCATCAACGTGTCGTCTGCGGCTGGTTTTCAGCCGATTCCTTATGCCAGCCTGTATTCAGCAACGAAATCGTTTGTAACAAATTTCTCTTTGGGGCTTCAGCATGAGCTGCGATCGAGCGGAGTGAGCGTAGTCACACTTTGTCCTGGCCGCATTCTTGCGGATAGCCACGCGGGGCCAGAGGAAAACGCCAATCGAAAGTTTGGCTTCATTTATCAAGCGGCCGAGGATGTGGTGCGTGAAGCGTTGGAATCGCTGGCGAACGGCGGCGGGCTCGTGATTCCCGGTTTCATAAATAAATTCAGCGTTTTCGCGCAGCGGTTGATTCCGCGCCGCGCTGTCCCAGCCCTCGTTGCAAAGATGTCCCGGCAGTGACACCGCGCTGCGCAGAAAGTTGCCGGGAGTCTCTGCCAAGACCCTAGAGCACTTCCGCCCGCCGGAATGTGCACATGCGGCATCTGCGACAAAATGACTTGCCTCCAGGAATCCGTTCGTTCATTATCCAATTCAACGATTCCGTTGAAAGCCAGTTGATTTTATGTGTCGTTCCGGCGTCCCCGGGCATCAGAATATAAAACGAAACAGGGAGTACCGAGATTTCACAACCGGTTTCGATAGGCAGGTGCATTCTCGTTCCAGCAGGAGCGAGGATCACGGCCTGGAATGGGGATGAAAGGGACTGGCCGTATGCGTCTCTCGGAGTTACATAGACCAGGGGCGGCGTCTAAGCACAAGCTTGTGTTCTGCGTTTTGCTGGGGATTGCCTCAGGAGTTATCGCAGGTGTGGCGCGCGCGCAGACGGCGCCACAAGAATCAGCGCAATCCTTGAGCGGCGCGATTCGAGGCACGGTGAGCGCGCCCAGCCAGGAGGGAAAACCAAATCCCCTCGAAGGCATCCGTGTCGAACTGGCGAAGAGCAGCCAAGGTTCTGCGCCCCTTGCAACCGTCACTGACTTCGCGGGACATTTCGAATTTACGGAGGTGGCCGAAGGCACGTATACCCTTCGCGTGAAGCAAGAAGGCTTCAAGCCGTTTGCCGAGACCGTTTCGTTTAGTGCTAATCAAGCGTTAGTGGCCGACATTACCCTCGCCCTCGACACGATAGTGGATAAGGTCGAAGTCAAGGAGCAGGCGGCAAGCCTTCCGACAGAAAGTTCTTCCCCGGCTTCAACCGTCAACAACACGCAGTTGGAAACGCTGCCGCTAGCGCAGCAGAAGTTCCGGGAGGCTCTGCCGATCGTCCCAGGCGTGATCCGCACGCTTGACGGAAAACTAAGTGTCAGGGGCACGTCCGAGAATCAAGGAATGTTGCAAGTGGATTCGGCCAAGACGGTCGATCCAGTAACGGGGTCATTCTCGATCCCCGTGCCAATCGACGCGATTCAAACGGTCAGCGTCGAAAAAACTCCCTTTAGCGCCGAGAACGGAGGATTTTCCGGCGGGTTGACGACCATCGAAACCACGCCGCCTCCGCGCGACTGGTTCTACAAGGTGAAAGACTTCAACGTCAGCTTGCGCGGCAAGAACGGCCACTTCGTTGGCATCTCACAAGCGACGCCTCGGGTTTCGTTTGGGGGCCCGATTGGCGATGGCAAATTGAGCTTTTCCGAGGTATTCGAGTATGACGTCAGAAGGGATCCAGTGCGCGGCCTGGCTTGGCCCAGGAACGAAATCAAATCCCAAGGCTTCAATTCGTTTACTCGCGTTCAAGCGATCCTATCTCCGCACCATGTAATCAACGCCGATGTGAACGTCTTCCCGATGCGCACGGAGTTCGCCAATATCACGGCTCTTGTGCCGCAGACCGCATCGTCGGATTATGACCAGAAGGGCGTTTCGGCGGGAATCTCAGATCTTTACAGCTTCCACTCAGGGGCATTGCTCAGGCTCGCATTGCGGTATACACGGTTTGACAGCAACGCCCACGGTCAGGGACCGGCGGACATGCTGGTCAATCCCGAAGGCTGGGATGGCAATTTCTTTAACTCCTGGACAAGAACGGCCAATCAGTTTGAAGCGTACCCAACGTTTCAGTTTGCGCCGAAAAAATGGCTTGGCCGGCACGAACTGAAAATTGGCCTGGATGTGACGCACCGTTCTTACGACGGCAACAGCTTGTCGCACCCGGTTCAACTGCTGAGAGAGGACAGGACGGTCGCAGAGCAAATCAGCTTTACGGGCAACGGACTGCTAAACGCTTCGGCCACGGACGTGGAGGAGTTCATCCAGGACCGCTGGATGGTGAACGACCGCCTGTCGATAGACGTGGGAGGGCGGCTGACCAGTGAGACGGTGGGGCGGGCTGGGGCGTTTGGGCCGCGTGTGGGGCTCGCGTATTCGCCAAGGAAAGACCAGAAGACTGTCTTTCGCGCGGGAGCAGGGTTGTTCTATGACCGCGTTTCGTTGCTGGAAGCGGACTTCGTTCACAATCCGCAGCGCACCGTAAGCCTCTTTGACGCAACGGGAAATCTCATCGGAACGCCGATTCCTTATTTCAACGCCTACGTCGGAAGCGGGGCCGGCCCATTTGCATCCCGAGTGCGTTCGGGGCCTGACACCAGCCCCCGTAGTTTCGTCAGCAATGTCGAAGTGGACCGACAATTGTGGGCGAACGCGGTCCTTCGCGTTAGCTATGTCTACAGCCAGACGCGCGACCTGTTCGTTGTGAATCCCGTCCCAGCAGTGTTCGGAAGGGCGGGCTTGCTGGGCCTCTTCAATAACGGCCAAGCGAAGTATCACGAATTTGAGACAACGCTGCATTTCCAGCCTTTTCAGAATGCCGACCTGAACGTTTCTTACATCTGGAGCCGGGCGCGAGGCGACCTGAACACCGTGTCCAGCGTTTTCCTTCCCTTCGAGCAACCTGTGATTCGGCCCAATGTCTCCGGCGTTCTGCCTTCGGATGTGCCTAACCGGGTGGTCAGTTGGGGAGTGCTCCACCTGCCCTGGGCGCTGACGGTGAGTCCTGTTATTGACGTGCACACCGGCTATCCCTACTCCAATATTGACGTGATCCAGAATTACGTAGGAGTACCGAATGGCTCGCGCTTCCCTACGTTCTTTTCCGCCGATGCGCAGGTTTACCGGGATTTTAGCCTGCACCTGCCTCTCGTGGAGCATGGGAGCCGGCATAAGGTTCGCGTCGGCCTGTATTCAATCAATCTTACGAACCATGGCAATTTTCGCGAAGTGTACAGCAACGTGACTTCGCCATTTTTCGGCAGGTTCACCGGGTTCCAGCGGCGTGTGGATGGCTTCATTCTCAGTTTCGCTGACTGAATGGGCGGCGCGGAACCGGAGAAGGGAACGCGGAGAGAAAGGAGCGATTTCTGATTATGGTAGTTCATGCCGGACGAGTTAGAGAACTGGTCGCATTCGCTTTTGTTTTAGGAACGACTTCAGTAGCATCGATGGCGCAGGGCCAGAGCTTCGTCAGCCAGCCCCCAGCGGAGGACGGCCGGCTGGCCTACAGTGCTCCAGCGGGTCCAACGGGCGATGAAATTGTCGCAAAGATGCTTGAACGTAACCGCTTGCGAAGCGAACAGCTGCGACGGTACTCGGCAGTCCGAACGTACGAGATCAGAAACCCAGAAGGCAAAGTAGCCGCACAGGCAGTAGTGCGCGTAGACTACCAGGCGCCCGACAAGAAAACGTTCAACAAAACCTCCGAAAAAGGATCGGGAATTGTGCGTCACCTGGTGTTTGATCGCTTGATCCAGAGCGAGAGTGAGACGTCTTCTGGCCGGGAGCATCGCAACAGCGCGATAACGACCGCGAACTACACGTTCACGCTGTCCGGGGAAGAGGACGTCGGCGCGTATCATTGCTTCGTTCTCGTGGCGGCTCCGAAAAGCAAAGAGAAGTATCTGTTCGAGGGGAAAGTATGGATCGACGCGCAGGACTTCGCGATTGTGAAAATCGCCGGCCATCCTGCCAAGAAGCCATCCTTCTGGATCAATCGAGCTGATTTTGTGCGGCAATATCAACGAATTGATGGCTTTTGGCTTCCTTATCGCGACGAGACGTTCGTTGAAGTAAAGATATACGGGCGAAGAATATTCACCGTCGATCATCAACAATATGTCGTTAATCCTGCTCCTCTTCAAGCGGAGGCTGGCGATATGAGCGATGAGGACTAGCGATTCGACGCACTCGCACCAAGACGCTCACACCAGGCATGACGCTTAGACCGTGAAGTCGGAAAGACTAACGAGCCAGCCACAGCGCATACCGAATTGCTTGGAACACTGTCCACTGATGGTGGGCTCGCAGGATGCGATACCACTCTAGCGGGGATAGGGGTTTCATGATTGCACTCCTTTTGGCGGTTTTCTCCACGTGGCTGCTGGCTTTGGCCATGGTTCGCGGTCGTCAGTGTAAGGGCGCACAGAACTATTGGCGGTTCGGAACATGCTTAACAGCACTGGCGCAATAGATTGATTGTTCATGTTGTTGTCCCTCCCCAGATCGGATGCGCTTCCGGCCGACAATTCAATCGCGTCCATGTTGTACTTTCCATGATGTAGAACAGACAGCGCATCACGAGATGGAATGGTTTTTCGCTACTACTGAAGGCTTTCTACGGCGTACCTCTATCATGGTAGGCTGGGACACCTATCCGTCCGGCGCGGGCTTCGAAGACTTCATGTCTACTCCTGGAAGCTGGCAAATGGAGCGTCACGGTTGTACGATGGGGTAGACTCCCAAGAAATGGGCGCGTTCCACAAGGTGAGCGGACGGAAAATACCGCACCGCCGAGGATAAAGTTGACCCGTTTCGACCCCTGGCGCAAGCGAGTTTGCTTTCGTCGTCTCGACCGGCGAAAGCGGAAGAGAGCCACGCGTGCAGCCTTAAACCGTCTCGCCCGAGAGAGGGCTCTTCTCCTCATCGTTTGCGTCTTTCTAAATGGCTGTCGCTCCAGGGAGCACAGCATTCCAAGACCAACTATCGAATTCACCAGGCTCCCGCCCGCAGCGGAGGGCGGTCCCGACAGGGTCGACACTATCGAAGGACGCGTAATCGGCGGACAGCCCGGGCAGCAAATCGTTCTTTATGCCCAGTGGGGACCCTGGTGGGTGCAGCCACTCGCCGATCACCCATTTACGACAATTCAGCCGGATTCGAAGTGGAGCAACTCAACACATTTTGGAACGGAATATGCCGCTTTGCTTGTAGATCTGGAATACCGCCCGCGGGCGACATTGGACCTTCTACCGGGCGAAGGTGCTGGAGTCATCGCCGTGGCCATCACGAAAGGCAGGCCCGCCCTCTGGCAGACGTGGCGGTTTCTGGTCGGCATCGGGGCCGCTTTGGCGCTCGCAGTTGTGACCTTGTTTCGCGTCAGGATGCATCGAGTGACCCAGGAACTCAGCCTTCGCCTTGAAGAAAGGCTCGGGGAACGCACGCGCATCGCGCAGGAACTGCACGACACGCTCTTGCAGGATTTTCTCAGCGCCTCCATGCAACTTCACGTCGCAAACGATCAACTGGCAGCGGATTCACCAGCCAAACCGCTCGTGACTCGCGTTCTTGATGTGATGGGCCGCGCCATTGAAGAGGGCCGGAATACCGTGCAGGGCCTGCGGTCGTCTCATAGCGGTTCTCAGGATTTGGAGCGGGAGTTTTCGCGGATTCATCGAGAGCTGTCTATCACGAAGCAAGCCCAGTTTCGTGTGATCGTGGAAGGAGTAGCGCGGCCATTGCGGCCAGCGATTGGCGATGACGTGTTTCTCATTGGCCGCGAAGCGCTGGCGAACGCATTCCGTCACTCCGGCGCAAGCGAAATTGAAATCGAACTCGAATACGCGGCCGATCAATTGAGGCTTCTGGTGCGCGACAACGGTTGCGGAATCTCCAACGAGACCCTGCAATCGGGCGGCGATGGACACTGGGGCTTGTTGGGGATGCGCGAACGAACGGAAAGAATTCGCGCAAGGCTGAGGATTTTGAGCCGTGTGTCGGCTGGGATGGAGATTGAACTGTCCGTCCCAGGTCATATCGCATATATTCCTCGAGACTCTGATCGTCCCCCGAGTTGGCTCTCACGACTGCGCCCGAGAAAGGCGAAGGGAACAGTTTCACCCCTCGAAAGCGAGCACGTTGGATGAGTGAACCTGCGCGAATACGCGTTTTCAGTGTGGATGACCATCCGCTTCTTCAGGAGGGGCTTGCCGCAATCATCAACAATCAGCCGGACATGGCGCTGATAGCCCAAGCGTCCACCGCACAGGAAGGCATCCAGCTATTCAGAAAGCACAAACCAGACGTAACGCTTATGGACCTCAGACTTCCGGACAAGAGCGGCATCGACGCGATGATAGCCGTCAGAGCGGAATTTCCCGAAGCGCGTATCATTATGCTGACGACCTTTGAGGGCGACGTGGAAATCCAGCGTGCGCTGGAGGCGGGAGCTCGCGGCTATATGCTCAAGAGCATGCCGCCCAAGGATCTAGTTGAAGTGATTCGGCAGGTTCATGCGGGAAAGAAACGCATCCCCCCGCAATTGGCGGCACAGCTCGCAGAACATTTGAGCGACGAAGACCTGACGGCGCGTGAAATAGAAGTCCTCAGCCAAATTGCCGGCGGAAACCGGAATCGCGACATTGCGGAAAAACTGTTCATCACAGAGGAAACGGTAAAAGTTCACATCAAGCACATCATGGAAAAACTGGGGGCAAGTGATCGCACACAAGCCGTGGCGATTGGCCTCCGCCGCGGAATCATCGAACTGTAGGAATCGGCGTCCGCATACAAACTCATACCTCAAAAGTGGTACGAAAAGATGCCGCAATGTGGGGTTTCAGCGGGCTGCGCGTTAGGTATCCTAAATCCCTGTGCGTTACTGAGGGCGCGCCAGGAGATACGCGCTGCAAAGATTATATTCCACGTTTCCGGGTGGCAGGCCCGGTATAGGTTTGTTGCTTTTGCGCGCCGCAGTTGGTTTTGCTGCGGCCTCTGCGGGGGTTCTGTATCTCTCAGGCCCTCCCGACACTTCTTTGGAGAAGGGGGTGATTGGTTTGGTCCTAACTGTGGCTGGCGTAGCTCTCGCAATTGGGTTTCTCACTCCGTATGCGGGTCTCTTGGTGGGGCTATGCTTTCTGGGGATCGCCTTTTCATGGTTTCCCGCGCCCTTCTGGGGTTTACACGACGCCAGGCTGGTGTCTTTTGGGATGATTATTACGGCTGTCGCGATTGCGTTACTCGGGCCGGGTGCGTTTTCCCTCGATGGTCGCATGTTCGGGCGGCGCGAAATCGTGATTCCGCGCTCATCGCCTCCACCGGAACCCTGACTGCCTGCGTTTCGAGAGCTAATTCTTCTACGGAGTTCAGAACCCTGTTTGGGACTTGCCAAGCAACGTCTCCAACAACCAAAAGTGGTACGCCGAGCCACCCCCGGAGTGGTACCCAAAAACCATTCCATCTCGTGATGCGTTCATGGATTTCATCCTCCATAGTGCGGTGCGAAAACAAACTACCGTGGGGGGGCTGCATGATCTTGGAAAACTCAGCGATTTCGACCCGAAAAAAGAAGACTCGTTTTGCCGTATCTAAACCACAGGAGCCTGCGGAAAAGAGCCTAGTGGATGCCGCCAAGGGCGGACACTCGACGGCTTTTGGCGCACTTTGTGAGCGATATGCTCAGCAACTCCTTCGGGCCACGCATCGCATAACTAGAAATCGCGAAGACTCGGAAGACGCGGTTCAAGATGCGATGATGAGAGCATTTGTTCACCTCAGGGATTTTGACGGCAGATCGAGCTTCTCGACCTGGCTCACGCGCATCGCGATTAATTCGGCGCTCATGATTCTACGGAAAAAGCGAACTTCGGTGGAGGTCGCCACAATTGGCGCCGATGATTTTGGCGTGGATAATCCAGTATACGAAGTAGCGGATCGTGCGCCAAATCCGGAAAAACAATACGCGCAGAACGAAGAGCAAAGAATTCTGAGGAGGGCCATCCGCAGCCTCCGACCATCGCTCAGGGGCGTGGTTGAGGCTCAGCAATTGCAAGAGCGCTCGATGCGGGAAACCGCAAGGGCGATGTGCGTCTCAGTGGCCGCAGCCAAGGGACGGTTGTTCCATGCGAAGGCCGCGCTTCGCAAGTCGCCGGTCCTGAGGCTAATGCATCGGCCTCGACCCAACAGTGAGTTTCGCATTTTGTCGGCCGCGTGATGAGCGATCGCAAAACGCAGCGAAGGATGGTTTGTATTTCTGAAAGGAGCATAAGGGATGGCAAAGAATAGCACAGCTGCAGCCAAGGCCTTGGTACGGGCCAGTTCAGAGGCAACGGCGGACTTAACCAGCGAGGGTGTGGCAGAGATCTCCAATGAACTACGCCATCTGCTCGCCGACGTGTTCGCACTTTACGTCAAGACGAAGAATTTCCACTGGCACATGAGCGGGGTTCATTTCCGCGATTACCATCTGCTCCTTGACGAGCACGCCGAGCAGATCTTCGACATGAGTGATGATGTCGCGGAACGAGCCCGCAAGATCGGCGGCAACACGCTTCGGTCAATCGGCGACATCGCGCGGCATCAGCGCTTGAAAGATGACGACAGAGAATCTTTGAACCCAAGAGACATGTTGATTGATCTCCGTACCGACAACCGTGAACTAACCCGGTTTCTGAGGCTGGCGCATGAGATTTGTGAAAAGCACAACGATGTCGCGACAGCCAGTCTGATTGAAAACTGGATTGATCAAACAGAGCGCCGCTGCTGGTTCTTGTCAGAAGTAGTTAGTGGGCAATAGGAGCGGCTCGCTGGGTTTTCGGTGCTGTGGCTGGAAGGAGCGTGCGCAAGAAAGAAACACACTGCACCGCTTGAATTAGCTGCGCAGGAGAAAAATACATGGCCACAATTACCACCAAAGACGGAACACAGATCTATTACAAGGATTGGGGAACAGGCCAGCCGATCGTTTTCTCACACGGTTGGCCGCTGACTGCGGACGACTGGGACGCGCAGATGCTGTTCTTTGGGCAGCATGGCTATCGCGTCATCGCCCACGACCGGCGGGGACACGGACGCTCCACTCAGACGTGGGACGGCAATGAGATGGACACGTACGCGGATGATCTGGCGGCGCTCACCGAAGCGCTGGATCTGAAGGATGCGATTCACGTCGGCCACTCGACCGGCGGCGGCGAGGTCGCCCGCTATCTCGGTCGCCATGGGAGCAAACGCGTGGCCAAAGCGGTGCTCATCAGCGCTGTGCCACCGCTCATGCTGAAGACGGAAAGGAATCCTGGCGGCCTGCCGATCTCGGTTTTCGACGGCCTGCGGGCGGCACTTGTAGCCAACCGGGCGGAATTTTACAAGGACATCACGCTTCCGTTTTACGGCTACAACCGCCCGGGCGCAAAGATTTCGGAAGGGATCCGCGAGCACTGGTGGTTGCAGGGCATGATGGGAGGAGTCAAGGCCCATTATGATTGCATTAAAGCATTCTCGGAGACCGATTTCACGGAAGACCTCAAGAAAATCGACATCCCTGTCCTGGTTATGCATGGTGACGATGATCAGATTGTGCCGATCGGCGCTGCCGGTCTTATGTCCGCCAAAATTCTCAAGAACGCAACGCTGAAGGTCTATCCGGGCTTTCCACATGGCATGCCCACGACCAACGCCGACCAGATCAACGCCGACTTGCTCGCTTTCGTACAGCGCAAGAGTCAAGCGTCAGCATAAATTGATTGCTGAAGTGCCGGACGAAAGATGCTAGGTTAATTAGAACTGAGGAGGCATCTCATGGGCACGGGGCTAGGGGCGTTTACACTTTTTCACGTGGCGCTGAGTCTAGTGGGGATCTTTACTGGCTTGGTCTTGCTCTTCGCGTTGTTCTCCGCGAAATACTCGAATGGCTGGACAGCGACATTTCTTGTTGCTACGACTGCGACCAGCGTAACCGGGTTCCTTTTTCCATTTCACAAATTCTTGCCTTCCCACGCCGTCGGTATCGTCTCCCTGCTCGTGTTGGCCGTGACGATTCCGGCCCTGTACGTTTTTCATTTGGCAGGTCCTTGGCGCCGAACGTACGTCATCGGCGCCGTTGTCGCCCTTTATCTCAACGTTTTTGTTTTAATCGCCCAGCTTTTCATGAAGATTCCCGCGCTCAAGGTGCTGGCGCCTACGCAATCGGAGCCCCCGTTCCTCGGGGCGCAGGTGGTGGGCATGTTGGTTTTCATTGTACTTGGGACTCTCGCGGCTAAGCGCTCCACTGTCGAAGCTGCCCAAGCGGCGTGAGCGCCTCATCGGCCTTAAAGGATTGTCTGTATCCTCCTCGACTGACGCAGCATCAACTTATTCAATTGAGCGCTAGTCGAAAACAGAGAGTCTGGACAACGGGAAGGTCCCACTGCCGGAGCTGACCATGAATACACTATTGAAATACAAGTTTTGGATAGGCGGAGCGATTTGCCTGGTCGCCGTCGGCTTGATCGTTGGAGCCATGCGCCCAAAGCACGTATCGGGAGCGCAGCCGGGCGTTTCGCCGGAAGTTGAGGTAGTGCAGGTTGAGCAAAAGGATGTTCCGATTTATGGCGAGTGGATCGGCACGCTGGACGGATTCACAAACGCCGACGTGCGGGCCCAGGTCACGGGCTACATCATGAAGCAGGCCTACCAGGAAGGCGCGTTCGTCAAGAAAGGCCAGTTGCTCTTCGAGATTGACCGCCGGCCCTTTCAGGCGGCGCTCGACCAGGCCGAAGGACAGTTGGCGCAGGCCAAGGCCTTGCTTGCCAATGCGCAGGCAGTTCAGGGCAGAACGCAACTGGATGTGGAGCGTTACACCCCACTAGCCAAGGAACAGGCAGCCAGCCAGCAGGATCTGGACAACTCGGTTCAGAACAATCTGGCCGCCAAGGCAACGGTGCAGACAGCCGAGGCGCAAATCAAGACCGACGTGGCAGCCGTCGAAACGTGCAAGATCAACCTCGATTTTACACGCCTCGTTGCGCCCATTGACGGCATCGCGGGGCAGGCTCAACTTCAAGTAGGCGCCCTGGTGAACCTAAGCAGCGAGCCAGTGACCTCCGTCTCCACCGTCGATCCCATCAAGGTTTACTTCACCGTGGGCGAGCCTCAATATCTCGCATGGCGAAAGCGCTTCCCGACGGAGTCCAGCCGCCTGGCCGCCGACAAGAATCTGCGTCTGCAACTAATCTTGGCGGACGGTTCAACATATGCGCACGAGGGGTCATTCTATTTCGCTGACCGCCAGGTGAATGTGGGCACGGGTGCCATTCGAATCGCTGGGTTGTTTCCTAATCCGGGTAATGTTCTGCGGCCCGGCGGTTATGGCAAAGTTCGCGCTGTCATCCGGCTCCAACAGGGCGCGCTGCTTGTTCCTCAGCGCTCGGTGTCAGAGCTGCAGGGCGGCTATCAGGTCGCCGTTGTGGGTGGCGACGATAAAGTAAGCATTCGAACGGTGATGGTTGGCGACCGCGTTGGTACCCAGTGGATTATTGCGGAAGGGCTGAACCCAGGCGAAAGAGTTGTCGCCGAAGGTGTTCAGAAAGTGCGGCAAGGCGCGCACGTGAGCCCCAAGCCCTTTGCAGTAGCTGAGAGCAGGTAATCCCATGTCAAAATTCTTCATCAATCGCCCCATCGTTGCCATGGTAATTTCCATCGTCCTGGTGCTCGTTGGCACCTTGACGGTCCTTAGTCTTCCGATTGCACAGTTCCCCAACATTGCGCCGCCGGAAATTCAAATTCTCGCCACCTACGTCGGTGCCGATGCGCAAACGCTGGAACAAGCCGTGGCCACGCCTCTCGAGCAGCAAATGAGCGGCGTAGACAACATGAACTACATGTATTCGCTGAATACCACCGGAAACTCGTCGACTACCTTGATCGTCGACTTCGACGCGAAGACCGACCCCAACAACGACTTCATTCTCGCGCAATCTCGCGAGACGCAAGCCGCCTCCCAGCTTCCAGTGGACGTTAACAATTATGGAATCACTGTGCGCAAGTCCCCCACCGCACCTTTGATATTGTTCGACCTCTACTCTCCCCACGGAACCTATGACGCCACGTTTCTGGCCAACTACGCCTACATCAATCTTGTCGATCCATTGCTCCGATCATACGGTATCGGTATCGTCAATGTTTTCGGCGCCGGGCAATACGCGATGCGTATGTGGGTGAAGCCCGACCAGCTGGCAAAGCTCGGCGTTACCGTTCCCGAAATCATCAGCGCTGTTCAAGCGCAAAACACCGTCAACCCAGCCGGAAAAGTGGGGGGCGAGCCTGCTCCCAAGGGCACGGAATTTACCTATGCAGTTCTGGCGCAAAGCCGGCTTGTGTCGCCCGAAGAATTTGGACAGATCGTGGTGCGCGAAACGCCTGATGGCGGCACTGTGCGTGTGCGTGATGTGGCTCGCATCGAGTTGGGATCGCAGGACTACAGCATCGCCGGGCGCTACAATGGCAAGCCCAGCGCCTGCCTTGCACTCTATCAGATTCCTGGCTCGAATGCGGTCGAAGCTGCTGCCACTGCGAACAAGCTAATGAGCCAGATGAAACAGCGCTTTCCAGAGGACCTGGACTATGTCGTTGCCCTAGACACTACGCGGGCCGTCACCGAAGGCATCAAAGAGATTGTGATCACATTGTTGATCGCGCTGGCTCTGGTAATCCTTGTGGTTTATATCTTTTTGCAGGGCTGGCGCGCCACTTTGATTCCGCTGCTAGCCGTGCCCGTCTCGCTCGTCGGAACCTTCGTTCTCTTTCCCGTATTTGGATTCTCCATCAACACGCTTTCTTTGTTTGGTCTGGTGCTGGCGATCGGGCTCGTGGTCGACGACGCGATCGTCGTGGTCGAAGGTGTCGAGCGTCACATCGAGGAGGGCATGACGCCGAAAGAAGGGGCTTTGAAAGCCATGGAGGAGCTTTCCGGTCCGGTCGTAGGAATTGCGCTGGTGCTGTCAGCCGTTTTTGTGCCCACAGCGTTCATTCCGGGGATCACAGGCAAGCTCTATCAACAATTTGCCGTCACCATTGCGATCTCCGTTTTGCTTTCCGCCTTCAACGCGCTAACTCTCAGTCCGGCGCTGGCGGCGCTGCTGCTCAAGCCAAAGAAAGAAAGCGGCGGGTTGCTGCGAAAATTCTTCGACTGGTTCAACCGAGTTTTCGATCGCGCCACCGAGGGCTATGTAGGGTGGAGCGCCGTCCTGGTGAAGAAAACCGCGGTAGTCGTCGTGCTGCTGGTTGTTTTTGCCTCGGCAGGCGGGTTTTTCGCCAACCGAGTTCCTTCGAGCTTTCTTCCCGACGAAGACCAAGGC
>Ga0307471_100000940_pt1 | contig 15519 bp, 10 predicted proteins | sample atmos_gasesAM3C__2_FD_204566 | JGI IMG/M metagenome (GOLD analysis project Ga0307471, IMG submission 204566) | Hardwood forest soil microbial communities from Morgan-Monroe State Forest, Indiana, United States - atmos_gasesAM3C_515 | ecosystem: Environmental > Terrestrial > Soil > Temperate... | reverse complement strand
GTCGGCGGTAACGGAGACGGACGGGTTGTACGTGATTCCCTCGCTAAACCCGGCGATCTACACGCTTACGGTCGAGGCAAAAGGCTTCAGCACGGCGAAGCAGATTGCAATCACCCTCCTGGCGGACCAGACGCTGACGGTGAACGTGGCGCTGAAGCTGGGCTCGACGACTGAGACGGTGACCGTTCTGAGCGATGCGCTTCAGGTGGACACGTCCACATCCACGCTCAAGCAGGTGATCGAGGAGCAGCGGATTGCCGATCTGCCGCTGAATGGGCGAAACGCGGCGCAACTGACGCTGCTGGTGGCAGGCGCGGTGAACTCGCCGAACGGCGGAGCGGACCAGGGCGCAACAAAGACCTTCCCCGGGGCGGTCACGTTTTCCGCGAACGGTTCGCGGCAGAACACGATCAGCTACCAGCTCGACGGCGGCAACTACGTGGATGAGTACACGAACGTCAATCAGCCTTTCCCGTTCCCGGATGCCCTGCAAGAATTTAGCGTGCAGACCACCAACTACAGTGCCGAATACGGCTCAAACGCAGGCGGCGTAGTAAACGTCATCACGAAGTCGGGAACAAACAAGTTTCACGGAGACGCTTTCGAGTTCAACCGCAATCCCGCGTTCAATGCGCAGAATTTTTTTGCGACGCCGACGACGCCGGACCGCATTAAGCGTAACCAGTTTGGCGGAACACTGGGCGGCCCGATCATTCACGACAAAACATTCGTTTTCGGCGGCTACCAGCGCACGGAATTCCGAAACCTCGTCCTAGGCAGCCAGAAGGTGGTCGGACAAACCGACATCACGAATTTCCTGAGTCCGAAGACGGCGGCGTGCCCAACGTGCGGCGCACCGACGACAGCGGCGACGGGCCCGGCCGGAGTAATCGATTCCGCAGTTGCCACCCTGTTGGGGATCGATCCGAATACCGGGGCTGCACTGTCTTCTCCGAAGTTCAGCCTCACTGGCAGTATTCCGGCGGGATCGAATCCAACGGTGCCGTTCTCGCGGCCGGACACTGAGAGTTTTGATTCCGCGATGGGGCGGCTAGACCATTCATTCAGCCAAACGGACAAGCTCACCGGACGCTACGAGTTTGACCGCTTCATCAAGGCAGCGGTATTCAATCCCTTGCTGCTAATCTCTTACAGTGACGCCACGTTTGCGATTACCGCGCAAAACTTCCTGGCTCATGAAACTCACCTTTTTTCGCCGGCGCTTGTGAACGATTTTCGGTTCAGTTACTCGCGAGAAGTGTCCCACCGCGGTCCAGGGAACAACGCAACGGATGTGACCGCGTTCGGTGTCAGCATTCCGTTTCAGCCAAAGCCTGCCGGCATCCAGGGCGTCGGTGTGCAGGGAGGCTTTTCTTTCGGTGACAACCCGCCGGCGTTTTTCACGCGCAATAACTACACCTGGGCCGATGACGTGAGTTGGGAGCTCGGCAAACACGACTTCCACCTCGGCGGCTCGTTCGAGCGCAGCTCCGTGGATTTGAACAATCTGTTCAACCAGCCGGGCATCTTTGGATTCGGAACGCAAGACAACTACCTTTTCGGCGGTGCTTCGTTTGCGACGTATCAGCTTTTCTTGGGCGGCATTTTGTCCGATGGAGCCGGCGTGGGCAACGGGTTTGCCCTACAGCAGGGTGCGGGTGAGTTCAAGAACAACCGGGCGAACTTCGTGGGCATATACGCACAGGACAACTATCGCGTCACCCGCCGCCTCACTCTCAATCTCGGCTTGCGGTACGAGCCGGCGTTTCCTTGGAGCGACACTGGAAACCGATGGGCGCAGGTGAATCTTGCAGCGATGGCCGCCGGGACGCGCTCCCGAGTTTATCCGAACGCACCTCCTGGCGTTTTCTTCTCGTCGCAAAACGGTATTCCCAGCGACCCCGGAATGCCCAAGAATGCGCTGTACACGAACTGGAAAGGCTTCGCTCCGAGGCTGGGTTTCGCCTACGACGTATTTGGCAACGGCAACACGAGCGTGCGCGGCGGGGCCGGAATTTTCTACGACACGCGTGTGATGGGTATGTTGAGCAACCGGTTCGTGGATGAATGGCCATTCAGCCCGCAGTTTATTTTGTCAACGGCGGGCAGCAGCGCGCCGACGGCCGCCTCAGCGCCCGGGTCGCTCAGCGATCCTCTTTGCACCAACCCGGGAACGCAGACGGCACTCAATTGCAGCGGAGCGCAGGCAGCGAACTATCCGACGTTCCCGAGTCCATTTCCAGCGCCGACAAACTTTGCCTACATTCCGCCATTCAATGAAATCGCAGTTAGCTACGATCCGAGCGGTCAGTATCACGTGCCGACGACCTACGAATGGAACCTGACGATCGAGCGGCAGCTGCCGGCGAAGACCCTTTTGCGCTTTGCCTATGTAGGTTCGCGCAGCCTGCACATCCTCGAAACCGAATACTACAACCCGTCAAATCCGGGAGGAATTGCGGGGTGCCCAGGGTCAGTGGGATCACCTGGAAAAGCGGGAACGGGTCTGGCCAATTGCACCGTTTTTCTGGGCAGCGGCGGTGCGTTCAAGACGAACACGTTCTCCTCAACCGTGCAGGCCGATATCACGGACATCAACGCCAATTATAACGCACTGCAGACTTCGGTCGAAAAGCGCATGGCGCACGGATTCACATTCCTGGCCAACTATACGTACTCGAAGAGCCTGGATGATCTTCCGTTCGGCGAGGGCGTTTCTGGATTTGACACTGGATACTCGGTGCTGCCATTCAATGATCCGAACCGTCACAGGATGGATTACGGACCCTCGGGCTTCGATCACGCGCATGTATTCACCGGGTCTTACGTGTGGCAAGCGCGGAGTTTGCGGAGCTCGAGCACCCTTCTGCGCTACCTGCTGGGCGATTACGAGATTGGCGGAATCATTTCCGCAGCGAGCGGCCGTCCGATCACCGTGCTTCAAGGAACGGAGCTCTCCAGCACGGGAATCGGACAGGATCGCGGCACGCTTGTGGCGGGTCTTGATCCTTATAGCGCGAATTCCTGCGCGGGCGTCACGGCAAAATGCGTGAGCTGGCTGAACCCTGCGGCATTCCTGTCCACCGCCGCCCTGAAAGCCAACTGCGCGACCTTCGGACCGACCTGCGCTCTGCCGACCTTTGGGAACGTCGGAAAGAATGTGCTGCGGCTGCCGAGAACGGCGGTTTGGGACGTGCAGGTCTCGAAATACTTCCATTTCACGGAGCGCTGGAAGCTGCAGCTTCGCGTCGAGTACTTCAACGTGCTCAACCATCCTAATTTCGCTCCGGAGACCATCAGCACAGGCGCGGTGAACGGCACAGACCAGATCAGCGCGTTCGATAAGCTGAATAATAACAACGCGTTCGGCACTTTCCGCGCCGGTCAGGCGTCAGATCCACGCGTGGCTCAACTCGCGGTCAAGGTGTTCTTCTGAGTTCACCCCCTAGGAAGAACGGGATTCGGAGCCCCCGCGCACAAGGGCATGCACTGCGGACTCGGGCGCCCTTTGCGGCGGTCGTTGCGTCCATCCTAACCAAACTCCTCGTACCGTTGTCGTCAGCGCAACATCCAGCGGTAAACCCGACGGGACCGTCTGCGTTGTCATCCGTCCTGCGGAATTTTGCGCTATGCTACGGCGATTGCCTGCGCATTAGCACACGGGGAGTGCCCTTTATGGGAGTTGGGCGCTTGCACAATTTTCGTAACGGGAGGCGCTGATGCGGTTCCTGCGACATCGTATCCACGTTATTGGTTTTTCGCTCCTCGCTTGCTTTCTGTTTTCCGTTGAAACTTTCGCGCAAAGCGCCCCCGGAGACCTCGAGACCGTATTGGGGGAGCAAATACTCGCGCCCAGTGCCGCTTTGCTGCAGATGAAGTCGTTCATCCTGAGCCGCGTCCCTCCGCCTCCTGTTGCGACGAGCGCGGCGCAATGGACGGAGGAGTCCCAACGCCTACGCCGGCACTTATTGCAAGATGTTGTGTTTCACGGCTGGCCGCCGGAATGGGTCACGTCCTCGCCAAAATTCGAAGACGTCGGGACGATTGAGACTCACGAAGGATACCGTCTTCGCAAACTGCGCTATGAAGTTGTTCCCGGCTTTCAATCTGTCGCGATTCTTTATGAACCGGAGAAGCTCGAGGGCAAAGTGCCCGCAATTTTAAACGTGAATGGGCACGTCGGCCCGATGGGGAAAGCGGTCGAATACAAACAAAAGCGGTGCATCAATTTCGCGAAGCACGGCATCCTGGCGCTCAACTTGGAATGGTTCGCGTTTGGCGAGCTGCGGGTCGAGGGAAACGAACATTGGTATGGGGCGCATCTCGACTTGGTCGGCGCCAATGCGCTTGGAATTTTTATGCTGGAAATGCGGCGCGGGCTCGATTACCTCTCGGACCATCCGAGTGTGGACCGCAATCGCATCGGCGTTACCGGGCTCTCCGGCGGCGGATGGCAAACGATTTTCCTAAGTGCCCTCGATGAACGCGTAAAAGTTGCCGTGCCCGTCGCGGGCTATTCCTCAGCCACGACTAAGGTGGAAGCCAGACAATACGGCGACTTAGGCGACCTCGAACAAAACGGAACAGATTTTCTCGCAAATGTCGATTACACGCATCTCACCGCGATGATGGCCCCACGCCCCACGCTGCTCATCCACAATGCGGAAGACGATTGCTGCTTTCGTGCGCCGCTGGTGAAGCCGTTGATCTACGACGGCATTCGGCCTTTTTTCAGGCTTTATGGCAAAGAGGATGTCTTCCAGTGGCACGAGAACCGCGATCCTGGGACCCATAACTATCAGCTCGATAATCGCGAGCACGCCTATCGTTTCTTTAGCCAGCAATTCGGCATTCCGACCGTTGAGAAGGAAATTTCCGCGGGCCAGGAGATCAAAGCTTATGAAGAACTCGTTGTCGGGCTCCCGAAAGACAATCTGACGATTCTCGATCTCGCGCGCAAGATCGCCGGCGCAGCAAGGCGCTTACCCATTCCGTCAGGTTCCACCGCCAGGTCGGCCTGGGCGAATTCGGAACGACAGAAACTAAATTCCGTTGTTCGCTGCAAGCCGGTGCGTTTGGCGCGGATCTGGACTCTGGCCAATACCAAGAACAAAGGGCTTGAGACGCTTTCCTATTTGTTCGAAATGGACAATGGTTTAGCCGCCAGCGGCGTTTGGGTGAAAGGAATCGATGCTCCTCGGGACGCTCCCGTTACCCTCGTGCTTGACGATCAGGGCCGCAAGGCCGCAGCGGCGGATGTGTCCGCCCGCGTGAATCGTGACGAGCAGGTTTTGGCTCTCGACCTCACTTTCTTTGGCGACACCTGGAAGGACCTCGAGCCATTTTCCTATGTGCAGATTCTGGATGGAGAAGGCGAGCGTGCAGTTGGAATTCAGGCGGCTCAACTCATCGAGATTGCTGAGTGGCTTCGAAAACATTCCGGCGCACAGAAGGTACGTCTGGAATCCAGGGGTATCCGCACGGAAGCAATCGCGCTGGTTGTGGCGGCGCTTCAGCCAGACGTTTTTTCCGATGTGGTCGTCCACGAAGGCATGGCCAGTCTGGATTATGCGCTGCAGGTTCCGGTCACGTTTCAAAATGCGCCAGAGCTGTTCTGTCTCGACCTGTACAAAGAGTTCGACATGGATCGCCTCGCAGCGATGGCCGCTCCTGCCAAGGTCGGATTCGACAATATGCTGAAGACGCCGCAACACTAAACAAGTCACAGACGTTTTCCGGCACGCGGTTGCTCGAGAATCGCCGGACATTACGTGGTGTAGGTCGCTAAGTAAATTCGCGGCCGGAGCACATGCTTTTCCGGCGGTTCGAACCTAACGGTAGCCTGGTTCGTGCGTCTATACGATATCCAGCAACGCATGGTCCGGGAGCGTCTATGACCCTCGCCAACACAATCGCATCTTCGTTGCCCGTCGCCGGTTTGCTGATCTGCGCGACGCTGGCGATTCCGTCGTCCCCGGACTCCTCTCGATCGAGAAAGGTGCCGTTAAACCCTTCCAAGGATTCTGCCATTGCATCGCTGGAAAGAGACATTCCCGGCTTGATGGAACAAGCCACTCTGCCAGGGCTTTCGGCCGCCCTGGTCCGCAACGGCCAAACCTACTGGCTGCACGGATTCGGCGTCATGAACGCGACATCGAGTGAGGCGGTTACGCCGGATACGGTCTTTGAAGCTGCTTCACTGAGCAAGCCGGTCTTTGCGTACGGGGTGCTCAAGCTCGTTGATCAAGGCAAACTGTCGCTCGATACTCCGCTTACGTCGTACCTTTCTAAACCCTACATCGAAGGCGATGACCGACTCGCGAAAATTACCGCTCGCTTCGTGCTGAGTCATCGCACCGGCTTTCCCAACTGGCGGGGCGACGGCAACTCGCTCACAATCCGCTTCACGCCAGGGGAGCGCTTCAGCTATTCCGGAGAAGGCTTCGTGTACCTGCAACGCGCTGTCGAGCAGATTACCGGCAAGCCATTGAATGACTTCATGACCGAGGCAGTCTTTATACCGCTGGGAATGGCGAGCAGCAGTTACACCTGGCGCCCTGATTTCGACCGACGCGCTGCGACCGGCCACGATGCCGACGCACAACCGGCGGACAAGCGCAAGCCAAAGGAAGCAAACGCCGCTGCCAGCCTGCATACCACCGCCCGTGACTACGCCCTTTTTCTCTCCGCAGTGCTGACCGGCACAGGCTTGAAGCCGGCAACGCTTGGCGAAATGGAAACGCCGCAGGTCGCCCTTGATCCGTCGTGCACCAATTGCACGGACCGCGTCCCGCGGGAACTCTCGAGAAATCTGTTCTGGGGACTCGGCTGGGGCATCGAACGCACAGAGAAAGGTGTTTCGCTGTGGCACTGGGGCGACAACGGCGCATTCAAGTGCTTTGTCGCCGCGAAGCTCAAAGACAAAACAGCAATCGTGATGTTCACGAACAGCGAGAATGGCTTGGCCATCGCCAAGCCAATCGTGCATGACGCCATCGGCGGCCAGCAACTGGCCTTCACCTGGATCAAATACGATAGCTACGACTCGGTCGCGATGCGCTTCGCGAGGGCGGTCCGCCTGAAGGGCGCCTCACAAGCCATCGCTGATCTTGCCGGCCTGCTAAAATCCGATGCCATCCCCGAGAGCTCCGTCAATTCCCTGGGCTACGGCTTGCTGTCGCGCAAGCAAACTGCCGACGCGATACGCATTTTTCAGCTGAACGTCGAGTTGTACCCGGATTCGGCAAACACGTACGATAGCCTCGGCGAAGCCTACATGGCCGCGGGAGACAAGGCCCAAGCCGTCAAGAACTACGAGAAATCCCTCTCGCTCAATCCGCAAAATACGAACGCGAGCGCCATGCTCAAGAGACTGCGCGAAATGTAAGGAATACCGCTGCCGAGAGAAGCAGGCCTGCAGGGTGTTTGTGAGAATTCGGTTAACAGCCATCGACGTTATTTAATCAAATCTTGCTGGATGACGGGCTAGACCGAGGGAGTCAGCAAGTTCTGATGAAAAGTGACGAATCCACCTCTCCTTCGTTATTCACGTTTTATTCGCAACTTGCTGCGCTTCGCCGCGTCTCGCGTGACATTCTTGTGACAGCGCGTTCCAATACCCGGCCGGAGGGCCGATCACATCGTCACATAATTCATGTCCAGAGCTTCGTGCGGGCGTTCGTTGTTATAGATATCGATAAAGCATTGGCATCGAACGCATAAGGCCGGGTCAATGTGAGATGCATGAGCTCCTGACGGCCATTCTGGTTTTGGGTAATTGTGACTAGCACGCCGATGATGATGCAAACGGCAGGTCTCATAACCACCTAAAATGCTGACGGTTTTCCCCCACAGAGTTGAATCGCGTGCTTGAAAGCTTGCGCGAAACGTCTGGCGTTATCTCCGTTATCAAAGACAAGTTCCACCCGCGTGTGTTTGTTCCTTTCTTCGGCCTTCCCACCCTGCAGAGTAAAGGATTCCGTGACCCTTTTTTCGCTATTTGTTGTTTCCACGACTACGGCATTCTCGAAGGGATTGTCTTTCACCGAAGCTACGCTATTGGGGTCAAGGTCTTTCAGCGAAAAGTGGTAGGTGTGGGTGCCGACATCTTTAAAGTTCACAGCAGCTGACCACCTTATCGTAGCGAGACAACCGTGACTACCGAAAGTGGTCACGTCATGGCGCGGCTCGCAGCCTGGGGTACCCAGCTTACAAGATCCTTTATCAGTGTTTCTCTGCCCAGTGAACTGGCTTCCGTGATCAGCCACAAAATTGTCCATCCACACCAAAGTATCTTCCAAACTGGCGGGTTGTTGGGCATGAGCGGTCACGCTTACAATGACCATGAGGACCAACATTTTTCGCATGGAATTGACTCCGATGCGGGCAAGCGTATCGTGGGAAGGCTACGCTTTCAATCGCTACTTTTCGGATGGTTGCGGAGAACCCCGCCTGGGGCCCCACGGATTCATGGCGAGCTGCTCATGCTCGGTTTCAAGGTCTGTTTGACGTGCGAATGTAGAGTTGGGACGGGCTCGGATAAAGTACGAGATGTCATGTCAGGGTTGCAGACAACGCTAGAGAATCCGTCAGTCATCCGACAGGGAAAGTTCTTCTATCGTTTGGACTGGTTCGATTGCGTGTTTTATAGCTTCGTGACGCTGACTTCGCTAGGTTATGGCGACATTGTCCCGATGACGGCGCAAGCTTGGTCACTTTCTATTCTCGAAGCCGTCAGCGGCATCATGTATGTTGCCGTTCTCATCGCTCGTCTCGTGGGCCTCCCCTCCGCTGGGAAGTCTCAAGTGAATCCCGAGGCCGCTAGCCTCAATATCAATTCAGAAAGAATTAAGAAGCGAACTATATGAATCAGACTTCGCTCGCTCAAAACCAAGCTCGTGACGTGCAGACAACTTCTTGTTGTATCGTCGGTGGTGGACCCGCCGGCGCCATGCTTGCTCTTCTCCTCGCGCGCCGCGGCGTTCCCGTGACTCTCCTCGAAATGCACAGAGATTTCGACCGCGACTTTCGTGGTGACACTGTTCACCCTTCCATCTTAGAAGTCCTCGACCAGATCGGGCTCGCGAGCAAACTGCTCGAGATTCCTCACAGCAAAGTCACCGGCCCCACGCTTCAATTTGCAAACGGTCCTTTTCGCCCTTTCGATCTCGGCCGCCTCAAGACGCGCTTTCCCTACATTGCAATGATTCCCCAGGTTCGCTTTCTGGAATTCATCACTCGCGAGGCCGCGAAGTATCCAGAATTCAAATTGGTCATGCACGCCCAGGTGCAGCGCCTGACCGAAGAAAATGGAATCGTCGTCGGCGTGGGCTATCTCGGCGACGATGGCTTGGAGCACGAGCTTCGTGCCAAATTGACGGTTGGTACCGATGGGCGCTTTTCAGTCGTGCGCCGGCTCGCCGGCTTCGAACCTATCAAAACCGCCCCTCCAATGGATGTCCTCTGGTTTCGCCTGCCGAAGCTTCCTGGCGAGCCCGAGGTTACCGGTGGGGCCTTTGGCGGTATCGGCGGCGGGCGAATTTTTATCGTGCTTGAACGCAACGATCATTGGCAGGCTGGCTTGGTCTTTCCGAAGGGCCAGTATCAGCTGGTGCGCGCGCAGGGCGTGGAAGCTATTCGCAAAAGCATGGCCGAGACCGAACCTCGTTTTGCGAAACATGCTGAATCGCTGACGGATTGGCAGCAGTTCACCTTGCTTTCCGTCGAATCCAGCCGCTGCCCCCTTTGGCACAAGCCTGGTGTCCTCATCATCGGCGACGCTGCGCATGTGATGTCTCCTGTCGGGGGCGTAGGAATTAATTACGCTGTCCAGGATGCTGTCGTTGCCGCAAACGTCCTGGCAGGTCCGCTGAAGTCCGGGACCATCTCTGAAGCCCATCTGGCTGAAGTGCAACGCCAGCGCGAGTGGCCCACGCGCGTCATCCAGCGCATGCAATCCACGATGCAAGACCGCCTCATGGTCCGCGCTCTTCAATCAACGCGCCCCGCCAATGTGCCCTGGCAATTCAAGCTGCTCTTCAAGATTCCTTTCTTGCGCGATATTCCATCCCGCCTAATCGCCTTCGGCCCGCGCCGGGTCCGTCTCCAGGAAGCTTAGAGGCAACGTGCACGGGTGCGACTTCCACAGGGCAGACCTTCGAAGCATGAAAACCATTGGACTGATTGGGGCATGAGTTGAGAATCCTCAACGCTGTACTACCGGCTAGTCACAATGAAGAGACCAAGCGTCGCCTCGGCGGGCCTCATAACGATCCGAGCCTGAGAGAGAGTCTTTGCCATGAGCCCGTCCATCAGGCTCACATTGATCGAGCCTTTCTTTAAAAGATTTTGGCTGATGCCACAAACGAGGGAAGCACCGACCTCAGAACGCCCGCGGCATATAGGTCGAAAAACCTTGGACGACACCTGCGGAAACTTGATTCAGATAGTGCAGGCGTAGGCTTGCAAAGCAATCATCGAGGCGCCCGCACCAATTTCATTGACAGCGGCACGGCTGTCAAAGCTAACATGGCTCGCACACCAAATCGAGACACTCCATCGGAGCGCTTTGCATGGATACCGCATATCTGCTCATCACTATCCTCTTCGCGGCCATGGCGGCGTTCTCGGCAGTCGCCAAGATTCGCCGAGACGCGAAGGTAGTTCATGTGATCCAGGAAGTGGTCGGGGTACCGCTGCGGTTCTTCCCGCTCCTAGCGGCTTGTGAGCTTGCCGGTGCGCTGGGCCTCGTTCTTGGCATCTGGTCGCCATGGGTGGGCGTCGCGGCAGGCATTGGTCTCGTGATCTACTTTGTTGGCGCAGTCGCATCGCATCTGCGCGTAGGCGATGTCAAAGGCATGGGGCCCGCCGTGTTCATGCTGATAGCTGCGGGAGGAGCGCTTGCGCTGCGCGTGCTAACAAACAGAACGGGCACGTAACGGTAAGTTCGTCCAAGCTTCGCGCCCTTGAACACTCGACAAAAAGGGGACGTTTCTAATGAGGACGAAGGCGACATTTCTATCGAGCTCGGCAATGCTTGCTGTTGTGCCGAGTTGCCAGCATTATGGGGGCAGATGAAACGATTGCTACCGCTTGCTCGCATCCTTTACGCGATAACGGTCCTCCTGCTGGTGGATGCCGATCTTCTTGGCCACGGGCCAGCGCCGGGCAAGGTCTATGTCGTTCTCTGGTTCGACACCGAGGACTACATCCTGCCGCAGAGCGATGACGCGGCCAAACGCCTGGCGGCGTTCCTGACCGAGCAGGGCATTCAGGCGACGTTTAAGGTCGTTGGCGAAAAAGCGCGCACGCTTGAGCGCCGCCAGCGCACAGACGTGATTGCCGCGTTGCAAAAACATGCCATCGGCTACCACTCCAACACGCACAGCCAGCATCCGACTCCGGCGGAATACGAGTCGCTGTTGGATTGGGAAACGGGAGCAGCGGAGTTTACGCGGCGCGAGCGCCCCGGCTTTGACGATGTCCAACGCATCTTCAAACAGAAGCCGTGCTGCTACGGGCAGCCTGGCAGCTCGTGGGCGCCACAGGCGTTTCCTTCGCTCGCCAGTTGGGGTGTAGGCTTGTACCTTGACGAGGCAGAGCACGTTGGACTGACTGGCCAGCCGTTCTACTACGGCGGGCTCCTAAATATTTTCAACACCAAAGAGGGCCCGCAACTCCGGCCCAATGGCGACTGGACCAACATCGAAGAAAGCAAGACCAAGTTTCGCCAGTTCTACCAGCAGATGACCAGTAACGGCGGGGGGCTGATCAGTCTTTACTTTCATCCGTGCGAGTTCATCCATAGCCAGTTCTGGGACATGAATTTTGCCCGCGGCGCCAATCCCACGCGCGAGCAATGGCAAATCTATCCGCTACGGCCGCCGGATTCGCGTGAGCGAGCATTCAGCTACTTTGAGCAATTGATTCGTTACATGAAGTCATTTCCTCAGGTCCAGTTCATCACCGGCCCGCAGGCCATGCGCCTGTACGCGGACGGCGCGCGCGAACACAGGTTCAGCGCGAGCGAAATCGCCGACGTCGCAAGCCAAGTGGAATCGGAAGTCAACTTCCAGGTCCTCGGGGCGTACACGCTTTCGCCCGCAGAAATCATGACCCTGGTTGCTGAGCGAATGACTGCGCAGCCGAGCGAGGATACGGGGGTGGTTCTTCCTTTCACCATCTACGGACCAAGTCTGCCCTCGCCGCAAATGACCGAGGCGGTCGAAGTGACCTGGTCACAGTTCGAGCGCAGCGTGTATGACCTGCACGGCTTCATTCAGCATAACCACCAAATTCCCAATGCCGTCTGGTTGGGTAGTCAAAATGTACCGCCGGAGGCCTTTCTCGTCGCCATGGCGAAGATCGCGAGGAAGGGCGCGCATGGCGGGGCGCCTCCGGAAAGAGTGATGGTCGCGCCGGCACGGCTCGCCACCGAAAAGTACGTCGCTGTGGATTCGCTGGAGATCTGGTCGTGGCCGATCTTCCCGACGGGATTTCATTCCGAACATCTGCTGGAGCTGGCACACTTGCAGGCGTGGACCCTCAAACCTGCGAAGCGGAGCGAGTAGTCCTAAATCTTCCGGAGCAATTTCCGTGGACGCATCAGAACACCATTAGGCAGGAGCGCCACCGGGGTCGCAGCGTCCAGAAAAAATGATCCCTGCCACGTACCTCTTCTCGCCAACCATCCTCCGACGCCTCCGACCGCAAAGGGAAACGGCGGGAGCTGCAGTTCGACTAAAAATGTGATATTTAAGCAAGAGAGCATGCCGAGTTGAACTGTACCCTTTGCGAGACTCGTAAGGAGAAGCGCTTCTGCCCAGCGCTTCATGCCCGCATTTGTGCCACGTGTTGCGGCACGCACCGCGAAGTGTTCCTAGATTGTCCCAGCGACTGCTTGTACTTGAAGCAAGCGCGCGAATATGCTCGCTTCCGACCTGAGCTGCTCGAGGACGAACGTTGGTTTGCGCAGGTCCAAGTCGAGGATGATTTCCTGGACGCCCATCCCCTTTTACTGGAGGATTTGGCGGAAAGAATTTGCAAAAGCGCCTTGGGGAACAGCTCTCTCCGGGATCGAGATGTGATCGAGGCCCTCGTCGCGCTTGTCCGCAGTTTCGAGACGCGAGCCAACTCCGGCTTGCATTATGAACCGACTGGTCCCAGCTTGGCTCAGCAAGCCTTGATACAGGAATTGCGTGAAGTGATTGCGGATTACGATCAAGAAGGCCAGGAGACAGGCGACCCTCATCTGCAGGACAGCGACGCTTTGAAGGTACTGGTTTTCGTCTTGCGGCTGGCCTTAGACCGAAGCTCCGGCCGCCCGCTCTCGCGCGGGTTCTTGGAGTTCCTGCGCACGGAGTTCATGAAAGACGAGAACAACACCCAGTCCCGCATCATCCTGCCGTAAATCGCAGCCCGCTGTTCCCAAAGGACGCGATCAAGATGGCCTCACCTTCACCATGTCGCGGCTCCGCCATCACGATTCGCTATGAGAGCGGCTACCTGGCCGATGCAGACAGGCCGTACTCGCCTGCGGAATCTCTCGCTTCTTGATGAGTATTCCCAATGCTCAAGCCGGCTGATGGTCCCGGGTGGCTTCGCCACAGAGGATGCTCAGTGATGGAAGCTTGTGGGGGCGCGACAAACAGCGACATTTGCGAAAGCATGCGGTGAAGTCACTCCTTGTCGCTTGCGGTGCTGTCAGGCGCTGCTAACTTTACCCGCAGGGCCATGTTTGAAATGCAACACGACGAGGAGACTCATTATGAAGGGCATCCCTATTTTGGCAGTCATCTTTGGTCTTGCGACGCTGTTTGTTTTCCCCAACGCGGCGCGCGCGCAGTTTTTGACCGTGGATTGCTCCGGCACGAACCCGTATGCCTTATTTTCGTCAATTAATGCCGCTCTGTCAGCTGCCGGGCCGGGCGCTTTCATTCAAGTGACCGGAACGTGCAATGAAAGCGTCTTCCTCTACGGAGCCGACAAGCTCACGCTGGGTGCGCGCTTTGGACAAACGGCAAATCTCAATGGAAATCTCAGCATAAACAATTCTCAGAACATTTACATCTACGGCCTGAATGTCACGAACGCGTCCGGGGATGGCGTCGACGTCAACAGCAGTCGCAGCGTCGTGCTTGACACCTGCAATAGCAGCGGAAACGCCGGCAATGGGCTGTCGGCAGGAACAAGCTCGGACGTTTCCATAACTACCTTTGGCACCTTCAATAACAACAGCGGCTATGGCATAAGAAGTGATAACAACTCGTACGTGAATATTTACTCGTGGGCCGGCACGACCGATGTCAGCAATAACGAGACTGCGGCCCTGTGGATTGGGCAAGGCAACTTCGCAACTCTCGGGAATACCCACATGGCCAACAATGCCCTTACAACAAACCCCGGTTTGCGTGTAGCCATCGACATGCGCGGGGGCGGAAAGGCACAACTCGGCTCCATATTCGGACCGAATAGCTCGAACGTAATCGAGAACAACCCCAACGGAGGAGTTTCCCTTCAGGAGAACGCTGAGATCTCCTTCTGGAGTGTACAGTCCAGTGGGCCAAACATTATTCGCAATAACGGCCCTTTCGGGATCGCGGCGGGATTCGGCAGTCAGGTCACGCTCGCCGGCGCTCAGATCACCGGCCACACTGGACCAGCGGTAGATATTTACGCGCACAGCCAGCTCTACGGCACGAGCCAAATTGCAGGTCTGAACGCAACCCAAATCCAAGGTAACGCAACCTCGGGTGGTCCGCTCAACACCGCCATTCGTGTGGACGGTAACTCGGAAGCGCTACTGCGAGGCGTTACGATTTCCCAGAATAATGGTCCAGCGATTCTGGTGCTCGTAAATTCCAGCGCGGATTTTGCTGGAAACACTTTCAGCGGCAACATAAGCGTGATTAGCTGTGACTCGAGCTCCACGATGGTCTCCGACCTCAGCGTAGCCGCCAGGACTCCGGCGTCCGGAGTTGCTTGTACCACTGCTCATTCGCTTGGCAATCGCGTCGTGAGCATGCCTACGCCAGCTGTCCCTGACGTGAGCGTCTGGAAGAAAATGCACAGCAACTATCAGCAGCGTTCGACCGCACAGAAATAATGCCGAGGCAGTGAAATTCACCCCCAGGGCGAGAAACATGCCTAATCATTCGTTATGCCATTACAAGTTTATTGTGTAGAGTAACTACAAGTAAATAATGTTGCGTAATCACAAGTCATTTGCGCTGGATAGGTGCAAGTATATGTTGCCTTTCTTTATCTAAGCCATTTTTTATCAATCAATTGCAGGCGCCTCGACGTCGCACGATACCACAGATTGTTAGGACTTGTCTCGCGTTCCGGAAAATCGGGTCAGCGACAGACGCGCGGGTTAAATCGGGCTCCCTTGGAGGCGATTCCATGATGGCTATCGGGATCTTCTTCGCGGTGGCCCAGCCAGGGTCTTCCCAGCGTTTTCTATCGTGCTCTTTCCCGGACATGCGTCGCTAGAAATTGAGCTGAACTTGCCGGGCGCCC